>Ga0247734_1000503_pt1 | contig 34079 bp, 37 predicted proteins | sample UWRJL103311B2_FD_180933 | JGI IMG/M metagenome (GOLD analysis project Ga0247734, IMG submission 180933) | Plant litter microbial communities from Arlington Agricultural Research Station in Wisconsin, United States - UWRJ-L103-311B-2 | ecosystem: Environmental > Terrestrial > Plant litter >...
AGGACGGGTTTTGCAAAGACTTTGCGAAGATACATCCGCTTCCATTGGAGATGTAGGTCTTATGAATGAGGTTGATAAAGCTAGATTATGGCGTCTGAGCAATTCAGGGCCGCTGAGTATTAAAAATGCCGACAAGAGTACTGTATGGGATTCATTTAAGGATATCACTGCTACATGGATCGTAGACCCTACTAATTCCGACACTCTGCTTCCAATGGGTGCTGTTGGTGAACTCTTTATGGAGACATTAGCAGATTCAACTCCTGGTTCAATATATACACCGCAATGGCTTGCAGATGGGTGCAAAGGATATCCAGGGCGACAGGCCCAACTCCATCCATCTGGCCAGTTGTGTAGATACAAGAGTGATGGTTCCATTACTATTATTGGACCCAAGACTGAGCGGACTGTCCAGCAGACGAAGGTCAAGCCAAGGAGCGTTCCGACAAAAGTTCAACCACTCATGTGCTCTAGACAAAAGGATTTAGTTCAGCTATGGAGCAGAGTTCTTGCCATCTCTAGTGCTGAAATTAGATCTGACGACAGCTTTTTCGACCTTGGAGGAGATTCGATTGCGGCCATGAAGCTTGTGTCTGAAGCCCGGATGTCTAACATCAAATTGACGATGGCGCAAATCTTCAAGCACAGAATTCTGAGTGATATGGCTAGCATCCTTGAAGAATCGCAAGCTTCAAAGGCTGTGTCGACCCCAGCAATACCCTTCTCCACACTGGACATCCCTGATATCGATAGTTTTGTTAACATGTCCATAATTCCTAAATTGGCGCGACCCGACTGGAAGGTCTTGGATGTTCTACCAGCAAGGCCGCTCCAGGAAGTCGCTGTCCAAGGAACATTCAAATTACCGAGATTCTCCGCTCGCTACGAAATCTTTTATTTTGATACGCCAGTTGATAAAGCTCGGCTGTTCAGAAGCTGCCAAGATCTCGTGAATCATAATGAGATCCTGCGAACCGTATTTGTTGAAAGTATGAATCGATGCTTCGGCGTTGTGCTGGAGAAGATCACGGTTCCTATAGTGGAATACGAGATTGAGGGAGATCTAGAGGCATTTTCTCACAAACTCTGTGAGCTTGATATTCAGACCAAAATGCCTCTTGGATCTGCGTTTGTGAAGTTCTTATTCGTAAAAGGCGATGACGGAAAGAGCGCACTAATCTTCCGTCTATCTCATGCTCAGTACGATGAGATATGCCTACCTCCCATGCTACGCCAACTTTCTGCGCTGTATGAGGATAAGCCAGTTGCAGATAGTCTTTCATTTTCATCTTTTGTCAACCATGTTGTCAAAGAAAGCATTCCACGTAGCCTAGACTATTGGCGGGAACTTCTCAAAGGTTCTTCAATGTCAATATTACGACCGGATATACCGCTTGAGTCCAGAACAGCGGCTGCAGTCTTCAAAACATTCAACATTTCAGAGCGCGCAAAAGAAATCACTATCGCCACCATCCCTACTGCGGCATGGGCACTCTGCCTAGCTCGTGCTCTTTCGTCACGAGACGTAACATTCGGTGAGGTTGTCAGCGGCCGTAACATTGATCTAGCCAACTGTGATGCCGTGATGGGTCCATGTTGGCAATACATCCCCATTCGCGTAAAGTTCGAAGACGATTGGACAGCACTCGACTTACTCAATTACATACAAAACCAGCATATTGCCAGCTCGCCCTACGAAAGTGTCGGTCTTGATGAAATAGTTAAGAATTGTACAGACTGGCCAGTTACAACAGACTGGTTTGATAGCGTGGTACACCAGGACGTGGATCACGTAGAAACACTACCGTTCACCAGCGCCAGCAGCCGCATGGAGACTTTGTATCCACATCTAGAGCCGCTGCGTGAATGGAAATTCCAGGCATTTGCTAAAGGCGACAATTTGACTTTTGAAATAGTCACGTTCGAGGCATGGATACCAAGAGCGGAGGCTTTGCTGAAGGATTTGGAAATGGTAATGGACCTCTTGACTTTAAACCCCAATAAAGTTATCTCTCAATTGTGATGAGATTGATTCTTCTTGTTACTAGAAGAGAAGTTGTCATTTGGAAAAGAAGAATGTAGAGGCAGGGAGATACTACGCAGAAAGAGCGGCTTCCAAAGTCGGAGGATAAGTCAAAATGCAATAAGATTCCAGGAGAACTAAAGAAGCATTTACAGAGATAACTCAAGGTGGGAAAGTGGTTAAGAGTGTTGTGGCATTTGAATTTGAGATATGAGATGGTTGATTTCCGCTTATATAAGAATGAAGCTCTTGTTAAGCGAACCCCTGCCAAGGTTTTGGCATATTAAGACATTTTGTTTCCTAACTTCCGCCTATTTTGTCGTAAAGGTATCCAGTTACCTGGTAGTTTCTATTTACTTAAAGCTCTATTTATTGTCAAATAAGACTTTAACGAAGAAAATCGCTTCGCTGAAGCCATTCCTCATATATAAGTTCCAACACAGTTTTGGTGCAGAAGAATCGAGTGACAGTTTATTTTAATTGGGTAATATCAATTTCACAATATTTAATTAGTATAATAATAACTTATTACTATAAGTCATATAATTCTTTTGGCATTCCAAATTGAAGGTTATATGGGTGTCTTTCGTCCTGGAGCAAGGCATGCAATCTGAAAGTTTGTTTAACAGTTATTGGGGAAACGAGGTCAAATCTGGGTACTCGTCATTTGAACAAAGTTCAGTAAAAAGTATGGTTACGTGGTATGTGTCTCCTACTCTATTATCTTCCTTCGATAACCACCTGCCAAAGGATATACAAGCTTCAAAGTAGTAGCTGAAACAATCTGTTTGAATTGATGTTGTTGTAGAAACCATATTCCACAGACTACCCATCAAGATGACTGAGAGCGGACTCGAGATGCTCACGAGGATCAATCTGAGCATCTTCATTGAGAACAACATCCATCCCAGATGTAGTAATCTTCCCATTGTCATCCAAATCTCCTAACGTAGCACAGAGACCGCTTCCCTCAATCCAAAGAAAATTGATAGCCTCCAGAGCATCAACTAAGAGATAGGTTGGCAGTGGTAATAAGGGCTTTTGGAGAGGCACAGCGTTCTTGGTTCTCTTGAAGTATGAAGTTAGCATTCTTTGAAGGTTTCCCAGGTAGATTGCAAAGCAAAAAGGAAATAATTATCGGGTTTAATTGAAGGCTTGTCGTTGCGAAGAGGCATGTACAGAGTCAGTGTGGAAAGGACTAGTCAAGACGATGGACACCAGCTTGAGATAGGCAACGAACAATACGAGATTGTTGGTGAGGAGCTTCATTTTATGACATGTCTTTGATGAACTTGAAGACTGTGTAGTAGTTCTAAGAAAGTCAGTGTAATCTGTTTATTGGTAGTTCAATTAGTTGGTGTTTACTTTTGTTGGAGTGAAGAGTCCGAGTAAATTAAAATCCTGAATGAATGGGGGTTTAAAGACGGGTGTGTATAAAAACTCAGAATCACAAAGCCGAGCCAGTAATACTATAATAACCACTTTCACTGCCAGCAAGTACGAGAGGCTTGGTGAATCCAGCATAATATATTGTTATGGCCTACCTAATTTCAAGTCATTTTCTACTTCTGAGGAATTGTAGATGCTAAAAGTTAGTGAATGAATGGAAAACAAGAGTCTAAAGAATATATCTATATAGATATTAAAACAAACCAGGAGATATTTGGGACATAGATCCATTAGCCAAATCTTTTTTCATTTTATTAACCAACCAAAATAAAACTCAAATGCTAAAGATGTCCTTTTTAGAGAACACAAAGTCAAACTTCTCTACCTACAACAAATCTCAGGCACAAAGAACTTAAAGTCTAGTTCTATTAATCAGTCACCCAATGAGACGTTATCAAGGATAGTAATTTACTTATTTGAAACTTGGGACCTCTTCGTTTGAAATCTGATGCTAAGGACTAAGTGAAATCGCAAACCTTTGAATTATCATGGTATATTAAGGGTCAGAAGTTGGGAAGGGGCACATAGGGCCGTATGACTAGCTTAAATAGAAGAGGAAGCTACTGGTCCCCTGATCGTGTTCTAACCTCTCGGTTAGAAAGGGGCTGAAGTTACTGGTAGCTCTTCTAATCACTTGTATAAGAGCTTCAGACTGATTTAAATTGAATATGTTCCTTGCTTATAAATGATCTCCTTTATTTTGGTATCACAGGTGTAAACTCGTTTACGAAGACCTGTAATTTCAAGCTCTTTACTAACAAAATGTGTCCCAATCTATTTTACCAACATTTCCAACATTTCCAACATCAACCATTGAATTCTGAATGGGTGGATCATATCCAGTTAATTTGAGTCGTAAATTGAAACTGTAACTCATGCTCCCTTCAAATGTCTTGAATGGATTAAAACAATAGACAGGCTAATATAAGAAAGTTTGCAGCTTGACGGTGAAAGGCGAGATATGAGATAAGGAATGTTAGTGAATCCGGTAGTTTGTTCAAAGAAAAAATAGATCAGTAGACTTATATCTTTGATGTGTGAGAGGTTTTAGACGGATTAAGATACCTAAACTCTAGAAATCATTTGCCATTCATTCCAACTATTGCCTCCAGTCCTAAACCAGGCGTTCCTTCCTGTTTTGTTTCCTTGGCGAGCCTCGTTTGTGACTCTGGGCCACTAGCGTGGTCCTCAAGACACAAACACTTCCACTGCTTCCACTGCTGCCGAACTTCTTCTTTAAACCTCACAACTCTGAACCTCCTAATCACTCTTCCATATACCACCAGTCATAACCATCGTACACCAAGTCACACAAGCCAATATTTGAGACAATATGCATCTCATTAACCTCCTCATCGCTGCTCTAACTATTCTAGTTACCAGTGCCGCCGTCCTCCCAAAGGAGACTGACACCGCCATTGAATCACCATCTGCTCCCAGCAAGGTGGTTGAGCGACATGTTCCAGCTTTCATCGCCTACTCCACTCCAACTCACATTTCTGGATACGCTGGTGAATTCAAGCCACGCTCCGATATCTCTACACCTCCCATGAGCCCTGCCAGAAAACTGATGCTTGCAAATGGCGAATGTAGGTAATCGTAACAACCCTTGTACCCTCAAAACTTATCAGAGCTGTTAACGAAGTTAAACTAACATCTAATTAGGCCATTGGACTTGTGTCAAATTCCAATGCTGGTGTCTTGAAGTCAACGAGCCAACCCCTCAAAATGACAAGAACTTCTCTGAGGAAATTCTCAAGGATATTCAGGCTCGTATCTCAAGTGGAGTTGAGGATCAGGGCAAATGTGGTTGGTCCTGCTTCGGCTTTACGTGTATGTGGATCTGCCACAATGCCAACGATTCTCGAGTCTCAAATCTTGCGGACGACAACGAAGCCAACACAGTTGAAGCTCGAGATCTAGAGACAATTCCATCCAGTAATGAGGGAAAATGTGGTTGGTCCTGCTTCGGCTTTACGTGCATGTGGATCTGCCACAATGCCGACGATTCTCGAGTCTCAAAGCCCATGGATAAGATCAATAGAATCAAGTGAGATGCCTGGTAGAGATGCTTAATTAATTGTCCCTGGTCGAACAATGGTGGAAGGAGCTCTTGCTACTACCATCGGAGGTTTAGTTGGGGACGATTGATAAATTGTCCTATGAGAGCGGTAACAACTTCTTGCTATTCTTCAATAAGAGCTTAGGGGATATGTTAGTGGGAATTCAATGGAGCTTGGAAGTTTTTGCTTTGGTCTGGGTCTGATTACGAAGGAATGATGCTATGAAACACGGTCGCGTTGAGCTTAGCAATAAAAATTGTCTGCTACTATTCTTTCTTGCTAGCAGAGGTATGAAATGTGAGACTTGTCGGTCGCGATGCTATTCAAAGCTCAGGATTTGATGATATTGATATTACTTACAATTATAGACACCCTTTTGGGTAGAGGTACCCGTTTTGAAGTCTGGGAACCACCAAGGATGATCACAACTGTCGAGTGATCACGGAGTATAGTTCAACTCTGATCTCTATGAAAACTCTGCGATACATTCAAAGGAGAGATAAATCCACGCCAACTAGGATATGAGTGGTCACACTTGAGTTCAGGCAATTGAAATTTCTCATAGCATCTGACACCAACACTAGTGGGCGTTGATCAGGCACGAAATTAAAATCAAGCTAAAGCTTCGACAATCAGTTGATTTTCGGCGACAGCAACTACTGCCGAATTGAAAATGTTAAGTGCATAATTTAATAAATTCTGAACTCTTGGTCTACTTTATTTGCTAACAGTTTGTCTATTCACGAGCATGGCGATTGCGCGATGATTTTCGTGAACCTGGATTGAGAAGTGGTGCTCTCTCATCCTCTTCCACAATTGCTCCTCCTTCATCATCTGTCTCGTTCAATCTGGGACTAGGAATATATCCAACGATGCAAGTACCGCACTGTAATTTGTTAGCGAAATCCTTGGTACAATGAGGCTAAATCTTACAGCTTGGTCGTCATTCTCAAGACCATCAACATCTTTCCTAGCTTTTATTTCAAAACAGATTGCCATGACCAAAAGACTCCCCTGTAAGCATCCTGTTATTACAAAGACGCCCCATGAAGCCCAGCCTTCAGAGCCGAGTCTAGCAGCCAAGCTTGCAGCAAAAACGAAGCTGCCAGGGGTTTGGATGAGCATCATTGGAATGCTCAGACTTTCGACACGACCAAGTTTCCAAGTTTTGTGAATTTGCGGGATGTATTGTGTGATAGAAAGCACCGCAGCTATAACTCCGAGAAGGTTCGCCCATGATCCTGAGTATTGTGGATGACGTAAGACTATAGCTAAGCTCATGAACAGCGTAGCGAGGAAATGGAAAAAGCATAGGAAGGCTACAGCAACAGCGCTTTTCCAGTTGTGCTTTGCATCCTCCACGGGGTCATCTTCGTTATCAGGTAGTATCGATTCGCGCGGGAAGTAGACCAGAAAAAGTACTAGACTTGAACGAGGTCAGCCAAGTGTTATTGCTTTCGAGGGCGAGGGTAGTTAGGGCCAAGGAGTACTCACACGATGCTAAAGCAAACCCACTGTATGCCAACCTGCGCGATACCCAGCAGTCCAGCGGCACATTCAAAAGCACTGACAGTCTTGCAACATGCTACATCTGCTCGCGACGAGGGAAGCACTAAGATGGTCGCAAAGGCAGATGTTCCAGACGTAGCACCTAACAAGATAAAATATGTTGAGAGTCCTTCGGATGTGCCACGGGATATGATTCTATGATGCTGCGGAAGATAGGAAACAAGTATGCCAACAAGAATAAAGCTATCCAAGGTGAGTTAAAGGCATTCGGGAATCATGGGGTTACGTACATGGACAAGATCAGATTGAAGTAGCTAACCTCCTGGAGCTTCTGACATCGGTCTTCTACCAACTTTGTTGCAAGGCTTGAAAAGAGATCCATGGCTATGGCGGCTGTCAGCACTTGATAGTAATCATTTGGTGGAGTTGTTGATATAGTGGTTGAGAAGTAGTTGTCAGAGCCTTGTTGATGTTTGAAAGGAAGGGAAGGACTGCGGAAGCTCACACCCCTACCACGAGTCCAGTAAGACCCGGGCCAGTCCCGTGGTCCCGTGCCATTGGCTTATAGAATGTGGGGTTAATGCCTTGGCGGAGATCTCCCCTGAAAAGTGGAGCTGGGAGAAGGGAGGAGAGCGACAGAGCGGTTCGAGCCTGATCAAGTCAAGCCATCCCATCATATAAAGTTACGCGACAAACATAACTAACGCAACCATCGATCCAGATAAACATCTTATAGTTAGTCGCTATACTGAATATCCGCTAAGAATCCAAGGAATTAATAGCACGGGATTCATACATTGATTGGTCAGAAGTCTTAACGCCTGGAAGCTCGATGAGTGCAGATGATGAATATTTGGGGTTTACAAACACCTCCTGGATTTGGGATAATGAGTTGCAAAGTAAGCTTATCCGTCTACTTGAGGATACGCTGCTCACAGATATATTTCTGTCTGCAAAGATGTTAAACAGCGAAATAGATGAGCTGCGGCCGAGCTTGGAAGTTTCCTGGTCGAAAGACCCGCCAGAGATATCAAAATGGCCCGCCGCAACTGCGCCCACCAAAGTGAAAATATCAAAACGCCGTAATATATGCAAAAGATGCTCCCAAAGCCGAAAACTTATATTTTTCTAATCCGAATGTACCCCGTTGGCGGAAGCAAGGACGTTCTCTGCTTGAGTCAAGATAGCCAGTCATGATACCTCACTACCCTAACAAGTGTTATACAATCGATATACAGTTCTAGACTTGGCATCCGATCCGGTGGAGAAATTTTTGACATCATATTATACAGGCATACTTGTATGCTCCAGAGCTTGATGCTCGTCAAAAATCTAGCATGGCGTTGACCGCATGATAGCATATAAGAGCATAATCGATCACTACTCACATCCCGTTATGATAAGATAATTGCATTCCTGAGCTTGGCTATACTCCATATACGGCGCAACAGTCGAGCTCTTATCACCAGTCCCTAGCTTCAGAGTCAAAAGCAAAGTTTCTATCTGAAACTTGGCTCATACAAAATATAGAAAACTGCCACACTGTACAGTTCGTATTCGTTGTTATCCAGCACCCAGTTGGTGGGTAGTCACTTTTATAACGTTTCTTTTGTCAAGACCTGAAGTAAGAGCAGAGTCCGTCCAGCTGAACCGGGAAATTGACTTTCTTGGCTAAACTCTCCCCCATGCAAATTCCAGTGGTTCAAGCTCTTGAAATACTCCTCCAGGAATAGCCAAATGTTGATAAGGTGCTAGTTCAATTCCAAACACTGCTCGTCACCAGAAAACACTAAAAATTAAGTTCAGAATGTCAGGATCCTCTAATCTTTCATAACCACTACGTAGATAAGAAATTTTTGCAAATAGCATTTTAGAGCTAATTTACAGTGAGTAGTAGATTCGAAACTGCTGTAGCAAAACCGTAAAACCATCCTCTCTTCAAAACTGACTTTGCAATTTTTAGTTTCGGAAGAGCTAGGGCGAGCCTGGCTGGGTCTACACAGATATTTTTATTTCTGCGAAATCCCACATAGCCTTTCATAGCCTTTCATAGGCTGCAAATTGGGTTTTTCTAGGTTTTTTGTTTTGTTTTAGTTGAAGAAAAGATCTATGCGGCACATTCTTGCAGGATTTGGAGCCTATGTTCAACAAGATAAGTTATCGCGGCCGTCTCACAGAGCTATCAATAGCATACCTTTTCAACAGACTCCCGTGGCCAAGTTATGGCTCTATAACGGAGATATGCGTACAAAAAAAATCCAATGGCCTCCAACTGCCTTTTCTACTTTGTTCCATTTCACTTTTGGTGAAGAATCCAAGAACTGATAGGAGAGATTGCTATTTGACTAGGAAAACATAACTATGTCAGGATTCACAGGGAGTGATTAACAGATCAGATCTCTGGAGATATAATTGTTGAATGATGGCTTATTTATAGGTGGTCATTACTTAGACGTACTTTAAACTGTCTTACGACCCGATAAGACAAAAATAAGATGGTCCCAGATTCCCCGCAATCAATATTTTAATTGTCCGACTTTCTTCCTTCTTTAATATTAATCGGCCACTACAACATATAACTCTATGGTAAGCTAGTCAGTGAATCGCCATGTTTAGTTCTACATGTCACCTTCCTGTTTTGCAAGTGTGGGGAATGTAGGTAGTATTGCATTAAAGTAGTTCTGTCTTGACGCATGACGACCTCACAAATATCCTAGAGATTTGTAATGTTCAAACTGCTGCCTAGAAGGATCTCAAATCCCCTAATCTCAACGAATGCCCACATTGCGAAAATCCATCCCACTTGAAATTATTACAGATCCCATCATGTCTGACACCCCACTTAAAACGTATCGAGGAAACTGCCACTGTGGTGCATTCCAGTTCTCGATTGAAATTCCCGAGGTTGGAGAAGTCACAATTTGCAACTGTACCATATGTCTTAAGAAAGGATATCTTGGAATACGCGCCCCTGCGAGTGCGTTGATTGTTACCAAAGGGGAGGATAGCCTTGCGGATTATAAGTTTGGGAAAGAACTGGTAGCTCACAAGGTTCATGAAAACTAGAGAACGAATCGAGATCAATAAGCTGACAAGACCAGTTCTGCCCAACATGTGGTACTGGAGTCTATATTGATCTTAGAAATATCTTTCCAGGCACAATACTTCTCAATGTGAGGCGTGTTTTCTACTTTTAAGCAACATTTCACTGATTTTGGGCAAAGGTTCGCACATTCCTAGATATCAACCCATTCTCTTTTAAAATCAAAGAGTGAGTCTTTCTATTCTTCATGACGGCGGCTCGTACTCAAACTTCAAAAGGTTCGATGGCAAGGGAAGCATTGAATCTTCTTACGTTCCCCCGAAATTCACAGGAGAGCTTCCAACAGCAGAGATTGAAGGCTCCAAGATCTATACCGGAAGTTGTCACTGTGGTGCCGTAACTATCGCAGTCAAGACAAAACCTCTTCCCGAAATAGAGATTAAGGAGGACAACTGTAGTATCTGTACACGCGTAAGTATTTCTCCCTGTTGGGTCCATCCAGCTTTCTGACCTAGTTTTCTCCAGAATGCCAGCATTTTCATGTACCCTCACATGTCTCAGGTCACCATTGTCGGAGAGGAAAATACTAGCGTGTATGCCTTCGGCAGAAAGTTCCAGGGAAACTACTTTTGCAAAACCTGTGGGGTGCAATTGTATACGGTTCCTTGGGGTCCGCCGAAGGAAGTCTTTGATAGCTTTTCTGAGGCGCGAAAAGAATTTGTTAGACCTAAGCTCGAGTTACGGCCGATTAGAATTAGTGTACTTGATGATGTGGAGTGGGATGACTTAAAGATCGAGAGAAGTGATGAAGGTACGGAAGGGTATACAGTGGAATTGTAACCTGAAACGAATTGTTATTCAAAAGAGGCCTTAAGGGGATGTTATTCATTGAAAAGCAACTTTATATTTCATATACTAGTCTATTCAGAGCCGAAATAAACCGATAGAACCACGTGACCGATGGCGATATTGAGGCCTCCGATATTGAGTCATAGGCTGACCGACAGGTACATCTAAACTCGAATTAGCTCTTATCCGAATTTCAAGAAGTATTCACTTTCGCTGTTAATTCTTTCAGCTTGTTGCATTTGCCCAAACATCTTCAATATGTCTGAAATCACATTCTTCGACATTGCTAGCAAAGGCAATGTATGCTGGTCTTATAATCTCTGGCGAAGTTTGAACACACCCCCTCACTCCGTAAAATCTGAAGTAACATATTAAATAGCTCGTCTCGTACTCAACTACAAAAAGTTAGACTATAAGACAGAATGGGTTGAGTACCCTGACATAGCTGCGACACTAAGCCCTCAGTCCGTTCCTCCTCCCACCTCCTGAGACACCGACTGACCATTTCGTCAGTGTTGTTCCACACGGGCCCGGAGACTGTGCCTACACTCTCCCTGCCATCCGTACTAGAAATATCTTCTTAATGGATTCTGCCTCTCTAGCTAGTTACTTGGAGGGCCAGCACCCGTCCCCCTCACTCCACTTCTCGCCGATGATCCAGGAAGTCCAGCAGATGACTTTGCGGGTGATGAAGCCAACTCGTGCGGTTTGGCTTCCGCTTGTCTCGAAGAATCTCCTGAATCCGTCGTCCAAGGAATACTTTGATCGCACGCGCTCTGAAGATTTGGGGCAGTCTCTTGAGGCGTTTCAGAAGGAGCAAGGCGGCGAAGAGGCCTGGATTGATGCGCTGCCTGGATTGAAAGCTTTCGGTGAATTGCTGGGGAAAGAAGAAGGTCCATTTATCAAAGGGAATGTTGGTAAGCTCAAGTGTATATTTATGTACTGTGGGGCTTGGTGCTAATATTATATTGTAGTCTCCTATGCAGACTTCATTATTCTGAGCTGGTTGCAGTTTTTCAAAACGATTGATGAGGATTTGCTTAAGAGGGTTGTGGATGTTGAGCCTACGCTTGGAAGGTTGTATGATGCTGCTAAACCTTGGTTAGCTCGAGCAGACTAGTTCTCCTCTTGAATATGTTGGGAGAGTTCGTCAAGTCTCTCTTTTATCTTAATGCATTACATATGCACTGGTCAGAAGGATGGCCATTGAATGAGTCCTAGTACGCATCGTTAAGAAATCTCCACATCTCAAATTTGACCACACCAAGTGAATATCAACGGAAGCAAGTCTAATCTAACATGTCAAAATCGTGATATTATATCCCAAATTTGGTCAGAGCGCAATTCGGGAACTTGAGCTCTTGAATATGCCCGATATGCAGTTGAAGCTGAAATACACAAATCTAAAATCTACGATTACACAGTGTCAATCTTGGTGGCAAACCCCGATGATTAGGTATCGAATCACTTTGACTCTATCAAATCAATCAACATGGAGGACTCAAATTCCATTTTCATTTTTGGGCACCACTAGTTATTCATCAATGGACCTAAGAAATGGAGGTATGCTTTCCGATATTTGTACAACCCTATACCCTATGAAATGGGTTTGATATCCCTATGTAGCTCCCATACAGTCCTTAAAGCACTTCCCTCGCCCATCTACGCCTTCCCAATGCATGAGTAGAAAATTATCTTACGTCAAAATTCAGTGCCTGCTCAATCTTCATCCACATCGATAGCATCCGGGTTCGCAGCAACAACTTGTGGAATGTTGCCTCCTTGAGGACCTGTGCTCGCGGCAACGAAGCCGACCGGCGCTCTTGCCTCGCGTTCCAATGCTGCCATGGCATCCCCTGCATCGTCACTATCTTCATCGCCATTGGCAACCTGCTGGGCGCGAGCAAGTGCCTGTGATGCAATAAAGTTGACATCTGTATTGTACTGAGCTTGAACACTTCGTTTGATTCGGAGCATTTCCTTGAAAGTATCTTCGTTGCCGTGCTGTACTTCAAATGACTCCCACTTTGTCCAGAATGAGGGACTGGTACGAGGATCGCAGAATTGCGAGGCATGTCCATAGATTGCTCTGGCTCTGTCGATCTCGCCAAGCCGCTTCTCCATATCGGCAAATTTGAGACACATGTCCCTGGCATCCTTGTCTGGAAGTGCTGCAATTGCTCGCTCGTAGATTGGTCGTGTAGACGGTAGGCCAAAATTAGAAGCCGATTTAGTAATGTAGAAGTTGAACATATCCGCACGGTCTTCATCTGAAACGGCACGAGTTGCTCTTTCGTAAATACGCATTGCATGTCTCGCAAGACCTCTTTCTTCTTCAAGATTTCCGTACATCAGATATAATACCTTGGCAAACTTAGGTGGGCATCCTTCTACTGATTGTTCGAATAAATCTCTAAGTCTTTCAATGCCAATCTGCCGATCCACAGCCTTGGTCAAGTACAAATTCCAGAGCTCAAAAGCAACAGGATAGCTGAACAAGTCAAGTCCTCTCTCATAAATTTTGAAAGATTCTTCATAATATTCGTTGTCCTCCAAAAGGTTGGCATAGTTGACAACGGTTTGTGGTGTAGCGATACGGAGCTCGAAAACTCGCTCGTAGACCTTTTTTGTTTCCTCTAAGCTGTCCTTACTCTCTACAAGATCGAGGTAGAAACTCCAAAGCTTCCAGCTCTTGTGTACCCTTTGTTGGGGCGAAAGAGTCTCATCGAAATAGTCAACTGTCGACCTTTTAGGCGCTTGAATTGCCTTGGACATAACTTTCAAGGAGGCCTCGAATTCGCCTTGTCTAAGCTCCATCTCAGCCCACTCGAGCCACATATCAGCAAGCTCTGCAACAGACTTGAAAGGGACTTTCACTGCCTTCTCCATGATGATTCTCGCGTTTCTCAAATCACCACCCTTCTCGTAGAATTTGGCGTAGTTAGCCCATAATTCGTGGAATCGACCGACTGCTTTCTTCGGCTGCACAGCAGCTATGGCGTCCGTGTACGTCTGGACAACCTCTTGTTTGTTGTCACCCCACAATCCTATTCTGACGTTCCACTCTGAGACATTATTTGGATTCTGTCGAAGAAGGACATCATTGATCAGGAAAGGGCGGCGATCCATCAACTGCTCGAATCTCATCATCCTTATATCCAGATCAAAATCTGCATCCTCATTCACAATCCCTTTTTCAGATCGCATCGCCGCATCTTCCATCAATTGTCCAGTGATGGCTTCCTCGAATTCAATGTAAGAATCAAAAACCAACGTGAAATCTCTGACTGTCATAACAGTTGTGATTCCCTCCTCAAAAATGTCCCTCGCTTTTTCGAAACTACCTCTAGTGATCCAATATGTCGCCAAACCGGACCAGAGTTTCCCCCTCTGATCAGCAAACCGCTCAATACCGCTTCTAATGATTCGTTCCACATCGATCCCAGATTCATCACCAGTATCTACCTCTTTGGCATGGGCCACAATAACTTCCACCATTTCACTCCAAAGTTGATAGTGTCCAAGCCCATTTTTGCTCCGGAACTTCGGGTTGTTCAGGATATTCATGTATTGCTTGACAGCTTCTGTATAGTGCCCCATTTGTATCAATAACTCGATGAAATCCTCGGCATCTTCTGGATGTATTTGTATATAGCGGCGCCATATTGCTACAGCTGTCTGTCCAGATGCTGAGTTTGCGAATGGCCTATATAGCGCCCATATGCGGTTGTGTTGAGTAATAGGCAGAGCGCGTAGAGCTCGGTCGAATGTCCGGCGGGTCAAGGTAACAACCGGTTGGAGTAGAAGAAATGACAAATACATCTCCCATATTCTCGGCATTTTGTTTAAGAGAATTAAGGCTCTTTCAAAGAGAGCGTTGACCTTCACATATTCTGAGGCAAATATGGCGGGATTCAATTTCCCAAGGTGCTTGATTCGCAGGGCAAGGTACATCTTCCAGAATTTGTATGATCGTGGTAGTTGTCGACAAGCTCTCTCCAAAACGAATGCCTGCTCGAGTAGAGTTCCATGCTTGAATTTGAATTCGATATACGCAAGCCATGGCTTGGTGCTACCTGGGTCGCGGAGGATGTCTTGCTCGTAAATGGTATCTTCCTCAGACTGCTTCCTAGTTAGCTGACTATTCTGTGAAGGGTAGAGCTTTTCTGCTTGTGCTTACAATCAAATACAAGTCAGGTTTTCCTGCGACAAGCTGTGACTTGGAGACGCTGGGAGCCGCCATCACGGGCAAAAGCTCACCAGGCATTGTCTGCCTAACTCGAAAAAGAAAGAAAATACACCGACGTGGTAAAGATGGAAGAAACGATACCCAGAGCACCACGCACGCGTTTTCTGTTCGTCTCGGAAAGTCTGCCTCCCAATGCGCTAGAATTATTTTTGCCTGATTTCCGCAAGGCTGCCACGCCAACCGACATCCCGTGACAAGCCCCGCCCTGGACAACGCTTGAGTTTACTGACTTTAATGTGCAGCATGTTTTCATCACAACTTTAATCCAGGAGTATAAAGTTTACTATCACTTAGCGCACAAAGTCTACTGCTCACCGGTTATATATCCGGTGCATTTGGAACCAAGCAAGCAAAACATATGCCTGGGAGAAAGCTCATTGAAATAAAATCAGACCCAAGATCAACAGACAGATTTTGAAACCAAGTTAGTCCCAGCGAGTTCAGACAGGATGCTTTTGGGAAATATCTCTCAGGAAGCAACTTCTTTTTTATATGCGATGACTTTAGTCTTTCGTCATCGCCTATGTAACCGGTCAATGATTGATTTTCAATTAGCGTTAAATCCTCAAAATAATATGCATACACAGGCAGACTAATAGCATCTAAATAAATACGCTGGCTATGCTTATGCATAAGCGCGTGAGTCTTATTTGGATAGACCGTTTAAATCTTTTTAAAATCTTCTAGTTTTGATTTGTGGTACATACATATAGGACTGCTTTTTATAGATGAATGGTCCTTTACAAACCTTCCTTATTTGCTTCAATAACTTCGAGGAAATGGAAAGTTTCTTTATCGAGATTTTGGGGACGGTTGCACCATCCTACATACGTTTATTTTTATACTTTATAACTAGGTTTGCGGTCCACCAACAACGAGATGAGTTCATTTGCTTTAATAATCTGGTCGGTACATTAGTCTCCGTGCCTAATAAAAAAGCTATAGTATATTGCAAAATTGTATTGAGAGCACTCACTTTGTGGATCTTGACCGCCTTTGCTGATGGGTTCATGGTGGGCATATCTTAGTTTCGACAAACCGACTTATTTTATCTATCAGGTACAGTGCCGATAGATGTTTCATTTATGCTGTTGAAGAAAGCGACAACGGCTCTTTGTTTATGGATCTTACTGTTTAGGTAGATTTTGTTCTTGCCTCTGGCCTCTACATTGGCATATTTTCTTCAGGCCACATGGCGGTTTCCATCTCATTTGGACCAATGTCTAGAGGATGTATGGCCATTTATCTGTTAATAATACGATACCGTTCAATCTTTGCATCAAACATTATGTCCTCGACGTCTCTATCCCTCTGCCGCGTGAGCAATTCTCAGCCATCCGTAATGGTTCATTGGTGCCGCAAATTCTAGCACGATAGAGAGCTTTCATCTAGCATCCTCTGATATTAGTAATTTATAACCCAACTTTGCATGTTCAAGTAGCAATCAATATGGTCTTTAGTGTTGCAGCATCACGCTCAAGTAGCTTCTTTACCTGACATTTCTACTCTGCTCTACCTTCATTTATTTTGGGCTTTTCTAGCCAAGCTGCTAGCGTCCTACTACACTTAGATCCTGTACTGGCCAGACATGGTGGATGCTTTCGTATTTGCTTTTAGTCCGAAATCATACATCTCTGCTTCAAAACATGTGAATTGACCGGGATCACTATATGCTCATCACAAAGTAGCATCGACAAAAAATGACATTTGAAATCATCTTAAAGCTATATATGTTGCCGAAGATGAAGCTGGACCCATCTTAGGTCCTTATTATAAAATCATCTAGATTCCCTCTGGCAATATACTCGGAAACCATTTGTTTGAAGTCAAGCATACCGGAGCCCCAAACCACGTGCCGCATAGGGGCTGCCTGTTGCTCTGGCGTTCTCTTGTCGAATGTCCCTTCACCTTCAGCAGTGTACCAGCCGGGGGTGCATGTACTGAGAACACTAAACCACAGGGCACGGTTTTGCAATTCGTCAGTGTTTCGATCTTCTGCTTGTTTAGTTGGCTCAATGGCGAGCTTACTGGTATCTCTAGCTTGTTTGTGGGCAATTTCAACGATGCCGGCTACGCATCTGGCCGCAACGTCGAACGCCGAGGTCAGATTGTACGAAACGCCTGCTCCGGAAGGTCCGACGAAGAATGCGTTGGGAAACCCGTTAGAGAGAGCACCGAAGAGGGTTCCGTGCCCTTTAGATCTCCATTTTTGCACAGCCTGGATCCATTCCGTCCAATAATGGGAGCACTCGACTGGCCTGATGGGGATGCATCTTTTACGCGGGTGGTAAAACCGGTGGCCAAAATTAGGACGTCCAAATCGTACATAGTACCATTTGCGACAACTCCAGACGCAGTGAAATGGACAATGCCTTTCCCTTGAGTATCGATGAGGGTGACATTAGGTCGATTGAAGGTTGGCAAATAGTCATCATGGAAGGCAGGTCTTTTGCACCATCCTGCATACCAGGGTTGTAACTTGCTCGCAGTCGTCTCATCGTTCACAACGTTGGCTATGTGGGCTCGCAACCGCTCTGCCCGTGCTGTGTCTAATTGGTACATCGAGGCAATATGATCTCTAGCGGTCTCTGGGAAAACAAGTTTTGACTGACTACCTATGAAGCCGGCAATTGCATGGGAGTCAGGCGCTGTCCAACCATCATCGATCATATTCTCGATTACCGGCGGCTGTAATCAAAAACTGTGCCTCGATATTTAAGGGTGTAGGATCATAAGATGGGCTCAGGTCTTGGGTCATATTCACTACCCACCGGCGCTTTTGATCATACCATTGCTGGTGCTTGACTTGGGTACAGAATTGACCTTGCAGCTTGTAATGCCTTGCAATTCTTTCGCAGTGTTCACGGATTTCGGCCCCATACGAGTCCTTGTGCTTTGGCATGTAATCGATCTCCTCCAATAACGGCAAATAAATATATCCTTCGACGTCGTCACATGATTCCTGGATAGCGATTCCAATACCAGGTTCCGCCAAACCCATCAGCGGTGTCCACAAGGACAATGTCTTCGGCTTTGAAGCCAGCATTAATGAGGCGTACTGCATGTAGAATGCCGACATGGCCGGCCCCGACGATCATAAATTTTGTCGACGCACCGTCTTTCAAGATGGAGCCGCTAGTAAAGACCTCGTTGTGGTCAACGCATGGGTCTCGTCCCAAGTTTTCCCCTATATCAGGGTCCCGGAAGTCAGTATACTGGTTCACGCCTTCCGGCCGAAGCTGCTTTTGACGCTCCACATCATACTTCTTATGCAAGTCTGGTTCAGACATGAGCAGATTCGAGTGGAGAATGTGGTTTTAGCTAGGGAAACTGGTGAATTTCCTGAAGATGAGTGACTTTGGTTGAACTAATGGGCATTATATGAGTCTAGAAGGATCTATCTCGAGTCTCATAACTCTGGAGGATGGATTCTGGATTATGTGAGACTCAGATAACCCAAACACACTATCAATTACTCCTACGATTCCCGGGGATCCATTATCTCAACTCCCGGAGGAGTCCATGATCACCGAATAAGCGGTCAATAGGCAATGCAGTGGCATATATCTGCCTCTGCATGTTACCCTTCTTCTTTTCGACACACTTTTGAGGGAAGGTGTAACTCTTGTGGTGGAAATTGTGCCTCTCAAACTGACTTTAGCAATGGCTTCCGGATGTTCCACACTCTAATCGAGCCATTCGTACTGTAGCATATGTAGCATTTCCACGGAAAATGCTGCATATACCCCACTGCAGCAGTCTTAGAGCGAGTGGAACTAGCCAACTAACACAACGGGTGGGCTGCTCTTGTCCGCTCTTGTCCGCTCACCCCCGTCCCTGTATTCAGCTTTGCTCTTATTGAAAAGAGTCTAATATTCAATACCCGGTTCCGAGCTACTGTGCAGTAGGGGATATCATTTTTTATATTTGAAATGATCAGAGACACGTAAGTAAGGTACTGCGTATTAAGCTACTCGAACAGACTGCGGTGACGGAGGAGCTGTACACGCTAGAGTGCCATGAAGCATGGAATCGTGCTTTAAAATTGTGCATAATTTGGTGGTTGGCAATTAATCGCAAATTTTTTTAACAAGTGATTAAGATATACTGGAAGGGAACAAAGGTACAGGTGATAAAGTAGCTAATGTAACGAGGGCTATAGAATTTTGAACCTGGCTAAGAAACGAAATTGGAAACCAGTGAAGTGAAGGCTACGCTTCATGAGTTGTCAAAAGCAGTCATTGATATAGAGGAGTAGGATATAGTTCTAGCCTTTAAACCAGAAAGTTCCTATATAACTATTGCGGCTTCTAATAGCAAATCAGCTTCAATTACAACCTTCAATATTTAGAAAGAAGTAAAGGAATTGAACCCTTCTTCTTATTGGTTAGAAGACTCTAACTATTCAATAATATATAGTAGACAGCTAGAAATCTATCTGTTAACAAGTTGAAAGAGTCTCGAAGAAGAAGGTTTAGATTCCTTAATGTGGGTCGTATATGGCATCGAACTTAATGCCTGGTAATCAAGGCATGAGAAACCTTGATTGAGCTCTCATATTAAAGTGGGCCCCTGCCCCACCGGGTTTTGTGACGACTTGAGGGAGTTGAGGTGAGCATCGCAATAATAACCACCTCGGACTCTATATATCCATTCACTTGCTCTACTAAATTGTAATTGGATCCATACTGTCATTTTACTGGTCTACTTCATATATTCCAACAAGTCCAGAGCATTCAGGATGTCTGGTGCGGGGGTAAGGTTCATTAAGCTCCATGCATAGAGTATGTGAATACTAACCGTGACATTAGAACCGAGAGGCTGTCTTCCCTACTCGGCAATCGCTGGGGTTGATGAAGGCTAAACTAAAGGGAGCTCAGACTGGCCATGATCTGTTGAAGAGAAAGAGTGAAGCCCTTACCAAGTAGGTACACCCATCAGCCATCATTATAGCTTGCTAACATGTTTCGTGTAGACGATTTCGAGGTACGGAACATCCTGAAATACTTAAACTAGAATCTGATTGACTGGTATAGAAATCACGCGGCGAATCGATGAAGCGAAACGCAAGATGGGAAGGGTTATGCAGATTGCAGCATTCTCACTAGCAGAAGTTACATACGCAGTTGGCGGAAATATAGGATACCAAGTACAGGAATCCGCAAAGTCAGCCAGATTCAGAGTACGGACAAAGCAGGAAAACGTTTCTGGTGTATTCTTGCCAGCCTTCGAAAGCTACACAACGGAAGGAAACAATGACTTTGGTCTGACTGGACTTGGAAAGGGTGGTCAGCAGGTTCAGAAGTGTCGGGAAACTTATGCTAGAGCTGTAGAGACTTTGGTCGAGCTTGCTAGTCTACAGACTGCGTTTGTTATTCTTGATGAGGTCATTAAGGTAGTTAACAGGAGAGGTAAGTTATTCAGAATCGTTAGCTATAATATAACTAACAGTTAGACAGTAAATGCAATGTGAGCTTTAGGAGACCTCGGTAATAAGTGGTTACTAATGGAGCAATAGCGAGCATGTCATCATTCCCCGTACAGAAAACACTATCAAGTGTATGTCAATACTATTAAAGTTTTATGGGTCGAGTAAGCTAATTATTGTTATAGACATCAACTCCGAATTGGATGAGTTGGACAGAGAGGAGTTTTTCAGATTGAAGAAGGTCCGTTCAAGCATCTGAAATTCGCACATCATCTAACAAAGTGTGACAGGTCCAAAACAAAAAGCAGAGGGATACAGCTGCCCAAGATGCAGAGATGATCGCCAAAAGAAAGGCAGGTGAGCAGAAGGAGAGTGACAAGGAGAACTCCGGTGGAGGGGACATTCTTGGTGATGCGGATGACGCAGATGTCATCTTCTAATTGCATTAGGTGGGCTTGAGCGCTGTAAATTACCAACGATTGGACTTTGATCTGGATCGGAGTCCAGGCAGAAACGAAATCATTATCCTTGCACTCCCGGTTGTCTTTCTCTTGGTATTACATTTTTCGTATTGTGAGATCATGATTTAGCATATACCATACTTAAAAGTTGTTGGAAATCTCAATCTCCAAAAAAACAGACTGCAGTGTATTGAAGATTAGGCAGCATAAATACATCCGTTTTAATCAAGACCAGGTTTTGGGTGACGGAGCTACAGATGCAAATGCAGCACTTAACTGCAAAGGATATTATGCTTTAATTCTTCGTCCCACCTTGATTCTAATTTCCCGCCAAAAGCACCACAGGACATGCCTGACATTTCTACTTACTGTCGTTGATAAGTTACCTTAATGATTTGCCCTCCATCGCCTAATGCCATGCCGGCCGTATTCTCCTTCGCACTGATCGCTCCTGTCTCAGCATCATACTCCACAAATGCAATTCCGCGTCTACCGGGCACCATTCTGACCTCCCTAAAGCCCTCAAACCTACCAAAGATAGACGTCAGAGCTTCAATGTCGTATTCTTCGGGAAGGTTTTGGACGAAAAGAATCTTGTTCGGAGGCAGGTATTCGTCTGGTATGACGGCCGCGCCAGCTGGGTTAGAAGACTTAAGGCCAGCGCCGCGTGTGGGTTTGATGGGTCGAGCAGTTTCTGGGACACCGACTGCTGCATTGCGATTCAGGGCACTTTGCTCTGCTGCTTCAGCTGCCTTCTTCTTGTCTGTTTACGTTGTTAATCATAGTCCCAAAGTCATATTTTCGAAGAAGCTTACCCTTCTCTGCCAATCTCCTCCTCTTATGACTCTCAAATTCCTCCTCGTTCCCCACCCGCTTGACCGTCGCATCGCTTCTTGTCTTAGCAAACGCCAACTGCATTGGTTTCTCAAAGAGCTCAAAGCCTTGAATCTCCTCGATTGCCTTCTGAGCACTCTCCACACTCTCAAACACTATAAAAGCCTGTCCCTTTGCCTTCAGGTTTGTCTTTGCAACTATCTCGATAATCTCGCCATATTCGGAGAAGAGCTCGGTGAGAGCTTCTTTCAGTTGGTCGATTTTAATGCGTTCTTCGAGGTTACGAACATAGACTCTACAGAGGGGTTAGTAAGGCTACATACGTGTCGGATGTGCAATGACACGTACGTTGCACTTGGTGGGGGGTTAGTTGTAGACATATTGACTTTGGGTATGTTTTACGTCCGGCTGGGGTTTGCGGGTCGATCTGGTGTTGAGTTCCAAATAATGTTGCAAGCTTAATGCGGATATATTGCCCGCACAATTGCCTCCGAAACACGTGATCTGGATGAGCTACGAGTTCTTTCGCTGAATCTTAGATAGTGATCGTGAGGAAAACAATACTACTCACATTGGTTTCCAAATAATAATTTAGACGGTAAATTAGTAAAAAATTTACGCTCTATAGGATAGTAGTAGAGATACCTTTCTCACAAGAACAAGAAGATATTAGCATCTAGTTTATTCCAACTATTTCTATATGCTAGAGAAGTCCAAAAAGTAGCCAATATGCACTAAGACTATTCCTGATAGAACCTTATCTGTTTGAACTTTGAATGAGTCCATTCAATTCTAAGCGCTACATCTATACAATAGACTCATCAGTCATGCCTAGAATAGAGAACTCCGTTCACCCGCTATCTATGCCCCAAAGATTTAACGAGATGCGCTGACGACTCCAATCTCCGTCAAGAATCCAAAAAGTTTTATACAGATCAACCACCCCATTATTATACACCTAAGAAACTGGAGTCACGGCTGGTGTGGTTTCTTTTTCTGAAACGGCCGCAGGCTCTTCTTTAGGGTCCAGGTCGAGTTCCTTGCGCAGGTCTGGGAGAAATCTGTCTAGGCGCTTCCAAGTTTCTACCCATAGCTTCTCTTTCGAAGGATCCCGAGAAGGGGGCACGAGAAACCCACTGCTCGACATTACGAGAAGAATGTTCTTCAGGCTCTCGGGAACCGCCTCCTCCAAGCTATCACCTTGACCACTGTTCATTAGACGGTCCATAATGTCGAGAATCTTGAGCCAAAGGTCCAGCATGCCTTCCCACTTCGAAAGTCTAGCCAAATGATGCAAAAATGTCTTGTTGAGAAGTGTGGCAGCTTGTACCCTGGTTTCACTCATACCAGCCTTATCCGAAGAATATACTTCTGGCTTCAGAAGATTCTTGATGAGCGGAAAGAGAACTTCTCCAAAAATGGCGGTCCACTCTTCATGATCTCCCAAAGTCAAGTTCTCAGACACCAGAGCACCGCGCATTGAAGAGAATGCCTGATGTCGGATTTCTCTGCGATGATTGGTACATTGTGTCGTAAGAGCTCTGAAGATTGGAGACCAGTATGCGACCCATGCTTGCTTGCTCTCAAGATGAGACTGTTTCATAAGATCAGGGATCCTAGAAGTCAGCTTTGTAATCATAATGATCGCCTTGACTCCTCTTGTTACAGCCGGATCAGCCCTATGGAAAGTTAGCCTAGGAGCGTGGGCGTGCTATATTAGGAAACTTACTCGGCTTTTTTATCCTTCTTCTCCTGCTTGGGAGGGGGGCCTCGTCTTGACGAACCTCGCTCTGGCTTCTGGCTGACCATTGAGCCAACACTGCCAGCTGAAGCAAAGTCGTTCAATAGATTGACTGCCGACTCGTAGTTGTCTGCCATGATGGTCGGTGGTGAGTCTGCTGCAACAATTCCTTCCAAAATCTCGAAAACTGTAGGTGCAGATTTTGGGTTCGCAGCAAGATTGCGAAGTATGACCCAAAAGTCGGGAGAGGTCATAATCTCATTTCGAAGCGGCTCTGCTCCTCTAATGCATCGGGTCAAACCTTGGAGTACGAGAGGTGCAGATTTCTCAAACAGATCCTTCTTAAAACTAGATATGGTGTGGAGAACAACAGGAACTCGGAGGAAAGCTTGCTCCTGTGACATGTTAGAGGTGTTTGGAAATGGAAGATGTTACATACGTAGCTAGCATGCAGGAGATGAAGAACATAGTACATCGACCTTGCTACCATGATGTGGTGGTAATTAGGAGCATTTCTCATGACATTTTGCAATGCTTCTGCCACCTGACCTCCTAGAGCATTGATAGTTTCACTATCTCGCAGAGCAAGCACAGTGCAAAGTTCGAGTATGTAAACCAATGATGGATCATAAGCTAGGCCAGTAAAGGATTTTGGCTCATTCTGTGACGACTGAGGGCCTGCGTCTGATTTGACTGTGATGACGATAGATGAAGGATCATCAGGTAGTTTGGAGAGTAGGGCTTCAACGAGAGGCTTAAGAGACTCCGTCGGCAAGTTTCTACTAGTGTTAGTATTGGTGCAGACGACGAGAGACGGACTAAACATACACAACATTTGCAAAAACATCCCCCATGAGACAAGAATTTATGCAATCAACGGTACACAATGTGCTCTCGAGCTCTTCATCAGAAGGCTCGGGGGGATCATCAGCTGCGTAACTCGAAATGTATGAAGTAAAAGCTGAGAACAACCCCACATCGTTAGACTTTTGGCCACGATCGACTATCTGTGATGGGTTCTGTAGAGGAATCGGAGGAATATCGATAGCGTTTGGCGCGAAGAAGGGTGGGATCAATGAATTGACGAAAAGGTTCACCCATATACGAATTATCTGTTTAGTTTCATGTCAATAACCCAAAACAAAATCGAGGGTCGAGCAACTTACGTATTTCCAGCCGTTTCGGATCGCTGCTTCATGGCCAGTAACAACACGGAACAGAACGACCGTCGCCAACTGAGGCTTAAAATCCCGACCAAATTTAACTGCAAGCTCGCTGACCATTACACTTGTTCCTTGGACCTGTACTTCAGTGTTGAGTGTAGTGTTTGATGGTGTATTGGTGGCTAAGGTGCTAATGTGACTGAGGCAATATATTATCTGGTCAAGTGCATCAGTTAAACCATAAGTCGCAGCAATGCGAGCACATTGATCAAATCCCTCAATGACTCTAGAAAAGACAGTGTCGTCACTGGCTGACATGAAAACATAAGCCAAAGTAGAAATTATCGGCTTCCATGTTGCTGCAAACATATCGGCGTCAAAAATATTGGTCTCGCAAAGTACAAGGTCGCCAGCTGTTGCAGTCTTGAGTAATAACTCTTTCCAGGCGTAATCGAACGCAAACTTGTTGTCATGTTCGTCTGGCAGGATGATCTCGCTAGATTTGATAGAATTGTAGATACTCAGGAGATACTCAGGAGGAAAATCAGACTTGTCCTGTCTTACGTTACGCAAGTTATTTGCAAATTGTGCTGGCGTCATTCGTGCATGTTTCATGTTGGGATTGTGTTGATCAGTGTTCAGCATGATAATAGCATATGATAAAATATACACCTCATCAGCTACTGTAATATCATCGGGCACAGAATGCTCGACGTAGTGCTTAGCGAATGTCGTTACAATCCGCTCGATCAGTCCCGACTCTCCAGGCAGACGGAAACTTTCCAGAAGCAGTCGTAGTGCCTCGTCGACTCGCTTGCCATCGAAATCAAAACTACCAATGAATGTCTCAAGAATACCTTCGTTTCCCTTCTTTGATATAAACTCGCCCAGGACTGCCTTTGATAATCGAGTAGTGCCCTTCAAGAATGATGCAACTGATTCTGGGTTTTTAGGGTCTTGTATGATTCCTTGTGCGCTAAGGTACTTGATTCCCTCTTTGGGACTCTCGTTAAACTTCGCAGCACCCTTAATGATGATCTTCTTCCTTTGACGTTGATCTCGCAGTTTCTGCTGATTAGGATAACCCTCGTACCGTGGGTCATCATCTAGCCTATCGGCGATGAAGCGAACAAAGCCAAGGAGAGCATCCAAACAAAGAGGGGGGACACTGGTAGTGCTCCATGTCGCTGAGTCTGGGATTGCATTACGTGATAGAAGTCCCACCATGTCTTCGCACAAGTCAAGGCGATCAACCTCGCAGTCATAGTTCACATAGAGCTCGACCATGAAACTTGGTATGCGGAACAGAGCTCCAACGCTTTCTACCATAGCTTCTCTCGCATCCGGCTTCCGTGATCCGCCCTCCAATCCTAGCTTCTGGCGTTCCTTAACGGGCACAGGCGTGGATCTACCACTGCTCGATGGTAGAGGTTTAGCGAGTTTAGGTCCTTGAGGAACTCCAGCATATAGGGAGGGGTCGATGCCAATTTCTCGAGGAATTTCGACACGGGGATGAAGGCATGATACCAAGTATGCAAGAAACAGTTCTTGTTGTAATTTTAGAACTCCACGGCACGTAGCAAGTAGAGTTCCGGCAACGATAAGAGATTCTTGTAATATTGCCATGTTGTCTGACCGAACAAGCTGGAACAAAAAGCGGCAAAGACGATCCTCTGCCAGAGTGGCCAACGATGGATGCTTTGCAATCGATGGACCTGCCACTACAAGGGCAACATCGATAATACGTAAAGCCATGACTCTTAACATATCGGTATGTTGACGGTCATGTGGATCCAACAGGTCCACTAAAACCCTGAATAGCTCTCGAATAGCAGGTAGTGAGTATGGTTTAATTGGAGCTTCTTCTATGGACTCAGATGCAGGTTCGGCCTCGGAACCGTTCTCCATAGAGGCTGAAGTTGTATGTCCATCTCGTGATCCGTCTAGACTAACTGAAGAGCGATCATCGACAGGAGTAGCTGCCAGAGCGGACTTCACAGCGCCGCTACTTGTCGCAGACGGTGCCATCTTCACTGTATCCATATCTTCTTTCGTCTTTTCGTCCAAAGCCTCATCTTCATCACCGGCTTCAATCTCCAGATGCTTCAGACGCTCAAATATAACTTGGCACATTTTGACCATGGAAACTTCCGCTGAGCGTCGGAGAGGTTCAGATAAACCAGATTGACAACACATGCTCAAACCAGTCTCCATCATCTCGCAAACACTGCCATCGCTTAGAAGTTCGCCACCTGGTCCAGAAAGCATACCCTCCATAATCTTTAATATTCGTAAAAGTACAACTTCGTCAGCCGCTGACTCGCTAGACTCAAACCGACAGTGTGTAATAGCAGTCGATAAAGCCTGCATAGCTTGTGGAAATCGAGGTGACTCGGGGCTAATAAGATTGTATGAGAAGAACTTCGTAATCGATACAAGGGCAATAGAAGTGATGGCCGCTGAAGTTGCAGAAGCTTGTATGACTTGCAGAAAAGGATAAATCAACGACAGCATATCAAACTTGTGTATATCTGATAACAGTTAGAGAGCTTCAACTAGCGACAGATGGTTACATACCTTTACAACCAGTCAATTCCGCTCGAAGACGTCCAAATGCAGCTATCAGAGGATTATCCTGTATGCTCTTGCCCTTCTTTCCCCTCAGGCCCCATCGATTGGCAAGTCCTTCAACCTCCAAGGCATCCCCAAAATTAGATGGTCCCCGACCAGCCTTGTTTCCTTTTCTAATTCCCGGTTCGTCGCGAGGCGTGGAGGGCCTTGAGTTTTGAAAGGTCGAGTTCATAGGACTAGAGCTTCCACCAAGGATCGCTGACACTGACGAATGCGCCCAACGAGCATGCTTTCGCATTGCAGAAGTAACCGTAATACATTCTGTAATAACTAGTGCGGCAGGATCAACCGCGATCGCCACTGTATTTCTAGAAGACATGTCGGTTCCGTTCAGGTCAGTTGGATGGGAGGAGCCCGAGCTGTATTTTGTAACATCTGAAGAGTTGATGCCACGTAGAGGAAGTTGTGACTCTGAGGTCTGTCCGAAGCTCATTTCAGTGCCAGGATTTATAGGAGGAGCATCTTTGCTCATGATCACCCAGGCAGCATAGAAATTCCTGCAGGTATTTTAAAATCGATTGGTGACCTTCCAGTGAATAGACCGCTAGATTCTATAACAAAAGGGAAGGAAAGTGCTTGAGGTTGTTGGTGAAGTTACACTATAGGTGTCCATCATAGCTTTGTACAGTCTGTACTCATGGAAATCTACAACTCTCACCCCTGCTCGGCCCGAGGATTGCGGCCGAGTCACGTTATTAAAAATTAAAGACAAACCTCGTAAAGATCAAGGGGGATAATATTGAAGGAATTACTAGTATTCAGAGCAAGAGAATTTTGGATAGAGGATAATTTTTTCCAAAAATAAGATAAAAATAAAAAACAATATACAGCAGATAAGTTTTTATAGCATCCCATTTTTGTCTAGGTAATTTGTACAAACTTCCACTAGGAGCAACCAAGTACTCCAAAGTCGCAGCAATAAAGCTATGTTATTGTACATTATGGCCTTTGAACTCCAAGTAATGCAAGGCCCTAAATATATCGCTACATGAAAATACAAATGCTTGCTCCTTTCCCAGTTATCCACTCCAAGCTAAGTTTATCCTTTACTTATCTTTTTGGATTTAGGTGTTTGCCGATTCTATTATTATCATCTCACACTCATTATGATTGCTTGGTTGCCTGGATTGGTTAGCAAGAGTGAGAGGATCTCAATATTGGAGCTCCATTATACCTTATGTGGCTGGTTTTGGTAAAGCTGCATCAGCTACCTTCGGGGTCTCAGGTGTCTTGGGGTCTTGATTTGCTGGCTGGGCTGGTGTTTTCTCGCCTGCTAACAAGGTCTTCTCTTTAGCAGCCTCAATATTTATGTTCGCTTTGTCTTTCTCCCATTGACCATTCGGATCGGAGAATTGTTCCTTGGCCTTCTTCAGTCTGTCTGCTTTGGCTTTTTCTTCCTCTTCTTTCTTCTTCCGCTCCATTTCCATTTCTTCCATGTGGCGGATATCATCCACACTGGGCTCATACAAATGCCAGATAGTGTAATGAGGCAGTCCAACGACAGAGAACTTCATTCGTTTTGCCATCTATCGAAGATTAGTACTTCAAACTTATGCCAGAATAAGTAATATATTTACCTTTCCAAATCCTTCGGTCTCAGCGTGCTTCTCAAAGCTGAAAGCGGGGAAATGAACACCAGATCTGAATACTTTGGCTTTTGCCAATATACTAACACCTCCTACGCCATCGATATCTACCTCCATGTCAGGATCTCCGTAGGGGTCTCTAAGATACGCCAAATGTGGACGCCAAGTGGCATATTCTGCGTATCCCTCAACAATAACTGCGTCTTCATCGAGCGTATCAGCTAGAGCCAGAGCAGTATCCGATTCCTGCCATGAGTTAAGATCGTATGGCTGTTCACCACCAAGCCAATCGGGAAGAGGGCGCCAAACATCTAGATGCAATTAGACTAGGGACTTTCAATCAACCTCCGTTGGAACTCACTGGGTACTATAACATCCTTGTTGTGGCGCATGAGATCTTCCAAAATAGTGAAAGGTGCTGTCTCAACATCCACGTCTCTCCAGTAGACCCAGCTGTGATATGGACGAAGCGCAGCACTCAGTAACCAATTTCTTGCCTGGGCCATCAACTTTCTTCGGCTTGCCTGTGCTGCAAAACCATGACGACTCTCGACGTCCTGGTTAACCTTCTGTCCAAAATCCTTCTCAATGATGGAGATCTCGCCATAAGGTTGTTTTGGATCTGGATCTGCCTGTAGCTCTTCCAAAAGCTGGGAAAGTAGCGGAAGCGTCCTATCCTTCGAGTCGGATACAAGAAATGCCAAATCTATCAAGTGATGGGGATATGTAAAGTTGTGAAGGTGTGCGAAGAACATTCGTAGATGCGATTCAGCATCTCGAAGTGGCGCGCATAGTAGAATTCGCTCCTCTCTTTCCCACCCCTTAGATGTCCCCTGAACGTTGGATAAATCGTAATATCGCACAGTCTCAAGCTGGAAATCTTCGCTTCGAGAGAATAGACCGAAAGATAGGATCGAGAACACAGCGCCGCCTGGCCATATGAAAAATCCAAATAGCGAAGCCGCTACTATCACAAGCGCTAATCGAAGTAGAAGCTGCCTCCTCCTACCCAGTGCTCTAGGTGATGATTTTGCTTGGAATCTATGTGCGAAACCGAGTAATTAGCAGTCAGGACTATGTGGCAGACTAGGTTCGGCGTTTTCCTACCTATGCGGTGATATTGAAAATGTGTCTTTTGATCTTGGGTATGAACCATTGGAATACGTGCTAGAGCCGCGCTGCTTGGGCGCATATGAAGGCAACATGATCAAAATGATCTATTTCGGATGACTCTGAAAGTCTGCCTCCAAGGATATATGTCCTGTTTGTAGAGTTCGGGGTTGGTTGCACAACTGAGTGCCCTTGGGCGATGCCCCTTGCCAGTCAAAACCTTGCCAGAATGACCAAGACAGGTAAATCCTTAAGGCAAACTTGTAGGTTGTCACTTCTTGTCATTAATGGCCAACTTTTACCAGTTCAGGTTGTTAGTTGTGTTAAATTGGAGATGGGCCCTTATGTTGTTATTAATTTCGATCTGAACACGAACACTCGCTAGAGCGAATTCTATTTCGAAACGTTGGTACTAAGCCTCATCCTCAGACCTCAGCCTCGTCTAACTACTGTAACATGAACTTGGCAATCGACCAGACTAAACAAAAAGGCTATATTCTAATCCCCATCGTATTTTACTCACATAGAACGGCATGGTCAATTATTGTTCAACATGCAGATAAGTTAGGCAGCCAGGGCAATCAGAACCAACATTTTAACAATGATAAGGCTACCCCCACACAACCGTCGACCTTAAATATGATAACTGACAGCAAAAATATGGGAAATTTACAAAAGTTTTGTGGAGGGAACTCTGAATTATTTAAAATTGTGCTATATAAAATCTATGTCTCATGTATATGGCGATGCCACTCGCAGCTCAATACCTACTAGAACGCCCTGCAACAGATGTTAGTTTTCCGGCAAATTTTTACAAGATGCAAAAAGCGAAACGATCAAGATTTGCTCAGATAAGCCGGTTTACTCATGCACATCGGCCGGCCAAGTACCCCTACGCTACAAGACGCATCGCAAGAGGACAAGGCACTGAAGCCCACAACTCCACAAGCTATCATCCCAGCCAAAGTAAATTAACTGGTCCGCTGCGGGAGAGGGGCTCGGTCGACACGGCATAGTGGAATGGATAAGCTGGTTGTCATCATGGCGAGAGAATAAATTTATAATAAACCAAATATTCGTACCTTAGGGATGTATGCGCCACGGTGCTGCTGTAGGCAATTTGCTGAAACTATATACAATTAGTTAATTGTATCGACGTTTTAATACAATGAATTGTGGATTGTCTCTTTTGTTCAGAAAGTTTTTGGTATATTGGCTTCTCATCAAGGTGTTCAGAAGCAGAACTGAAATAATTTTTCTCATCATAAAAAAGATCGGACAGGGGAAAAGTAAGAAGAGGCATACCAAGGTTAATTATTAGTTCGTCCAAAGAGATTGTAAGGCGTTGGGTAGCTCGCATTGGATCTCCTATAATGGGTTGTCGGTAGGTGGGTGTCTAACTTAAAAACCGGTTAGCTATTGAAACTTCTGACTTCAATAAAAACAGAGGCTAGTGTATGGTGCTTCAGATGGTGATGCATGTTGTTCATGGCTCAGGTGATCGCCAAAGAACTGAAAGTGAAGATATCATCAGGAGCAAGGGAAGAGAGCGAGAGGGGTTGAGCTTACACAGAATCGTATGAGCTATAATTGCGACATGGTTAGTGGTAATGCTGTGATACTGGTAGCAATAAGAGATGCAAGCATTTGCAGTCTCACGAGCAGGTTGGAAAAATGTTCCTGTGTGCAAAGGTTTGAGGATTGAAAAGAGACGACGATATTTTCTTGAGTAGGATATTTTTAAGCGCGACCCGCTAGCAATCGCGCTTGACCCGCCCAGCTCCGCGTCTACTGGATTACTAAGTAAATATAGCCAATGAGATATGTGCCCCTGCTCTGTTTTTGGAAAGAATAACTTCGTCCTGAAATCGTGATATCAATACTCAAGGCAGCATTTGGTTGGAGATATTGACGTTACACTTCAGTATGGCGGATAGGAGACGGATCAATGGCCCATCGGGCGGAACTTCTGTTCCAATATTCTCAAAGTACATCTCCAAAGACTCTAAGGAATTGAACCGGCCTACCAGAGCAAGAGCACCAAATGTTTTGAGGAAAATGTGTAAGTTTCCTTTGTAGACATTATCTTCTGTGGCTAACAATTCCAGTCTTGAAAACTGGCGTGACACCCTCGGCTTCTGGCTCTGCGTATCTGGAAATGGAACCGCCGAGGTCTCGAAACACTATAACTCCAGGCCTTGCATCTCTTTCTACCTCTGGCTTAAAGCTTACATGCACTGTTCATGGACCGCGACCGCTTCCCAAAAACGCCCCTTTTTCGCCTCACATCATTCTCACCACACATGTCAAATATGCCCCGTTTGCTACTCGGAAGAGGAGAGGCTACCTGCGGGATTCCAGCGAGAGGGATCTTGGAGTGCATTTGGAAACTGCTTTGAGAGGAGTTATAATAGGAGACAGATGGCCAAAGAGCGGAGTCGAGATTATAATTACGATTCTAGAGGGCGAAGAGGATCAGTGGTGGGGAGATGACAGAGGGCGCGGGTCAATCAGCGCGGGAGAATGGGGAATGATGAGTGTGCTGAGCGGCTGCATAACAGTTGCATCTGCAGCTATTGCAGACGCCGGTATTGATTGCGTCGATGTAGTCTCTGGCGGAGTTGCGGCCGTTGTTCGTGGCTCTGAGGTGCAGGGAAAGCCTTCTCCAACTATGCTTGTCCTGGATCCTGTACCTTCAGAGCATGAAGAGATAGTAGCAGCTTGCATCGTAGCGTACCTACCTGGGAGAGATGAAATTACCGACATCTGGGTCAAGGGAGATATTGGATATGGTAACCAGAGAACCAACGACAATCCTTCTTACGAAGACCTAGCAGACAATGCTGTACAAGCTGCTTTAGGGTCACATCGGGTTCTAGTAGGGGCATTAAAGGAGACCGCGGCTTTGAAGTTGGCAAGATGAGATCTTGCGCCAGAAGGAACAAGGTTGGCCAGCACCAATGCTGTATCACTGCTGTAGGACTAGAAAACACTTGGGTCTGCTTTGTGAGAAATCCTGTCAGCCATGGCAAGACATGAAGACTTGTATGCCATAGGATTGCAGCTGATATGGTTACAGATATTATCATCTGCATGGACTTAAAGCATGCCCTTTGAAGGGATTTGCGATTGTGGAGAAGGGCCTCCTTGCAGAGGTGTTAGCAAACAACTCAAGCTGCAGAGACGAGTTAGTTATGAATGACATGGGCCCAATGAACCTCTGCCATTGTATAACTCTTTGTTCCCATCAGTCAGGGGATTTGATTTCTTGATGTACGCTGAAACCCCAAAAGAAGGCAAAGTGTCTCAACATAATTAGCAGAACAGGATGTTCTTCATCATCCCCGTCTCATAAAAGACCAGTGTCAACCACAAGTTTCCTTCCATTCCAGATATTCGCACTTCCATAGTAATTTCTTCTGAATCCAAACAGTGCTTTACAACACCAAACCATTCCTCAACCCCCACCATATCCAGAAAGCGCCTGTGAGTCTGTTCAGAATCTGCATCTAACCTTAAGCATGCCATCCAAAATCCAGCTGGACGAAAACCTCTGGTTTCTCTACATCTGTCTGCAACAATCAGACCTGAAAACTGTTCGTCGCCATACCACACGCCCCAACCTCTCCCCCAAAGATACATTTTTTTCCGTGTCCAAACCTAACCTAACCTAACCAAACCAAACCAAATCCAACTAACTGCGCTTCGGACAGATCGACTTTGGCGCTGTAGCCGCAATCACAAACCTCAAGCCGCCCGCAGCAAGAATGCGCTACACCCGACTGCGACGACAAATCGAATCCGGGACCCTAATAGGCACACACGGCACGCCATTCACCGGAGCGCCCGAGAAGATCACCGAGGCGGGCAAGAAGCGGAAAGGAGGAACATCATCCAGCGGCGGCGGCCATGCCAAGTTCCACGACGGCGGAGCCAGCGA
>Ga0247734_1000504_pt1 | contig 34060 bp, 26 predicted proteins | sample UWRJL103311B2_FD_180933 | JGI IMG/M metagenome (GOLD analysis project Ga0247734, IMG submission 180933) | Plant litter microbial communities from Arlington Agricultural Research Station in Wisconsin, United States - UWRJ-L103-311B-2 | ecosystem: Environmental > Terrestrial > Plant litter >...
ATTTTCATTCACTCCAAAAAAAAAAAGAAAAAAGAAAAAGTGGAAGACTCTCGCTTAAAAAGGGGGGTTTTAATGTTAACAATGGAGTGCGAGCCCTGGGGGCCCTCTCCCCTCCCACCTTAACCTTACTTAACCTTACTTGACTTAACCTTAGTAGTAGCTCGGCTTGAGAGCAAGCAGCAAAAAAGACGTTGGCTTGGCACTTTTTATTCCCTATGGTTATTTTTTTCTTTCTTTCTTTTGATTTTGGCTGGGAAGAAGATTAATTTGAGTGATTGGGGAGAGAGAGGATTTAAAATCACACATGATTTTCACAATGGAACACAAATTAAAGAACAAGTTTATGTTTTTTTCCTTTGGACTTCTTTTTTCCATTGATTTCACCCCTATCAACCCAGGTTATTTAATCCCATCGCCATTCTCATTTCTGCATAACGGATACATACAAGCCATATTCCCACCTCTTCCACCACCCCAATCCAATGCCCTGCTCTTCTCATGGTATCGCCATCTCCCATCTCTCAAAATAATATGTACCGCCATGTCTCTCCATCGTCACACTCATGAATGTCAACCATGCACCCCACACCCCGAAAAAACTCCAAAAAGCATATTTCCAAAGAACATAAAAGATGCCCTGCCAGGGGTTGTCCCGCCTTCTTCCTCTTCCTCTTCCACTCAAGCTGCGCCATATATTGTCCCTTCATCCTAGCAAATCCGTCAAGGCGTCAATCAACAAAAGGGTAAGTAAATAAAGGAACGCAAAGCACCTGCTGCAAAGGTATCGAGAATGATCTGACTGAATAAAACGCCCCATGATGCAGAATTTCAAAGGTGGTAGTCATCCCATATAAAATTGTTGTGGGGTATTCGTGGTCCAAGGATTGGATGTGATGCGATCGCTATGGGTATGGGCATGGTGGTGGGGATTTCGGAGGGAGACTCATTAAAATTATCAAGAAAATCGTTATACGGCGTCGTCGGCAGCGTTGTTGTTTGGTTGGGATATAACGCATCCCCGCTTGCCATCTTGTTTCTTTTTCTCTCTCTTCTTTTTTTTTAAGGAAAGGGTATCATTGAGTAGCAGCCACACACCAGTGCCGGTGGAACACCCAGGCACTCTTCTGGCATTCTTTGCTGCAGTATTTCGTCCGTCTGCAGCGCCGGCATTTAGCGAACTGTCTTGTGAACTCTTCCCATTTCCCGCACTGATAATATGCACATTGTCGAATTCCACCGCGAGAGTCATCTTTGCGGCATAGATTTCGCATCACCACCCCAGCCCAGTATTGCATATCCTGACTGTGATGGCGAACGGTAAACTTCTCGACCAAGGGGAATATGTTAAAGTCGTCGGGTAGGAGGTATTCTTCCTCTTCGGAGTCGCAGGCTGAAACATGCTCGCATGTGGCTGATGGGGATTGTTCGTCGATGTCGAGCAGATGAAGTTCGGACCCGATCTTTAGTTTCGGGACGAGGTGAGATTTTTGAAAGTAGGAGCGGAGGTTGCAGTATTTTGAAACATATGCCAAGAGTTGTAAAGACATTAGTACATCCTCATCTCGTGGCATCGCTGCTAACACTTGTCCGCTGGTCGGCCGGTCAAGGAGATACCGAGGAATTGTGGTATTAGGCATCGTAGGTGGAGTATTATTTACGACGGTTGTGGCTGGAGAGAGGCCCATTGCTGGCCCGGTTGGGGTGGTGGCATCCGTTATCATGCTCCCGTCAAGTGCTGATCGATGTGTTATATTAAAGGTTCCTGCATCCTGTGCCTCTGATACAGTTGGGGTGGTTAATCCGAGAGGGGTTTCAACAGCTGTGAGCATGCTGCTGTCATTATCGTCCATGGTGATATCCTGAATATTTACTGTCGTCTGAATGTCGTTGGCTGTGCTGACGCCTACTTCTGGTTCACCCGATTCATCGGATGCCATACTATCAGCACTTGGGTCTTCTTGTTCGCCTGCCATCGATGGTTGATGGCGGATGGAAGGCCGTCTCCGTTGCCGCACAGGCGCCGAGGTGTTTGTAGGCCGAACAGTAGGAGATCGCATTTGTGCCGGAGGGAGGGGAGTTGTGGGTGATTCGGGCTGGGAGGTGAGCCCGGTTTGAAAGCCGGGAACCATGGAGGGTAGACGATCAGCATCTCTGACGGGTCTGAGATTGAACCCGTCGGCTGCGTCCATTGATGGGATTGCGGTAGCCAGAGGCTGGATATTATGCCTCGACGGGGGGAGGTAGTGTTGTCTAGAGTCTTGAGCTCTGTGATTGTGGTGGTGATGATGTCTATGACCGGCAGAGAATGTAGTCCGCTCGGGGGGGGATGTGAGTGCAAATTGTGGACCGGTTGGGGTTGTATCTATCGTATCTGCGGTGGTAGGAGGAACGGCGAGTTGAGTATTTCCAAACGTCGCAGCGATGTCAATGGAAGGTGGAGGAGGCTGTCTTCGTGATGATCGTACTTCGGGATCGAATCGAGATGTTCGATTCCCAAATGATGCACCCTTATGGGCACCTCTGTGATCACCCGATCGGGATGTGTGGTGCAGGCGTTGCTCCTGGAGGGCCTTTGCCTTTGCCTCCTCGGCCTTTTCTCGACATCTATCCACGACCTTGATGTAATTGTCGAGTATCGTAGCAATGACGGGCACCATGTCGGCCTCGACGACTCTGGTACGGACGTTTTCCGATCCTCGGACCCCAATATTCACCACGCACTGAAATGCCAAATTCCATTTCCACATATCCATCATATCCTTACTCCGCCCGGCCTTGAGCAGACATACCAGCCGCTCAACACCGCCATCTACCGTCAGAATGTCCCGTATCCGAGCAGAGGAGGTTGTGAGGTAAGCCAGGTGGTTCAGGGAGTTGATGAGGGGGAGGGTAGAGGTGCAATCGAGCGCTCGGCGGTCATAAAGGGCGGTGGTGATGCCCACGGATGCCTTGTTGACATTGGGGATGCTGAAGTTGACTTCTCTCATGTTGAAGTGGTTCCGCAATTCGCGGTGTGGGAGGCGGTTGGGTTCGTCTTTCTGAAGTGTTTCAGACCGACTGCTGGCAGAAGGTGTGTAGGTATTTGGCAGCGGGCCAGGTATTGTTGTTGTTGTTGTTGTTCGTCGTTCGATGGATGGCACAAGATTCGAGATGCTATGAGCGAAGCAGCGGTTGCAATGCAGATGGAGATGATGATGGGTGATGTGCGAATGGGCTGCCGGATGAGGTTTGCGGATGTGGCGAGCCTGGAGGATTGATTACCGGGTGGGCATCGACAAGTCAGGATCGGGATGAACGGCCGTTAACGGAAAAAGAAAGGAAGATGCGCAGAAATCCAAGAAAGGAGATGGAGCTCGTGGACGAGAGCGAGAGCACGAGAGAGAGAGAGAGAGGAAGAGGTGGAGTGGAGTGTGTGGAGTGTGATGTGATGGTGGTGGTTGGGAAGACGAGATTGAGGAGTGTGGTGTTTGTCTCGAGTCGGGGGTGTCGCAGGTTGGGGTTGGCTGGCTCTGGTCTCCTTTTTGCTGATTGGGGGTCGGTGCTACTGCTGTTACTGTTGCTGTTGCTATTACTGCTTGTGGCGTACTACCCGTTCACCGCGCCTATTCAACACCAAATGCCCTTCTGGCAGCCAGCGGGCTCAAGGAGGGAAGATGATGAGATGATTTATTTGGATGGCGATTTGATAGTGGTGGTGGTGGTGGTGAGGATGGTGGAGGAGGGAGGGAGGAGAGGAGGAGGACGCTGCTGTGCTGCCGCTGGTTCTCTGCACGGTCGAGAAGTTCGAGGTCTGGGATGGACGATGGGCGGGCGAGGGATGGAAGGGATTAATTATTATTAATGGGTTTTGGGTTTGGGTTTGGGTTGTTGGGATGGGATGGGCGACGGACGCTACGCAAACGGCCGTGCGCTTTGATTTGCCAGCAGCAGATTGGAAATTACTCTGGTAGGCGCGCTCCGCTTAAAAGATATTATTATTATTATTATTATCATTATTGTCATTGATCATTGATCATTAACAATTACCAATGCATTGTTATAATCACAGAGGGATGGAATTCGCATTTAAGATTCTGGATTTAGATTTAGATTTAGACAAAGCCTTCAACCTTCAACCTCCAACCTTCAATCCTCGCCTTCAACTTCAACTTCAACTTCAACTTCAACCTCAATTTCATTTTATTATGTTACGTTATGTCATGTTATACTCCTCATGTTTGGAATCCAATATTAGATTTAAGATGGCTGCTGGCTGCTGGCTGCTGGCTGCTGGCTGATTGCTATGGGGGAGGAGTGCGTGAGGTTATTATGCATGATTGTTCATCTCGACGTGACGTGACGCTACCTACCGCATGTTTGTGTGGTTGTTGTTCACTCATCAGCCATCGCCTCTCTCGCATCTGTTTTTATCATCAGACGCGCTCCAACAATCAAATCATCAGAATCACCCGGTGGCGGACGGTCTGGTATATCGTACACAGTACAAAATACAATATACAACATAGCAGGTATGCGGCTCTTGTGTATGTATGAATGTATGTAATATGTATATATGTATATAATATGTATATATATGTATGTATGTCCTGGTCCTGGCTCCTGGTAACAAATAACCTCTCCGGTTAGGGGGGATGCTCGGCTCGGGAATATCCAACCAGCACCAACACAGCACCAGCACCAGCATTAAGGATGAGATAGCCAAGAGAACAGAGCTGAACAGATGGTCAGAAAGCCCCGCTAGGAAGCACAGTATTATTATTACAGTAATAGGCGGAGAACAGGACCGACAGAATAGACGCCCAAGGCAAACCCTGGTCGGTGTGAACCAGCTAGTTTGTTATAATAAACAACAAACAATGATAAACAGTGATACACCATCATATGTCAAATAATAGAATGGATGGGAGATAATAATAATCAATCAATCAAGGGCTGCGAGTAGTGGCGTGGTGTAATATAGTTGTCGTGTAGTGTGTAATGCAATGATGATGATAATGTAGTGAGATCAAACACCCTACATATTATTGTTATTTATTAATCCAGCCTTCACCTTTACTATCACCTTTACTATCCATCACCTCTACTATCCATCACCTCTACTATCCATCACCTCTACTATCCACCATCATCATCATCACCTTGGGATGTATATATATGTATGGGGTATGGGATGGATTGGATGGATGACTACTACCTATCGAGATAGACTTTCGGTACTGCCGTCCAGCTAGGGGGCATCTGGAGGCGTTCCGGTATGCAGACGACCCCGGCGTTCCCATTGAGCCATCCCATCATCCCATCGCCACGCGCGCCCCCCTTTCGGTATGAATTAGTCAGCCCTACACCAAACCACAAGCAGCTCTGGCAGTACTGGCTGCCTTTGACTTGACTAGCGAGGCGCCGTTGGCTCGGCTGGTTGTTGGTTGGTTGTTGGTTGGTTGGTTGGTTGGTTGGTGGTAGAAGCAAACGAAGAAGGATGTGAGGGATGGGGTTTTTTTATTATGGGGAATGATGGATGATCGATGGGATGGGGAAATAGGGGATGAGACGACGAAGCGGAAAGAAACCACCACACGCGAAGAAGCTTCTTCCCATGTCTTCTAGGTTTGTTGATGTTATCTTACCTAACCCCTCTCCAGGCTTTCTTCTTTTGTTTTTGTTATCTCTTGGCCGTTAATTACTACGTGACCTTGTGATTGCTTGTAGAAAGGGACTTGCCGATGTGAAAATTAAGTTAAGTTAAGTTAAGTTAAATCAAATCAAGTCAAGTCACGTTAAGTCCGGAGCATGCGCTTTTAGCACCTATGTCTAGACGGAACTGCGACTCACTCACTACGACTGTACCGAGCCAAGAACCCGAGGGACGCCCAGCGCCCGCCGGTCGTGGGAATGACGAAAGAACCTTTGCCGCTTAGGGCTAGAAGAGGCGAAGAACGACCAGGGAAGAAATGGAAGAGCGAAGAGAATTAAACGTTCAGCTGAACAGAAGGGAAGAAAGCAGGTGCGATGAGGGAGCAGATAGGAGATAGGAGATGGGAAGAGCTGAGTGAGCAAGCGAGTGAGAGTGACAGCTTAAAGAGATTGAGATATAGAGCCTTCTAGGTTATTAGTCAGCCAACCTACCTCTTCCCGGGGTACAGGATTTATTACCAGTTCAGTGGTGGCACCAAAAATCACCAATCCACCAACTGTTAGAAGGTATACATAATAATACTGGTTAAGTTGCTTGCTTTCTACTAAAGGGAATCTACGTGATATATATATATATACACACAAAAAGATAAGGCCAAAAAGCCTTGGCAATATCCACTTATTTCCACCCCAACTTCCTTACCGTCTGTGGTTCAACCGCAGATCGATCATTCACGAAGCTGTTCCTTACCAAGACAGCGAGTGTAATAACAGGAGCTTGCCTCTCTTACCGCTGGAAGACATCAAGCAAGCATAGAACAAAGCGCATAATGGGGACTCGCTATATTTTATTTTCTAACCATATTCCTTTTTTTTTTAAAGCTTTTTTTTAAAGCTTTTTGCAACATATTTTGCCAGGCGATCAACTGGATAAATGTCAAATAAAGATAAACAAAGCCTTCATTTGAAATCATTATTTACCCTAAGAAAAGGGGCTGTAGGCACGCTTTTACGCCTCTAGCTTTAATAGTCTGTGAAATAGCCTAGCCTTGGAGATATACCCAGATGTCTGACGCTCGTGACCATGTATGTATATGCCTTTTCTGGGCCTAAATCATGATCCGAGGATCATCATTCATTAGACCAGATTATCAATGCTTCAATCGGCGAAAGTATTCATAAATACAACCAAAACTGTAATTCAAGCGAATACGGTACTCAAAGACCAGATTGTTTCGGATTTTCTCGCTCAATTACATTAGTTGTACATTACTAACAAAAGTTGGTCCCACACGGTGCATAATTGAAGCGGGATGGCTTGCCTACAAGTAAAAGCCCGTTTGTGATACGTTAAAAAAGAAAGGCTTGAGGTATGTCTTCGCATCATTTCGCGATTATCCAACGCCAGATCCTGCAGCCTCATGTGTGATGCCAGACACAGAAGCCACTATAGATGTTTTTAGAGATGTTTAAGCGGGAACCTTTTTTTTTCTTTCATAATATAGTATGCTTTTGCACCTATATGTCCATTCAATAAGAAGATCAATAAGAAGACCCCTCTGAGATTTCTCCAAGCTCCCTCCTTCATCATTCGCGGTAAAACTATCTGTATACTTTATGGACAAATCAGTTTCCATACTTTTGAGTGGTTTGGGAACTGAAAGCCGCAAGAATCTTGTCCCTGCCACTGCTTTTCGCATCGTGTAGTCCTTACCTTTCTATTAAGTAAAAGCACGCTCAGATTATCCAAAGTTAAAAATTCTCCGCCAGTGATAGCATTGGATATTGTCTCGATATCTGAACTTAGATGACCTGAAGTTGCGGATATCCCTGCCTTTTTTGGGTTTTGGGGATGGCCATTTTCGTTTCTGTGACAGTAACTATAAGCTCCTCGTTTTTATATATACTTACGAGTACCTTTAACTTCCAAAAGGCAAAATCTTCGTTGAAAACTGTATCTCATTGTATATTCTGTAAACTTATACCTTCCGTGATATTATTTTCCCTAGAACAGTATCAAATCTTGAACATATTACGGATGTATAAAGCAAGGTATCTTGCGTCCTTGTTGTAATAGTTTAAGCCTAGGTGGTATCACCCCACTCTATACATCTAGGGTCAATAAGATAACCCAATTGCAACGTAGCAGTAGCAGTAGCGTAGTCAATTGTCTAGTAATCATCAGGTGACGACGAAGGTATACGAGACATATAAAGGTATTGCCGGGAGGTAAAGAGCCTTCTGGGGCATGCTTGTAATATCCGAATGTTCTATTATTGTACAGGAAGAACATTGATCCTTCCGACCTGTAGGCAGCCTCGGGCTCTCACGTGATGTGGATGGTCATTCGGCTTTCTTTCGATATGGTCGTTCACTTGCTTGCTAGGTCAACCAACATCCTCAGCCTTACCATGGAGGTTTATTAACCGTCAGCGTATAGACGATCTACAGAACATCTATAGACCGTTTACACCCCAACCATCTCCCCATTCATGGAAGGAGCTTGGACTAGCCTTTCGGCCTCTGCGGTAAGGTTAAGCTGAACAAGATGCGCCTTTTGAAGCTAGAAGGCGATGGAGAGTTCAGCCTGACAAGCGACATCATTAGACCAACGGGACCTTATGCCATACTCTCACATACATGGGGTGAGGAAGGTGAAGAAGTTGACTTCAAGGACTTAAAGGATGGCTCGGGAAGAACGAAGAACGGATACAACAAGCTTCGTTTCTGTGGAGAGCAGGCTGCCCGCGATGGCTTACAGTTCTTCTGGGTTGATACCTGCTGTATTGACAAGTCAAGCAGCGCTGAGCTTCAGGAGGCGATCAACTCAATGTTTCGGTGGTACCGTAACGCAACCAAATGCTATGTTTATCTGTCGGATGTTTCAACAAAGAAACAGAAGACAAGCGATCAGCTTTCCCAAAGCACTTGGGAATCAGCTTTCCGGTCGAGCAGATGGTTTACTAGAGGCTGGACTCTCCAAGAGCTTCTTGCCCCAGGTTCAAACTCAGTTGATTTCTTCTCGAGAGAAGCGGATTATATAGGCAATAAGAGAACTCTGGAGCGACAGATTCATGAGATTACCGGAATTCCCATCTCAGTACTTCAAGGAGCTCCTCTGTCTCAGTTCGATGCCAATGATCGGTTGTCATGGGCAAAGCATCGGCAAACCACGCGCGAAGAAGACCTGGCATATTCGCTACTTGGCATTTTCGATATACAGATCCCTCTCCTCTACGGTGAAGGAAAAGAGAAGGCCATGAAACGACTTTGGGAAGAAATTTGCAAGTCTTCAAGTGGTGGAGCGCAAAACTCCTGTCTGTCATACTATATAATACAATAGTTCAAATTAACGCTAACCAGTAATTCAGGGATCAATCCGATTGCGCTTAGTCGGGATGAGGACGATTGGCTGGCCAGCCTATACACAATGGACTACACGTTCCACAGATCTACGATCCCTAAACCTGTGGCTAGAACCTGTAGGTGGTTCTTGGGGCATCCAAAGTACACACGTTGGTTGGGGAGTGGCAGCCACTCGAGTCTCCTTTGGGTCTCTGGGGATCCAGGTTGCGGGAAATCGGTGCTCTCTTCATTTCTCATAGACATGCTTTCGCCACAAGAGTCGTCCAAATCTGCACCTGAAACAGTTCTATGGTTCTTCTGCGATGATAAAATCCAAGAGCACCGAGAGGCGTCTGCGATCCTGCGAGGTATTCTTCACCAGCTTCTGTCGGTTCGACAAGTTCTTCTCAAAAGACATGGTCCCAACTGCTACAAGGGGAAAGGAACACGCGTTTCAAAAGAGCTTATCGCCATGTGGGATCTCTTTATGTCCGTCTCTAGAGACAAAGACTGCGGCAACCTGATAGTTGTTATTGATGCAATAGACGAATGCGAGGAAATCAGCCGTGGCCATTTCCTTTCCCTCGTCAAGACTTTCTTCTCACTAACATCAACAACATCAACAACGACAACCAGCAACTCAGTCAAATTTTTGATCACGAGTCGGCCATCGGTATCCATTGCTGATGTTTTTGAGTCGCTTCAAGAGGTGAGATTGAAAGCCGAGGACGAGACTGACAGCATTAGCAAAGACGTGGCCGTCGTGGTTCAACATCGCCTCTACGAAACTCTTCAGCGATTCTGCACGCCAGAACCGATTATCGAGAAACTTAAAAATAAACTTATTAAGCACGCAGGAAACACATTTCTCTGGGTGTCGCTTGTGTTGAAGATGATTGAGGATAGCGCCGAAGCATCTGAAGAGGCGCTCGACCGTATCATCAAGGATTTACCAGATGGCCTAGACGGAATATATGAAAAGATTCTCCAGCAATCTAGCGGTCGAAAACGTGAGAAGGCGAGGGTGGTCTTGCACACCATCGTTGCCGCGCACCGTCCCTTGGATATTGCGGAGTTGAATATAGTCATATCGTTGCGACCTAGTGATGCAGTTCTGGAAGACTTTAGGTCCAGACTAGAGCCAAATATGGAACGCACGTTGCAGATGCTCTGCGGCCCGTTCTTGAAGATCAACAATTCCAAGATCTATCTTGTCCACCAGACGGCCAAAGAATTCCTCGTCAGAGACCAATCTGGACAAGAAAGTAGGACATGGATGCACTCTTTAGACCCAGTTGACTCACACCTTACCATTGGTCAAAGTTGTGTGCTCTACCTGTGTACGAAGAGTAATTGGAACGAGGAATCCCAGCTGCCTGGGTTCAAAGAGTTTGATGACTATACTTGTAAACACTGGGCGAGACATGTCCAGAAGTGTGAAGGAAAGCTTGTCCCACTAGTTAAGCAGCACGTCATCTGGCTTTGCAACCCCCTCAACCCTAATATGAAACACTACCAGCGGTATATACAGCTACCGGGGAAGCGTAAGCCTCAACATCACTTAAGCATCGCAGTGGCCTTTGGATTGATGAGTGCTGCGGAGGCGCTGGTTCGCCAAGGACACTCGATCCATCAGGTTGACGGAGAAGGACTCACCGCGCTGGACTTTGCCACACTCGGATCTCACAAGAATATAGTCGAGTTCCTCCTACAGAGGGGTGCCAATCCCGAAACGAGGTTAGGAGCAAGGAAATTCGCTGTCCTAAACAAGGACCCTGAAATCTTGCAGATCTTGCTCGCAAGAGGGGCGGCATCAAGTCCTGGAGCTAGAGAAGAGCTGCTTGTAGCAGCCGAGACAGGTAATACACAGCTTATGACATTCTTGCTTGAGCGTGGCGTTCGGCTAAATACCACGATCAACGACTTCGGGGAGACGGCGCTTCTCGTGGTAGCGAAGCATGGCTACAGTGGCCTTGTGCAAATGCTTCTCGATTCTCGCGCGGATATCTGCGCGAGGGACGCACTCGGTCGTACAGCCCTACATATTGCGGCCGAGAATGACCAAAAATCCATTCTTCGAGTACTTCTAGCGAACAAAGCTCCCCTCAATTTGAAAGATGATCTTGGCGAGACGGCTCTTGCGCGGGCGTCAATGACAGGTTACCAAGGAGTGGTCGCATATCTGCTGGCTAATAAGGCAAATGCAAATCTTAGGGACAACATCGGCTGGACCGCGCTCAACTGGGCTAGTATGAAGGGTGACGAGGTGCTAGTGACTACGCTCTTGAGAAATACCCAGATTAGCTTCGATCAGACCTCAGAGAGCTCCCCAAGCTGGTGGGCGCGGCAGAGGGGGCACATTCGAATTGCAGAGATTCTGGAAGCTGCCGCAGCAGCTAACTGGTCCAACAGCCCATTGAGGAGATACGAAATATGCACGCCTCCGTACGAACATCAGGTGAGGTCCATTATTGTTCCCGTGGAAATTAATGGTTGGCTTGTTCAAGCGGTCATTAGCACAGGAGCACAGGCAAGCCTCCTGGGCCTGTCCTGTGCTAAGGAGTGCAACTTGCACCGGCTTGTCGACAAACGCTTTGCTGGCGTAGCAAGGGGGCTCTCAAATGTGAATATTATTGGCAGGATCCACTCTGCCCAAGTGAGGCTTGCTGCTTGCCACTTGCCAATCAGTCTCACTGTGCTACAGCAAGCTAGTTTTCAGCTCGTTTTGGGGTTGGACTTTCTCAAGAGATACCATTGTGTGATTGACTTTTGCGAAAATCGCTTACTGCTAAATGGTGGTGAGAGAACAATTATTCCTATTTTTGATAGTATAGTAAACAGAGATAGTTGATTGCAGTCTAGTAGGCAAAATATACGCACGGTTCCGGTATAAGTTTGAGAAACCTGCGTGCAAGGATTAACAGTGACAGAGAAGTATAAGCCTGGAATAGGTATTCCAAATTCATACAAGAATAATCTATTACACCTTATTACATCGCCAGAGGCTTATTGATATACCCCTTCGTTCCCCCTGAGCAAGACCAATTACAGAAGATCCTTCCTGACTTAGAAACCCCTATTTAAATCAACCGAGGTAGAAGAGCCTCACACCGCGTGTTACGACCTAGGGTGCCTACGATATGAAGGGCACCCCCAAGAATAAAGTGCCTATAGTATATAGGCACCTATATACAGTAACCGTCAACACTAGTAATAGAGGAAATAAGGATTTTGTAATTTAACTTGATAAATTTAAGGCTTTTTATAGAATTATTAAATTATTATTATAGATACTTATTAGAAATCTTGATGTTAGAGTTATCAGGATAAGTTATTTAAGCGATATATAACAAGTAAAAAGAGGGTTTGAATTATAATATTTAAAGTAATATAAATATTTTTAATATGTTTGGGGTGATAAGTTCTTTTGTCGCATTTTTGCTTGGGCTGGGTATTAAAAGTTTCTTGAATTTGGTCGCTTAGATCAATTGATCGGATTCTCTTGGCTTTTGCTGTTTTCTTCGCTTTGTTCTATTTGTGTTGAGTTTTGGATTCGCTAGGGTTAGCGGATTGGATTTGTTGGGTATCTTTTTTTGTATCGGTTTTGGCCATTGTATATATGTAGTTATATAATTCATCATGCCTTGGTCAATTAAGGTTCATGGTGTGCTTTTCAAAATATGCATGAGGCCACCGGGAAATATATCCTAGACGCAATGTATGTATATCGGCAAAAATATCTATAATAAATTCGAGAACTCACATATTTAAGCCAAAAACCTAATTAAGATCGGGTTAATAATCGCGGGATCTTAAGGCTTGCTAAACTCACGTGTGCAGGGAAAGAATCTGCGCAGTTTCCCATATTGATAGCCGCCTAATAGGGATACTGTTTTGAGAGTTTAATACGTAGAGCTTAGCTTAGGAATCTAGATAAAATGCCATCTGCGTTAATGATTTGTATGTCATCCCACTACACTTACTGTAGCTATAGGTGGCAGTAGGAACCAAATTGTCATCAGCTATTGCAATGGAAATAACTGGAGTACATTGCTTCCCCATCGCACTTTTGAACACAAGAAGAAATCATCGTAGATTATATATGCGGGCTTCGGCTCAGATATATAATACTATCTTCTTCTTTCTCTATTACCTCTGCCCCTATGTGACCTATTTAATTTTGTTTTGTCTACCATGCAAATAGACGGCACCCATAATATCCCTTTACACTACGTGAGAAACATTATAGTAAAAGGTGTAACTTTTCAGGTGATTTTAGTAACACGTTTACTCACTTTGTTTTGGGCTGTATAGTTCCAATGATCCCGATCTGACGAGAATTCGGCAGAACAGGGGTCTTGACCGCTTTCTAGTTAGGCAGCCGTGGAGTCTGAAATATATATGATTTACGTTGACACTGATCTAGGATTATCACGCAATGATTTTATATCTTCTTTGATTCTCTTTCTATGTGATTTGAAGTAAGTCCTGCTCCAAAGGTCATAACCCTATTGGCTCGAACTGAAGTTCCTGGGACACAAACTCCGCATCAAGTACTATCCTTACAGTAGACATGCCGCGGTAAGTTTATAATCAATAAAGCCCGGAATCACCTTCTAACAGGATTCGCAGCGAGATGCCGAGAGAGCGGGTCATGCCATTAGTGCCCCAGCCGTTCTCAAGAGTTTCTATATCAAGACAATCAGTGTTCACTAGAGGCAGACCAATGGCACACATCTGGGCCAGATTCTGCCCCAATCTCAATACAAGAGAGTATAGAGAATCCTTAAACGACAAAAAGCAAAACGAACTTGATCAAAGGCAACAAAATTGTCTAGAAGAGCAATCTGTAATCAATTTTACAAGGCTTCTGAGTTCTGCTGGGAAGTATCTGCCTGGAACGATGTATTTGGCTTACTGTATGATGACGAAAGGTTCCTAATGTTAGTTATCTCGTATTCGGTTCATCCTGGTCAAGCTGAAACCGCGCTATATTAACCCGAAGCTTTCTGTAGAGATAAGAGACCGTACGAGTTCTTAGAAATTGACGATGTTGGAAACAAAGCAGTGAAAAAAAGAATCCCGGATGCAACAATGGGCCTGAAAAGCTACGATGATTTCCTCCTCAAACGTGGGTATGTTTGTAGCGTCTCGGACTGCAAAGAAGACCATAGTACTATGCAACCCGATAAAAGACTTTGGGAGCATGATTTGCAAACGATGATGCACGATCCCGAGTGTGGCCTAGTTGTGGATGGAGTATGGGGCAAAACTGAGCTCTTGTTTCCCTTTGTTGTGTATGAAGCAAAGAAAATAGCAGGCAACTTCCGGCAAGCTGAGGATTAAATTTACTATGCTTGCAAGACCTATCTCGCTATGTTGGATGACTTGGCTAGAAACCCCAATAAAGTTGCTGAATATCAGACCGAGGAAAGCTCTAAATACCAACTCTTTGCATTTGCATTATGCGGCTCTTATTGGCAAGTCTTTATGGTTTGGAATATGCTAAACGATTGCGTATGTAATTCTTGCCCAACCGTCTAAGCAGCTGTTTTGGAGTGGTCGCCACTTTGGTCAACAGATTACTGACTACAATTTCAACGCAGATGGTGGAGACAATATGGGAAGGAGATGTCAAGGAATTTAGTCGAGCTTACGATTTAATGTGCATAGTGGACCAGATTCATGATTATGCGGTGAATCATCACCGTCCGTTCGTCATGAATCACCTAGAGGCATGGCACGCCCGACATCAGAAGACCTTGGAGCCTATCAAAAAGGCCATCGCTTATATGGATGAGATTTGTAAAAATGCAGACATAAGTGTCTACGATTCCGACGATATCAGTAACGACTCGTTCGATTTTGATACAGATTTAGCAATGGGTGACTCCGACGATCTTGATACCGAATATGACTTTGATGAACTTGCAGAAATTTATAGCATGCCGCCCAAGAAGCCTGCTGAATGGTTCCGCCTTAAAGAACAGTCTAAAAATGCCAGACAAGAAATAGCAAACGAGACACGGAAGGGTAATCGACGCGCTCTTAAAATCCCCCAGGCTCCAAAACCGGTAAAAGAACCGCAAGAGAAACGACCAAGAGGCCGACTTCGTAAAGCTGGAGTAGTCAAGAAGGAAGCAGCACCCAAACGCGGTCGTGGGAGACCACCGAAGAAGACGAATACGATTATTAAGCAGTAAGACAATTAAAAAATAAGATTGTTAAAACAAGCCCCAAAACATCAGAGCTGCTGTTTTAGACCAGGATTGAAGTATATTGTACTCATTTCGCCGAAAAAGATGTTAGTTATTGCAAGTCATATAATATGCGATTACACTAGAATCAAAGTCCTACTTGCTGAGGTCGAAGCAATTTATCATAAAAACCCCCCGAGTAAACTCCAAAATCCATACACAAGCACAACGTGTTGGGTGTCGCAGCCATGTTCTAAGAATCTTCAGTTCTGGGCAGAATATCTCAAGAGCCTGCCACCATCGAATTTCGACACAGGGAAGTTTGATTGTAAGAGAATGGTACCAAGACTCAAGCAAGTTGTGTGTTATACTATGTGAAATATTTCTAAACATGGCTCGCTTTGCATCGCTTGCTAAGATCAGCCTCCATCAACTTTCCCTCGCTGCAGTCTCAATTGCTCTGTCATATAAGTCTAATAGCTAGGATATCATATTAGGGGCACACTACATGAATCGTGCATCATCCCATGATATGCAGACTATTAGACTTTTTCTAGAACCCCTACCAATTCGCCTAAAGTACCCAGATAATAAGGATGAGGATGCACACATGATGGGAGACCACCCGGTTGTAAATCCCACGATAAGCACGTTCATTCACGCTCTACGAAAGTCCAGCCAGGATGCCGTGTCAAATGGCATCAGTTGGGATAAACTCTTACACCACCTGGATATCAAGCCAGATTACCCTAACCATCCTCTGTTCGACGTCATGGTGACTTTCCATGAGCAAAATTCCGCACTTGGGTTGTCAATACCTGGCATCACCCCTTTATATACTTGGTCAACTGGCGCTAAGTTCAAGTTGATGGTTGAGATGCAGGTGGTTAACGAGGGAAAGGTGTATCCTACGACTTGAACACGACGAGGCGTGCTTTGATTCTCAAGATATACTATTATTTCAAGAACTTCTAGTAGAAACTTTGGACTATTTGATCAGAGGAATGAGTTACCGAAACTTCAAGAGCCATTTGCAGGATCTAGTCAAATCTGGAAGCATTCAAATTCATCGAGAAAATAATGTCTTGTTCTCAGTACCTTTGCATTCAATTCGATGCAATGGATAAAGCAATATTCCATTTCTGGCTTTTCAGCAAGCAAGGAGTAGATATGGATCGGATTTCACAATTATGATTGGTGGTAACGTTAAAAAACTAAGTGTAGAAGAGTAGGATCAAGTTTAGATGATAGGGCGGATTTTTTGATATTGCATGGCAGTAGACACAAGTAGAGAATATAGAATAAACCTGCACGTATATAACACCTCTGGGACTTTAAGGTTACTGTGTACAGTAAAGCACAACTCCCTGTGAATTACTAGCAAAAGAAGGATTGCTAGTCGTCATAAATTCATAGAATACAATATTCTATGTGCCACCATGCCTTCTAGCAGTCTCAATCAAAAAAATTCAGACTAGTTTGCATGTTAATATGATTATCATGGCCCTGGGATTATGTGTTGATCAACATCACAATTGTCCGTAAGTTCTCTGCAATTGGTTGGAGCACGCCAACGGCCATCTGAGAATGCCACCGTCCCCAGCAGTAACATTCAAAAATCCAAAACCCAGAGTTGGTAAATTGCTCCCCATTAAGTCCGTATGTGCCTGTCCCACGTCATTAACCTTCGGTTCAGCAAAGTAAGATGTGCACCCCGCCTCAAGCAACTCCACGATCTGATTAATGATTATTCTAAGCAGGGACAGACATAGCTTATCTTGGTTAATGAACTGAAGCTTAACAACAAGAGGATTAAGCTGTTCCATAACTTTCTTGATAATTCCAAGAATGAGATCAAGAACCCTAAGCTCATCGACTAGATACTTTTCAAGACTGAGGATTAGTTTTGTGCATGCAATCACGGATTGCCTACTTCCTTTATTACGCCGAACCTTGATAGGGAACGATTGTCGCTGCTGGTGATGTTTGTTGGTGGCTAATTCAATGATATGTGAACTGCTCTCGCTGTCCCGGGACTCGGATCCATATTGGTACTTGCGGCTCGGAAATTGCTTCCTGTGCGTGGGGAGAAGGAAGAAGTCTGACGGGTAGCCCTGGTCTGGAATTGGTCGTCGCTTACGCTTACGTGGGACATCCGAGGTTGGTTGCCGCCGGTATTCTGCTGCTCAGCTGAGACAATGTTGGTAAAGATGTGGTCGACGTCCATATTGATCAACAGGTCGACCTCAGGTGCTGTCAAGTCATTGGACTAGTTCAGAACAGCATCTTCGAATGGTTCTGCTGTGGTGATTGTACTTTGGGCATGGCTTTGGCCCTGGCACTGTGATGAAGAGTTTTGAATAAAGTAAAATTCTGTATCAACGGCTGCAATAGGGGCATCTATACTTTTCGAGCTGGTTAGATCGGAGTTTGAAGTACAAGTAGTGGAGGTACTTAAACCACATTCGTCAAATATCAACCCTGAATGAATCAATTAGAATGCCCCGACATCCTACGATCCAGTAATTTGGCAAGGTCTACCAAACCCTTGCTAGTGCTTTGCGAATACTTCACCACTGTACCTCTGTATTGTCCTAGATATCTTAATAGTTACCATGGGGCCGGATCAATACTGTATGATACTTGGGATTGGGTTGTATACTTTCTACGCGCCGTTTAACAACTAGAGTTGGTTTGATCTGGCAGATTTTGAATGCCGATGGAGAAATATGAGGCTATAGAAAAATAAGACCACGGAAAGAGATCTCCTACTACTTAAAGGATGTATTGAATCTGTCTACCTCGATTCGCTGAGTTAGCACGAACACAGTATAATCATGGGTTTCCTTCATAAGTAAGCACATCTGTCCTATATTATTGCCTCTGAATTGCCTACTAATGATTCCGTAGATCAGAACCACAAGCTGGGACTTCAAGTCCCAGCTCCGACGTCCCTATTTTAGGAGGTGGCCACGCCAAACTCTCCGCAGCCTCAATTCTCACTCGCCAGCAGCATGACGTTGTGATATTCGACACCAACAAGCCCCGAAACAGCTGGGAAACGCCCCTGCGCATCCTCTCAGGCTGGGAAAACAAACTAGCTGACGATCTTCGTTGTTTTAGCCTGGAAGAATCGGTTGCAACCAAACTCATCCAATATGCCAACCAATGACTGTTCATCATAAAAAAGAACACCGAGTCCCCGTCCTGTCTCACCACAGCATACGGGGTGTAGTGGTTAGGCCAGAAACTCCTGATTGCTGTGGGTACTGAGTGGGACTTCCCAGATATTGTAGAGTATAAGGAGACTTTCCCAAGCCATATGTAAGTCTGATCGCCGAGGATAGTCTTTTGCGTAGTAAAGAGAAATCAATTTTGGTAACTTAGTGTTGGGTAACCCGGTGGCCGAGTAAACGGAGACTTGTTGTAACATCGACTCCAGGAAGGAGCATTCCCGAGGGTTAACTTTCAATTGGCCAATATATTCCTCGGTAACTACGGTGCCTCTCAAGTGACCGTTGATACGTTTGGTGGAGGCTGAATACCACACCACAGTACTTTATGCTGTAGGTATTCGTGAATTCGCACTTCTCCGTATTTGTTGACTCCACTTGTAGTAATATGCTAGTGTGAGTATCGGTGGAGTCATTGGCCGGACCCTCTTCGACTTCAAGTGATCAATATTTACCACTGTATTTAGGTAGGTATGTTGGTGGTTGTTGGCATTTGAGGGGTATTCATGGTCGCTCGCCGATACGAGTTGTTTGGTGGCTGATAATTCCTGAATGCCTATTGGTGGCGCCTGTTGATATTTGTTGATATTTTTATTATTAATTTTGGGTATCACGCAGGAATTTGCTTAAACATCATGGGCGATATTATTTATTACATATTAGATATATGTCTGACAGTTTGTTTGTCCAGGCGCCCAGGAGGCACGTCGTCAGGGTTCGTGGAAATGCTGCCGGTGTCATTGGCTCTTTACCCGAAGACCTGAGCCCCATAAGTCAGTGCCGCCTTAGAGAAAGTGTGGGGCGGGGAAGAGGGCAATAAAAAGATGTAAGGTATAGTGGGATCACCAAGAGAAAACACCAAGAAAAGCCGAGAACAAGTGTAGGGGTAGGAAATCACCCCCGTCGAGACGATGTCCTTCCGCGTCGCAACCTCCGAACAGTTGGCCTAGACCGTAAGTGTCTAACAAACACCCTCCGCTCTGCCCAGGGGGATAATAGTGCGCTGGCGAAGGCAGTTGCGGTGGCAGATTCGAATGGGATCATAGCAGCTAGTGGTGCTTCTGCGCAGTTACAGGCGGAGAAATATGGACATCAAAGTCCGGTTTGAGGTTCGGTTAGAGAAGAGATGTATACAGTATATTAGAAGCGATAACTGCAATCATATATATATCTATATATATATGCCTTTCATAGAACTCACTCGTGTTTGGCATGCTTATGAGATGGGATTGGCCAATCAGGAATGCCATTACATATCTCTTAGATGTAAACTAGCCATTAGCTTGACTGTCCCGCATGGCGTTCGCCATAATGACGAGGCTAAAGGATCACTTTTGAGCCTCTGCCGGATGCCAAATTAAACCACTGGCCCATTTATGGCCCGAAGATATAGGGAGACAAGAACTCAAAGTTACTGTAAAGGATGATAAACATTGCCATAGCAGATATAACTTTAGGGTAGTTTAGATTGATTGTGATTTACTGAAGGACAGTTCGTCTATTTCCTATTTTCGATTCCATCACTGCCACTACTTCTTGGCAACCGCAATATGGGCAACCATTTTAACCTTAGCACCACCATTACCATCCAGTGTGACATTCTTGTCAGCCTCCATTCCCTTCGCAAAAATCGCCACAGCCTCTTCAAATCTGGTCTCATCAGCTTCTACCCATCCACCAGCAGGTCCCTTAGGTGCACCCAAAAAGCTCCAAGCAAGATTCGACCAACGTCCCATATTCTCAATCGTCAAAATGGCCTCTTTCTGACTAATATCAATATTTTCACCCTTAAAACCTGCCTCTTCAAGAACCTTCTTGAGATGGGAAGCCGTCCTCCACTCCTGGCGCGCTTTGTAGGCATGAAAGGCATCAGAACCGCGAGTTGCATCATTCGCCTTCAAAACAGCTTGCTCATGCGAAAGTTCAGCCCAAGTAGTGATGAGTGCAACGCCACCAGGCTTGAGAGTGCGGTAAATGTGACTTGCGACCTTCTCAGGCTCCTTCGCAAGGGAAATGAGAAAGTTGTTGTAGCTTTCTGTGAACATGTTGTCTACGAACGTGAGGGCTTCGGCGGGCATGGCTTCTGCTTTGACAAATTCGGACCAGCCTTTTGAAGCTGCGAGTGCTGTGGTTGCGGCAGCCATTGGGGGGACCAGGTCAGTTGCGTAGATTGTGACTTCTCCTGGCTTTCTGACTTCAGTGATGGCTTCTGTTACTACGCCGTTACCGCAGCCGTTGTCCAAGATAATTGATCCGGGGACCATGGGAGCTAGAGTGACTAGTTTACGAGCTACTTGGAGACTGACGTCCCCCATCAGCTCTTTCATGATTGCTGGAGTTGGTGGGAAACATTGCTTTGGGCGGAATGGGGGCGCTTGTTCGGAAGACATATTTCTAAAGCTGCGTTAGATGTGTTAGCTCCGTAGACACAACACACATATGGATAAGGAACTGACAGTAGGTTCTTATTTATGCTCTGAAGATATTGAGAGACAATTGTTTTGAGAAAGTGATGAGGAGTCGTGAACATCAACGGTTCTTTATATCAGGGATAGTGAATGTTAGGGGGTTAGCAGGTTGGCTCATAAGTCTCACTTCTGGGTGTTGGTTTGTTGGTTTGTTGGTTAGTTGGTTGGTTGGTGACCAGCAGGAACGAATGAGGCAGAGCATGCAGACTGCATATTGCAATGCCGCCTGATATCGGCGGCTTCTCATTTAATTACAACCCTTCCCTGACTGGTCTGATCCATCACAGGCACCAGGGTCATACCAACTAACAAGCTGTGAGCTGGATTTCTCGCTTTCGCAAACATTACAACTCTATCCTCTTTTTATTCAACCAACAAGTCAACAACTTGGCTTCGAGAAGCGTCCTTTCCATCGAGCATTTGAGTTAATCAAACCACAGAAAAAAGCCTTTATCATGTTGACTCCTGAAAAAGAACTGTCCGACAAAACGGATAGCGGCAAGAAACCAGATACCGAAGTAGAATACCCACCACCACCCAAAACATTGCGTTTTTGGCTTGTTTTCGTCTCTCTATGCTTTGTCAGTCTCTCAACCTCACTAGACGGAACGGTAATTGCTACCGCCCTTCCAACCGTTGTTAAATCAATTGGAGGAGAAAAACATTATGTCTGGATTGGAAATTCATTCTTGCTTGCTTCGACCGTCATTCAACCTCTCGTCGGACAGCTTGCAGACATCTTTGGACGAAAAGTGCCTATGCTCTTCTCTCTAGCTTGTTTTATGCTCGGAAGTGGACTAGCTGGTGGAGCTAGCAACGTCAGTATGCTCATCGCAGGAAGAACAATCCAAGGACTCGGATCCGGTGGAATCTTTGTGCTTCTTGATATTATCACTTGCGATATGGTCGCAATCCGAGAGAGAGGACAATTTCTGGGGTTGGTGCTATCAACGGGAGCAATTGGATCAACACTTGGCCCAATTATTGGAGGCATTTTGGCCGAACACGCCTGGAGATGGGTTTTTTATCTCGTTCTTCCAACTTCTGGAATTGCAGCTGTCTTTTTGATATTCTTCCTCAACCTCAACGCCACGCGCACACCAGATGTATGGAGCAGCCTTGCAAAAGTTGATTATGTTGGTTCTGCTATCTTTATTGCATCCATCACCAGTATTTTGCTTGGTCTTATCATGGGTGGTGCTACACATCCTTGGAACTCCTGGAATGTCATCGTTCCCCTCGTCCTCGGATTCTTAGGTTGGGTAGCTTTTCATTTCTACGAAACCACGAGGTTTTGTCGAAACCCTGGTATTCCTCATCGTATATTCGCCGAACGAACTTCTGCTATCGGATTCTTTCTTGCATTTGAAAGTGGAATGTTTCTGATGTGGATCGTCATGTTTTTGCCTATTTACTTTCAAGGAGTCCTTCAAACATCGCCGTTACAATCAGGTATTAATATGCTTCCAATGAGCGTATTCTTGGTCCCAGGAGGAATTTTAGCTGGAGGAATCATGACAAAGACTGGAATGTACAAACCGCTTCATTGGGCCGGTTTTGCCATTACCGCCATTGGCTGTGGTTTACTTTCTATCCTGGATAGCGGCTCTGGAAAAGCAGCGTGGGCCGGTTTTGAGATAATTGCTTCACTCGGCACTGGCTTTATCATGACCACAATCCTCCCAGCCATCCAAGCCTCATTACCCGAGATCGATCAAGCTAAAACAACGGCTTTCTTCTCATTTATGCGAAGCTTCGGTTTTGTTTGGGGTATCACCATTCCGTCGATTGTTTTTAATAGTCAATTCGATAATCGATTGGATGAAATCGACGATATAGTGGCGCGAGTTGACCTTGCAAAGGGCGGTGCATATGGTTTGGTTTCGGGAGGCTATGTTCAAGCATTGCCAGAGGCAGTCCAGAGACAAATCGTGAATGTTTACACCAAGGCTTTAGAGAAGGCCTGGCAAGTCGCCATTGGGTTCGCTTTGCTGGGATTTCTGCTTGTGTTCTTGGAACGTCACATTGATCTTCGAACAGAACTGAAAACAGATTTTGGGGTCACAAATGATACTGAAAAACAGGATGTAGAAACACCAGAAACACCGGCGATGACTAATGGAGTTAAAGTGAAGTAAGGATGCAGAATCTACGTTGAGATATTTAGTGATTTCTAGATAAAGTTTTACGTTAACACAGTCTTTTATTCGCTTTAATAAATTTTCCTTCAGACGGGTTTGCAGTTTGTTTCCATCGTTTCGCGTGTTAATCCACACACCGGCACTGTCTATTTCCCTATAAGATATTCTTGCGCAGGGTTTACCTTCCTAGTTTATTTCACCAGGTATCACGCACACAATAGTTGCAGAAGTGACATCCTATGCTGGTCTGTAATATGCTAAAATATGATAGCATGCACCGTTATTACAGACTGCCGAGACACGATCTTTTCTGTTACAGCTGGATGACGGTTATTTAGATCGCTTGTATAATCGTGAAGCTCCCGTGTATCAATCTTTTTTTTTTTTGAAAAAGTCTTTTACTTTTTCTAGCAGCCAATTAGCGTTATGTAAAGGTAAATTATATTACATATCAAGGCCCATGTTCTATTGTATCGCCCCACCAATCAAATCAAATAAAAACAAAGAAATATCTATAAACCTGATCCTATAAACCTGATCTGAGATTTACTGCCTCTTTTCGTGTGTTTGCTTTACATCACTCTAGTTCATCAATCTCTTTTATAGATAATACTAATATCTTCTCTCTAGCCGTTTATCATTATTATTTAGCTTGTTTTGCCAGTTTATTTATTTTAACTTTGGGTTGTATTTTGAAGTATTTAGTTAAATTTTCAAATGCTTGAACTAGTCTAGCAGTCTGATTTTTGGTAAAATTTGATTGCTTTCTTAGCCGTTCTGGGATCATTCAGTAATACTGGCAAATTCCAAATTACTTCCTGGCCGATAATCTTCCTTTTTTGCGCGCTATGTGCGAAACATTACGCCCAGCAGTATCGCGCAACAGCAACCAGTTTACGCCCCTACGCTAAACGTGCTTATCGAGCCTTTCACATATATTCTTGACATGCCAAACACCACCTTTCCCTATTATCCACATCTCATGCTCGCCAAAAGCCACATTTACGGGATCATTGCCCCCGCCGCCGACCCGTATGGAGCCCAACGTCAAGCCGGACTCAGGGTCCAGCACATCCACAACCTCGCCACCGGCACCGAAGATCCAGCCTCCTCGGCTCACACGGACGCCATCGTAGAAGTACTGCATGGCACGGCTCAGAAGTCTCTGGTTCGTGAGCAACGGTAGCTTCTTCTTCTCTCCCAGTTTCGATTTGGCAAAGTCCCATGCCCACAGATCACGCGGGCCTACATTATTGCGACGTGACGGCTTCGTCTCGGAGGCGCCCGTATCTGCCAGGTAGAGAGTTTCGCCGTCGGGTGAGAGCGAAATACCATTGGCGTTGCTCTGCAAATATGCTAGCTCTTTGATACGTAGCGTAGTGCCGTTGACAAAGTACATGGTGGGTAACGTGGGCATATTATAGGGATTCAAGTCTCGGCCCTACGATGACAATCAGATCTGTAAGTTTTATGCAACTTAAAGCTAGAGTTATACATACCCAGCCTGATCTTGAATCTGTCAAGTAGTAGTTTCCCTCCTTATCCATCTCTAAGTCATTAAAGCTCATAAAAGGTCTCTCGTGGAAGTTGTTAAGTATTGTCTTGCGCTCCCATGTGTTGGGGTCAATGGTGGCTAGGTATGCAGTCTCATTTGGGCCTCCGTCTGTAACGACATGTAACTTCCCGTTTTGATACACGCAGCCGTGAATGTTAAGAGTTGGAGGGCTAGTCTGTATTTTGGTCAGATTGTTGGTCCTGACGTCCAAGATGTATTGCCAGTCGTGCGTCCCGTTCTTTCCACCAGGTGGTCCCCATTCTACAAAGAATAAGAGCCCCTTCTCTGGGATGTAGCAGGAAGCTTCGTGGACCTGGAAGGCGAGAGTTTGAACCTGCGCTACAGTGGCTTCTGGTCCGATAATGTCAAAAAAGCAATCGTCATAAGCTACAAAGCTGGTCTGGTTAATGTGCTCATTGCTGTGTTGGACAAATGTCTACATAAGTAATTGCGGTAGGATAAGAGTACATTCCTTGGACTGGCTTACATGGCAGCAACTCTATTGTCAGACACGTCGGCGGCAGAGGGTGCTTCCCACATCGTGCGATTAAACTTACCCGGTATCACGGCGAGGAGCGGATCCTCGTTGGATACCCATGCCCATCGATCCGTGTTGAAGCCGGCGGGCACGGCATCAAGCTGGCTTAGTGCTGGTCCTACCAGGCTGAGGACTCTGATGGTGGTCTTGATCAACATTTTTGTCTCAGGTGCGCTATTGCGTCGTGATACTTTCAGTATTGGGTCAAGTTTCGAGGATTATCAGACAATCAACCGAATACTATCCATCGTCTGTCTCAACGGGCATACTTATTATATATACAATTTATGTGCCCTGCTCACCTGCTCATCTTTCCTTTTGAGCCCATTTGGCCAAAGGTGGTGGCCAAGGTTGGGGCTAAGCTGGTGGATTACATTATTAGATTTATCATATACACATCGTCACTGAAATACCCTGGTTCACCGCAAACTTAGGATACTCAACCTCAGATGCTAGAATACTGCCAACGTACGCCAAGCGGCTTAAGCTCCAACCCCAAGCTTCGGAGATCCATGCCGAAATTCCGTGGGCAGTTTCCGGGAGTTTTCCGGCGAATACTCGAGGTGTTTTGCTCGCTCTTAAGTGATGTGCAGAGACGATTGCTCACCGAATCTACTATGTAGCAAACGCTTGACCTCGTCTTCTTCTTTTACGAGTCGATAGACTAACAAACGCAATCTTGATCTTGTTGTACCGGCAGCTTAAGGAGATGACAATGGTAAACGAGCCCCGCGGATCAGATTTCGACAGGTTAGAACAGCCTCCCAAGGACCTGAGTCATGGGGCGGATCTCCTCTTCGGGCACAGACCTGATCTTCCCAGAATCCATCAGACAGGAGATCCATTATGAAGATTAACAAGTTTAACTCATAAATTGAAAAAATGACGAAACAATCATAAAGTCACATCATAACTATACAATTTACACATTTGGTAAGCTTAATGGAACATTCTTGATCCAATGCGAAGGTTGGGAGGTGTTCTTGCCTGGTGCCCACAATGTCTCCCTACCAAGTATCATATGGTTATAGTTAACGATCGCGCACCTTAAGCGTTACCTAAATACCATTATTGCAAAACATCCAATATCCACGTAAGAAAGAAGTAGGTATTTCTTTCGCTGAAAGGTTTACATCGGAAGAGTATCGTACTACCAGATCTTTGTTTCGTGACTTTGCTCAGCGGTATGGCTTGCAAACTTATCACACCTAAAGACTATTTGATGTCCGTACGATGAATCTTGAATGCTCTTGTCAGCAGAATTCAAAGCACTTCCTGGTTCATACACTATTACTAAAAGTGCTGAGAGACAAAATTATTCTTCGTGGGAAGTGGAAAAACTGAATATGTTCTACCGGCGGCACTGATATTAAATCTATATTATGGCGCATCTGATCTACGTCTTAAGCTGCACTTACAAGGGTTGAGAAAATGGGGCAAGAGTTGCGTCGCAAGCATCGAGGCACTGGAGGTAGGTGTTAGCGATCAGCGTACTGACTTTCGCGGGATTTAAACTGGTGTAACACGTAGTGCATGCTCCAGTATAAGTGAACGGTCTTGCCCAAGGTGCAAGGTAGTGAGGCACCTTCAAGACCCCTGAGGAGTATCTCTGCAGTCACTGTGCTCAAAAGCTAGCAGAACCAATGTATGTAATTCCACATTGGACTTGGTCGCTTCTAGAGTCCGATGCACTGGTCCAAAAGAAAATGGCACCAAGGGTATGGGAATTGAAAAGTCCAAAACACTTCTCGATAATTGAATTGATCTAGTATAATCTAGTACCGTCAGGAAATGCTTGGCTTTCGTTTTACGTATGATATTTGTAGCGTTGCACTTTCGTTGTTTGTCGGACAAGTCACTAGGTGTTTGACAGAGGTGCCAAGCCACATAGAATAATTGTATACAGGCTTCTCTTTTATGGTGGTGGCACTGCAATGAAATACCTCATCTCTCATCATCCCCTAGGACATTATTTTGCACGTAGACTTTACAATGCGAATCGATCGCTTAGAAAATACAACGAGCACTGCTTTTTCCCCCTGTATTCTAAGTGGTCGGACAATAGTTTCAAGTGAGAAAGGAAGTCTAAACCTGAAGAACAATAATTTATAGGAATGAATTTGGAGGCCAGCTATCGCGCTGATCAACTTCTTGCCATGATTTTCTCGCATACGTTATTAGGTGCCTCGTTAAATTCCATATGTAAGCGATTAGAATATTGTGTCGAATACATTATATCGCGTAATAAATCTTTCCTCACTAAATTAAACCAAAATTATATTCTAGAATGTGTGACTTATACATTTTTACACATCATAATCTCCTCTCGAGATTTGTAACCTGGTTGTCTCATACCTTTTTGGTAGCAAACACCTAGATGCTTTTGTTTCCTTTCAATGGTCAAGGAATATAACAAAGCTTCCCACAGTAAAAGTTCGCAGTTTCTATTGGTGAAAATTTTATTAATTTGTGGAAATCTTCGCTCTTTGTACTCCCTTTCTTGAGGTCTCTGGCATAAAGTAATGGAAAGCTGGACCAGACCCCTTTTTGAAACTAAACAATTCTAGTTCATCCAGGCTGTCAGGGCCAAAATAAAGAAGTCGGAGCATAGCAGTAAGATTTGGCTTACATGAAGGTGTTTTGCCAATTTCATTCAATTGAAAAGATTTGAATACCTGCAATAAACCAAGTGTTTGTTCAGTTTACAAATGTAGGTATCTACATTTGTGGTCTCCAATGCTGCTCTCAACCACTACTAACCTAGAACAGAGGAGACCGTTGGATGGGACCACGTTTCTTTGCAGCAAGAAACTCCTCTAGGTGACTCAAATTTCGATTATTTAACGCGGCTTCCTTATGCACAACATCCAGATTCCACTTCTTTTCGTCCTCGATCTGCTTCGTCTCCGCCGGAGAAAGATCTGCGATCTCTGGGAGCGGCTCAGCCTTCACGAACAATTCGGTCTCTCGAATGGGCAGGTTGTACTCGTTGCTGAATACATCTAATTCATCGTCATCGTCGCCCTCGCCCATTTCTGGTGGTGAGGCACGGCGACGCTTACGTGATGGACCGGTAAATACATCCTTTGCATCCGAGGAGCTTTCGTCTTCGGAAGAGATTTGGCGGTTGATGCCAGTACCTGGAATACGGAGACTAGCTGCTTTGCCGGAGAAGCGGCCATGACGGACAGTGGTCATAGTTGCTGTGGTGGTTTCAACCTTTCGTGGACGAACTACAGAAACATAAGGTGCAGCATCGGTCTTCTTCATTATGTTAGTTTCCCTTCGCAACTTAAGCTTGAATGCTGCTGCTTCGGCTCTAATCTCCTGCCTGCGCTCTATTTGCTTTTTGGTAGTCAGCCCAATAAAGGGGTCCTCTTTGGGAGCTGCGAGAAGGTCTTTGCCTAAGCGGCGATTCTTCCATTCTGTGGGGAGATGCTCCAGGATGGATAGCGCATGAGAAGTCACGATGTCGGCGGCGAAATTGTGGTCAGAGATCCCACCTTTCTCAGGCCGTGCACCAAATTTGCTTCGTACTGAAAAGCCTCGGTTTACCCAAGCGACTAGCATTTTTATGCTGAAGTCGTTCGAATTATTCTGTTTCCCGCCTGCTATAGCAAGCTTTGCGAGAATCGAACCGGATGATTCACCAGGTGCCGGATCTTCTAGTCCGGTAATCCGGGACATACTAGCGTTTTTGCCAGGCTTCCTAGATATTCCCTGGAAATTCTGTGGGTTGGAATCTGGAGAGGTATGTTCATGGTGAGATCGAGGTAATAATTTTCGTGAGCCTACTGACGAGCATGACATGTATTCGTCCTCATCATCTAAAATATCGAATTTTCCAGGTGCGTGGGGCCATGGTGCTAGGATAGGAATTTCTAACTCGATCTCTGGGGGTGGCTGAGACTCCATTCCTGCTTTCTCTACCAAGTAGCTGTATTCATCCTAAATATCTCGTCAACGCGGATATGTAAACTGATATTTCAATACATACCAAGCATTGGCCCGCGAGCCACTGGAAAGTCTTTGTAGCCTCCCATATTACTTCCTGATCAGGCTTCATCATTTGTGCTAGTAAAAAGCCACCGTGTGACTTCACGGCCTGTACTATCTTCCGGAAACCATCTGGTCCACCTTTCCGCTGTCCACACTACAGAAGTGAGCTTTCATCCACTAAGTTGAGGTTTGAGTTTTACCCTAGATAGAGCAAGCTCTACTGACGCGTTGGGGTGCTCCTCGTAAAGATCGGTAAGCGCGTAGTAAAATATAACACCTTCAATCATGTGACAATACATCTCTTCATATTCTGACCGTGGATTGATTTCGAACCATCTTCCTAGGCCATAGGCCCAAACCGCATAGTTACCCGAGTCACTTCCGATCGAGAAGGCGATTGATTTGATCTTGATGTATGTGTTTTCAGCGCTCTTAAGGGCAGTCTTTTTTACTTCGAGGATCAGTCCGTTAGCAATAGCCTGAATAGGTACAGATCGGAATTGTATTTACAGTGCTTGTAATCATCTGGTTCAAGAACGAGGCGGCCATACACAACAAGGACTGAAGGGTCAGCGAACTGCATATCCAGAAGATTAGCGATCTTGGGGCTCTGTAGATCATCCTTAAATACGATTGCATCCTCCAATACAAAAGTGGCTTCTTCCTGGCTAGCGGCCGCGGTTTTGAAAACTTGGTCTTCGTCCATAATCTTTACTTGTCTGGCATCCAACGCGGCACTAAATGACACTCTGTCTGGTGATATGGGCATCCTCTCGTCTTCATCTTCAGAAGTGTCTGAATAATCGCTTATTGAGGAGACCATTCTTCATATGGGCAGAAATGAGAGAAAGGGGCTCGCTTCTGTCTCGGAGAAATGATAATCCTTTTATGCTGCGCGTGAAGGAGCTGAAGCACAAGAGGATGATATTTGATACGATGAGGGAGGAGCAAGGCTGACACTCGCGTAAGTTTAAAGAAGAGCGAGCCTGTATGACACCTATTCAGCTAAAAATATCAAGGTGTAACAGACGCCAGGAACAATCCTCCCAGTTTAGTATGATTTTATGCAATACTGATAGAGTCAGGTTCCAAGTGACACTAGCTAAGTTCTAGGATTCACCATCCAGCGAAAATATCCCAAGTTGTAAGCCACGTGACTCTTGGAAGCCAGCAATAAACCGATGCCGCTAAGATAAGATAAGATTGGGTCAGCCACTCAGAGGTGCAAGATTGACAGCTTTAGTTTAGGCCTCAGGCAGGAGGACTTTTAGCCTTGCACTTTTTTGAGGAGTTGACAGAAGTGTATTCCGTAGGAAAGGTGCAGAAGGAAGGAATACTGAATGTCGCAAGTTACGAAACATTTTTGGACCATGACGAAAGGCAAAATCATGGATGGCGTCTTTGGTACGTACTCACTACTCATTAAATTCGTAGAATAAAGCTAATCAACTTAGCCATTAACAAGCCAAAAATGATCTCTTCTGCCCAGGTAGTTCGTGATCTGCAGCAGAAATTCCAGCCATCCGAGCTCTTTGCACCGTGGCTTGCCAGTGCTAAAATGCAGAGGGGCCGCGAAAACCACAATCAGAGACAGCGGCGGAAACAGAAGGAGATCAAAGTCAAGATTGGACATGGTGGAACATTGGATCCATTAGCTACTGGTGTTCTGATTATGGGCGTTGGATCTGGAACAAAGTCGCTCCAGGACTTCCTACTTTGCACAAAGACTTACGAGGCTGTCGTGCTGTTCGGGACCGGTACTGATAGTTATGATCGAGTGGGCAAGGTCTTGAAGAGAGCGCCATACGAACATATCACCCAGCAGATGGTAGAGGATGCATTGGAAAAATTCAGAGGAAAATTCATGCAGTTACCTCCACTGTTTTCGGCTTTGAAGATGAATGGAAAGCCACTATACGAATACGCGCGGGAAGGCAAAATGCCACCACGAGAAATTGAACGACGCAATGTAGAGTGTTTAGATTTACAAATTGTGGAGTGGATGGAAGGTGGGACACACGAACATGTAGCACCATCCGAAGATGCAACCCCCGCAGAAATAAATGTTGCAAATAGACTTTGGCAGCAAGAGGGTGCTGAACCCGCCGGAGCTTATGTGAAAGATACATCACCTTTGGAAGACTTTGAAAACAAGAAGCGAAAGCTGAGCGACAGCGCAGATGATCTAGTGAAAGAACGGCCGGCTTCGAAACGCAAAATGGAAGAAAATGAAGAGGCAACAATGTCAGGAGGTCTGGGAGCTCCAGAGGAAACCAAGATGACTGTAGGAAGCGTAGAGAACGAGGCTGTTAGTGAATCAGCAGTTGAAGACTCGTTCACTACTCCAACTGTCAAAGGACCCCCCGCAGCAAGGATTCGAATGACGGTTACATCAGGTTTCTATGTACGATCGTTATGTCATGATCTCGGCGTTGCCGTTGGCTCTGCAGCACTAATGGCTGAACTCGAGAGAACGAGGCAGGGAGATTTTGAGGTTGGAAAGAACGCTCTTGAATATGACGATTTAGTTAAAGGCGAGGATGTGTGGGGACCTAAAATATCAACTTTCTTGGATGACTGGTACGAGAAGGAGAAATTGGTACAGGAACAGTTCAAGAAGCGCTCACCCTCGCCACCGGTGAAGAACCAAAAACCAAGTCCACCATCACCCCCGAAATCGGGATCGCCTACTCCAAAAGTTGTCAAGCAAGAACAAGATGCCAAGGACGCTAAGGAGGAGTTGAAGGCTGAGTCGGTATAGAAAATTGAAGCTGCAGCTGCAGCCTGGGGGTTTTCTCTCTTCATAGAACATGGATCAGTATCCGAATCAGTGTAGGCACAGGAGTTTCTTGCTAATGGCAGGATTATAAATAATTCGGAGGCGTTTCTGGACATCAAAATTCAAAAATAGATAACATTAGCGTCGAAGGTTCGAGTAGGAGGACTTTGATTAGTATCAAAGGTGACCTCACTTGTATTATAGAGAAGACCACGACGATGATTGTACTCAAAACTCTTTTCTCAATTATTCACTCCCACGCTGACAAAATCTCGCATCTCTATCCTAATCACGCGACATAACAATCTTTCTCAAGCAAACATTACTACTTATGAGCAAGGTACTAGGTTTCTTCGTTAATCTGACATATAATGTCGTATTTCCAAGCAAGCCGTGATTTAAAACAAATGCACGTGGAAGACGACTCTAACCACCTCAAAGATTGAGGGGAATAGTTTGTTCATATTGTTACTATAGAAGACTTCATGAATGAGGAACTACGGGGACTTAAACAACTTTCCTCCTTTCCAAACATGGGTTATATGATCCGGCCCAGTCAAAATGCTGATATCATCCAACGGATTTGTTGATACCGCAATTAAATCAGCATCATATCCTTCTTTCAGCTGTCCGGACTTTGGGGACATGTGTCTCCCCAGAGTTTCTGGGCTAGTAGCCGTACAAGCCTCGATTGCCTGCAGTGGAGTCATTCCCGTATCAACAGCATGCCAAAGCTCTTTGCCATTCATCCCATGACTATTGAAGGAGCCAGGCGGACTAGACTGATCTGTTCCAAGCGCGATCTTGACTCCACTTTTAATAGCAAGAGTATATGCCTTTTTACTTGAAGCTGCTACAACCAACAACTTGGCATACTGAACTTCACTCCAAAATTCAGGATGCTCTACTCCTCCAACAACAATAGTACGAGTGGGAACGAAAATCGCGTCTTTTTCTTTCATCAGAGCAGCACATTCTTTATCCAAATAGCTTCCATGCTCAATACTTTTCACACCTGCGTTCAGAGCATTGAGGATGCCCTGTTTCCCGTGGCAATGAGCAGCAACGACCCGCTTGTTTCTTGCGGCCTCGTCAACGATTGCCTTGAGTTCTTCCAAGCTGAATTGAGTGTCTTCTGGGTCATCACGAAGACTACCAACTCCTCCGGTAGCACAAACTTTGATCACTTTCGCGCCACGACGGATCATTTTCCGTACCGCTTTGATACATTCGGGCACACCATCGCAAAGTTGGAACACTCCCTGGTTATCGCCAAGGTTGATAACTGCATCTAGACCGAGCTGATGAATATCACCATGGCCACCCGTCGTACTGAGCGCTGCAATGCTTGAGTAAACATTTGGTCCTACGATGGATCCCTCATCGATAGCAGGACTTATCTCGCCTCCATATCCGGCTAGTTCCCGGACACTGGTGAACCCTGCGAGGAGTGTATCTTCCAGCGAACGTACGACGCGGGCAGCTGCTAAGGCATGGTTCAGGGGGATGCCATCATATTGACCACCACCCACTGGAGGAGCACCGTCGAAATGGACATGACAATCCCACAAGCCAGGCATGATTACAGGGACTTTTGTGAACGTAAGAGAACGGAATTTAGCAGGGATGGAGGATTGAGCTCCTGCATATGCAATCTTGTCTTCGTGTATTACCACGGCTCCATTTTTGATGGGATCTCCTCGTCCTGGAATGAGAAGTTCGGCCTTGATTCCGTGTAGTTTTGGAGCTAGTGGCAGGTTTTATTACTATTTGTTGGAAGTCAATTGAGTGCGCAACGAACCTGTATTTGCTGGAGCCACCATCTTCTGAACACCACATCCCCGGAATGGGAGATGGCCGCAACTCATATTAATTACTGCAGTAGACCGTGATTGGTTTCAATTAAGAAGAAATGGCTTATTGATAAATGATTTGAGCATTCACGAAAGCTCTCATATACATACAAAATGCGCTAGAATGGTTGCCTAAGTCGCATGGTAATTGACCTATGATACACCGAGTCTGGAGTATATGCTAGCATTACAGTTCACATCACCTGCCTCTTCTGGCCATGCCACTCTTGCTTCTGCATAATGTTCAACCATTGCTCATTGGTCTTATCTTGTGTTTCAAAACGTAGGCGTGTAGGTATATCTCGTGTTTGGCACTTCCCA
>Ga0247734_1000505_pt1 | contig 34054 bp, 31 predicted proteins | sample UWRJL103311B2_FD_180933 | JGI IMG/M metagenome (GOLD analysis project Ga0247734, IMG submission 180933) | Plant litter microbial communities from Arlington Agricultural Research Station in Wisconsin, United States - UWRJ-L103-311B-2 | ecosystem: Environmental > Terrestrial > Plant litter >...
GGTGGATGGTTCGCGCTGATTTATGCTGAAGGGGCAAAAAACATTGGTTTAAGCGGTTATGGCACCATTGACGGACGCGGAGAGCTACAAAGGCCACGTAGCCAGTTTGTACAGGGGGGCGACCTTTACGGCAGACCAAGAAATATCCTTTTTATTTCTTGCAAGGATGTAACCGTGCGTGATATCTCTATGCGTAACGCAGGAATATGGAATCAGCATTACCTGAACTGTGAAGACGTAAGCGTAGATCATATCAAAGTATATAACCATGCCAACCGCAATAACGACGGAATTGATATTGATGGGTGCCGGAGGTTTATTCTTTCTAATAGTACAATTGATTCTGATGATGATGCCATCGTGTTGAAGAGTACAGGGAAAGCGGGTTGTGCCGATGTGACAATTACAAATTGCATTACCAGCAGTTTTACCAATGCCATTAAATGCGGTACAGAATCTACCGGAGGTTTTAAAAATATAACTATTAGTAATTGTATCGTCAAACCATCGAAAAGCAAAGTACCCCCTATTTTTGGGCGCACCAATATTGGGATCAGCGGCCTCTCCCTGGAAATTGTAGACGGTGGTACAATGGAAGGGGTAACGGTAAATAACCTCATGATTGAGGCGACAGAATGTCCCATTTATGTGCGTTTGGGTAATCGCGCACGTAAATACATGAGTGGTATTTCTATGCCAGGCCAGGGCGTGATGAAGGATATCCATTTAAGTAACATTACAGCATACAGTGCCGGGAACTATTCCTCGTCTATAACCGGTGTGCCAGGTGCAAGAATCGAAAATATTACATTGGACCATATTCACCTTAGCAACTCGGGAAATGTAAAAAAAGGTGATTACCTGCCGAGTGCCGATCAAGTGAAAGAGGATGAAAAGGGTTATCCGGAACCAACGGTATGGGGAAAACTGCCGTCTTCGGGACTTTTCATCAGGCATGCAGGAAATGTTGCTTTATCAGATATTACTATTAAGAGCAGGGAGGCCGATCCACGGCCAGGGATCATTGCCATTGACATTGAACAGCTCATCATCAAAGACCTGAACTGGCAAGGTAATGTGCAGGACAAAGTTCAATTTAAAGATGTCCGATCTTTGGTAATTCCAGCGGCATTGGAAAGTGCTTCAGTCCCCTCAAAGGGACTGAAAGATTACTTTAAAGATTACTTTCCTGTAGGCGTTGCTGTTACCCCAAGGAACCTGGTGGGTAAAGATTCTACGCTGATTGTTACACAATTTAATAGTCTAACGCCTGAAAATGCTTTCAAATTTGGCCCAATACATCCTGCAGAAGACAGGTATAACTGGTCTGGGGCTGATTCAATCATTAGTTTCGCTACTAAACACCATTTGAAAGTTAGGGGACATACGTTATGCTGGCATGAGCAAAACCCAGATTGGCTGTTTAAAGACAAAGAGGGGAAGCAGGTGAGTAAAAAAGTGCTTTTGCAGCGGCTTAAAAAACATATAACCGCAGTGGTTGGACGTTATAAAGGAAAGGTATATGCCTGGGATGTAGTGAATGAAGCCATTGACGATGACAGTACAAAATTCTTGCGCAATTCAATGTGGTTTAAAATATGTGGGGACGAATATATAACCAGGGCCTTTGAATATGCACATCAGGCAGACCCTAATGCGATATTGTTCTACAATGATTATAATACGGAGCACCCTGAGAAAAGAGCACGGATCCTGAAGTTATTAAATCAGTTAAAAGCAACAAGAGTACCTGTTCAGGCAGTAGGGCTGCAAGCCCATTGGAATCTTAGTGATCCCTCACAACAGGAACTGATCAATACGATAGAAAAGTTTAGTGCTATTGGGTTAAAGGTGCAGGTTACCGAACTTGATATTTCGGTGTTGCCAGAAAAAAAGAAACGTGATGCTATTTGGCTGTCGGGTCCAGATGTTTATAGCCGGGAAATTGAAGATCAGCAAATTGCCCAATATGCCATGGTCTTCAAGGTCTTCCGTCAACACAGGGATGTCCTCTCAGGCGTAACTTTCTGGAATATTTCCGATAAATACACATGGTTGGATCAAACGCCTTCAGCTAAAGGAAAAAAGAACTATCCTTTATTGTTTGATTCTAACCTCAAACCGAAAAAAGTGTTTTTCAAGGTGGTTGATTTTTAAATAGCAAATCGCTTCATTTCATCGCGAATAGGCTGTCTTTTCTACCTGGTGAAGGTTGAAAAGACAGCTTTTTTTGTTTCAGTTAGTCTGTTGGTGCTTTTTGTGTGTCTTTATTGTGACTGATTGACAGAATAATTTGTTTTTTTACTAAGAGAGGTAATGTAGGGTCATTAAGTGAGGGGTGAAAGTATTTAAAATGGTAAATTCAATTCTTTGTTAAACTGTTCAAGCTAATATTGATAAAAAATACGAATGATATACTAAATGAAAGCGCTATCGAAATCATTTCTTCGTTTCCAGACACCAAAATTGTATCTGATTGGCTTTTGCTTATTCCTTATTGTAATGGGCTTTGCCCAATATCGGCCGGGTGCAGTTCTGCCTCCTGGCGATCCTGGCAACGGAGGGCTGTATCTCCCCGGTGGTTTTAGTGCGGTGGTAGTAGTAGACAGCCTTAAAGGTCAGGCACGGCATATTGCAGTAAATGTTAATGGCGATATATATGTAAAAGCCAGGAATCACGATCTAAATGATGGATACGGAAATGTGGCTTTACGCGATACCAACAATGATGGTAAAGCAGATTTGATACTGCCTTTTGGTAAATATGAGGGCCGAAGTTATGGCACAGCAATGCGAGTGCATAATGGTTACCTCTATTACAGCTCTGAACTGGTTGTTTACCGCAAAAAGCTCATTCCTGGACAATTGCTTCCAGATGGTCATACAGATACAATAGTAAAAGATAATCCCCCTTATCACGAGCATCAGACTAAACCGATTGCTTTTGATGAAGAGGGACATATCTATGTTGGCTGGGGCGCTGGCTCCAACGCAAGCCAGGTAGCCAACCGTGAGCCCGGATCGCCAGGAATTGGCGTTCCCGATTCTGATACCGAAGGCAGCCCGTATCTAGTGGACCACGGTGGTATCTGGAGATTTGATGAGAATAAACTGAATCAAAAGCAGGAGGAGGGCGTAAAATTTGCTACTGGTTTACGCAGTATTGTAGCGCTGGATTATGACCAGAACAGTAAATCCCTTTATACTATCAACCATGGACGGGACGATTTGAGAATGCTGTGGCCATCAATTTATACACCCTGGGAAAGTGCTATCCTGCCTGCCGAAGAGTTTTTTAAGGTAACTAAGGGCATGAACGGTGGCTGGCCCTATTATTACTATGATCAACTGAAAAAGAAGAAAATATTAAATCCTGAATATGGAGGCGATAAAATTAAAGAAGGCAAGGGGGCAAAGCTAGTGCAGCCACTAATTGGCTTTCCGGGACACTTTGCGCCAAACGATTTACTGTTTTATAAAGGAAACCAATTTCCTGCCAGATATAAAAATGGAGCGTTTATTGCCTTTCACGGTGCAACCAACCGCGCTCCTTATCCCCAGGCAGGGTATATTATTGCATTTGTGCCCTTTAAAGATGGTGTCCCGGCAGGGCCTTGGGAGGTATTTGCAGATGGATTTGCCAAAGTTGAACCTATTGTAAATGTAAGTGATGCCAAATACAGGCCTATGGGACTTGCAGAAGGACCCGATGGCTCTTTATATATTGGTGATACGGAGAAGGGTAAGATATGGAGGGTGATGTTCAAGGGGAATAAAAAGACCTTTGGACCGTTGCAACTTGCTGCAATGGGGAAACGCAAACTCACGAAGTCCAATATCAAAACCCCTAATGAAATTACTGATGACCTAGATAGGGGAAAATTACTTGCCGCCGCTAAAGTATATACAACATATTGCAGTCCCTGTCACCAGAGGGACGGCAAAGGCGACGGCAACCGGTATCCTCCTGTTGCGGGATCCGAATGGGTTAATGGAGATAAAACCAAACTGATCCAGGTAATTTTAAACGGACTTCAGGGACCGGTAAAGGTAAAAGGATTGCCGTACAATGAGATGATGCCGGCACATGGTACATTTTTAAAAGATGAGGAAATTGCGCAGGTGCTTACCTATATAAAAGGTAATTTTGGAAATACGGCCGGGACAGTCACAGCGGAAGAAGTTGCTGCCGCAAGAAAAATATCAACACACAAAGAATAGCCTGGGCACGCACATTCAAATACAGTTAAAACATGACTAAAAATTATAAATTCCAGTTTAATATTACCAGCAATGTAGTACTGATGTTGCTGATTGCTTCTTTTGGTGCCGCAAATGCGCAAATTAAACGAGATAAGCTAATGTTTACTTCGTCAGTGCTTACTCCTGTCAATAGCTTTACTACTGGGGTTGAAGGCCCCGCAGCAGATAAAAAAGGCAACTTATATGCGGTAAACTATCAGCGTGACGGTACAATTGGAATTGTTACCCCCGATGGGAAGGCAGATATATTTGTAAACCTGCCAGAAGGAAGTATTGGAAATGGCATCCGGTTTGACAGCAAAGGCAATATGCTCATTGCCGATTACACGATGCACAATATTCTGAAGGTGGATATGACCAGTAAAAAAATAACTGTTTTTGCCCATAACAACAAAATGAGCCAACCCAATGACATTGCAATAGATAATAAAGACCGTCTCTATGCGAGCGATCCTAACTGGAAAGCCGGCACCGGCAGGATCTGGCGTATTGACACGGATGGGAAATTTACTTTGCTGGATAGTATGGCTACAGTAAATGGAATAGACGTAAGTCCAGACCAGAAGACCTTATATGTGAATGAATTGCTAAAGATCTGGGCATATAATCTTTCGCCGAAGGGCGAAATCAGTAATAAACGTTTGCTTATTGAATTTCCTGATTTTGGAATGGATGGCTTGCGGGTAGATGTGGATGGTAATATATACCAGGCCAGATACGGAAAAGGCGTTGTCGCAAAAATATCTCCTCAAGGCAAGCTTTTAAAAGAAATATTCCTGAAAGGCAAGAAACCTACCAACATTGCCTTTGGTGGATCAGATGGTTGCACCATGTATGTTACACTTCAGGACGAACGTAACCTGGAAACCTTCAGGGTAGACCGCCCCGGACGGGAATGGCTGTTAAATAACAAGAGTAAATAGAATGATTACAATCCATAAATCTTAAACAAAATGAGAACAGAAAGAAGATCTGCACTGAAAAAATTATTATTATCTGCTGTTGGTGTAACAGGTATCAGTTTTTTTGCAAATGCAACGGAATCCGCACCGGAAAAAGAAGCAGGTAATATTACTACCGTTGATGATGTTCCATTATTTTCTGGTCATACAAAATTAGGAAATACTGTTTTTGTAGCGGGTAAAGGTGCCCATATTGCACCATTTACTATCGAAGCCCACACAGACATTGTATTAAAAGAGCTGGAGGCTGAGCTGATTAAAGCTGGTTCGTCTATGGCAAAGGTAGTAAAGGTAACTGTATACTTGAATGATATTGCCGACTATAAGGGAATGAATGAAGTTTACAAGGGACGTTTTGGAAAGAAACCACCTGTGCGCACTACAATTGCCGTTGCTAAAGGTGGTGTTCCGGGCGATTCCCTTGTGGAGATGGACTGTATTGCCTATATCTAGATCTATTCCTTATAAAAATTCAGGTATGAAGCTAAACGTTATATTTTATGTTTGTCTTTTAGCAGCATTAGCAGGTTCTGGTACAGCGGCTGGCCAGGTTAAGAAGAATACAAAAGCTGTGGGAGGTCACGCTGCTGCTCAGCCTTCAGTTGCTGGGAAACAGGAAATTGAAGATGGGAAATTACTGGTTTCAAAGTCCGATTGTTTAGGCTGTCACCAAACTGAAAATAAGATGATAGGGCCATCCTATCTTGATATAGCGAAAATGTACCCTCAAACGGAGGCAAGTATTACAGCTTTATCTAAAAAGATCATTGCCGGGGGAAGTGGAAAATGGGGACAGGTACCGATGTCACCACATCCTGGAATTACACCACCCGATGCTAAAAAGATGGTCATATATATCCTATCATTGAAACCTGTTTCTGCAAAGCCAGGTAAAAATGGCAAATAAATTGAACAGCTGATGCCCTCAAAGGCATTAGCTGCCAATGTATAACCGCTTCTGGGATGTTTGTCAATCAATTGTCTATCTTATAATTAGTTAATTACAAAAAACATAATCTGCTGATCTATTGTCCAGCTATTGTCGTATTAATAATTAGGCTTCCTGAAATGATGAGCCAATTCCGGCATTCGTGTGTATTTAATGTTAAGTTGCTGGCGTTCAGTATTTTGCTTTATATCGTGATTTTGATGTTTAGTAGCGAAATATCGTATGGTAATGTGCTCTGTTTTTGTTCGTAATTATCTGTTATTCAATATTTTGATCGTTTGGCATTGAAGTTGAAGGCCTTTATATGAATATAAGTGATTTACCTCTTTATCAATGATTATGATGGAAAGTATGACAGTTAAGGCACGGAAAGTAAATGGTTCCATCACAAACAAAGTCATTGAACTACACAATGACGGTTACATTTTTGATTTTCTAATACTGGATCAACTGGAAGTATTGTGTTTACAGGATAACAAACGGATTCCCCGCGAGCATGTACTTGTCAAAGTTCAGGGGCAAGGTTATGATCTTTTTAGCCATACATTTAAGTATATTCATACGATCGAAACCACATGTGGAAAACGAGGATTATTACTGACTGAACAGGTTTATTCCTGGTTTTATTAGTCCACTTGGACTGGATCGGTGTCTATAAAGACGAGTTAGAAAACCTATCAGATGTTGCGAAAACACCATCGAACGGCACTTTATTGTCAAAATATTAAATAGTTGGATTTTTGGGTTAAAATCTACTGTATCAATAAAATCTTACGTGTATCGCTAACAATGGTAATTGATCGTAAATTTAGTATTCCAAAAAGCTCTGGGTTTTCTTCCTATTTCAGTTAAAATTAAAAACGTTTTGTGGTTAGTCTTTGGTTTTAATAAGTATATTTTTATAATTTATAAAAAAAAAATTAATCTAAAATTTATTTAAACAAATTATTATATTTATTACCAATATTATGGAAGATCACTTTCAATCATTTGATTAGCCTTTTAATGGTATGCGATATAAACCGGGCCATATTGAGCAGCCTGACAGTAATGATAAATTTCTTTTATCATTCGGCAGGGAACTGAGTTATGTAAATCATAAAACGGAGTTTTATGGTATTATCGGCAGGCGTTTACAGGCTATGCTTGGCTTTAAATATTTCACTATATTTATTTTGGATGAAGACGGGGACAAGGCAAGTAATTTTCTGTTTGATGCCTCTGGATATAAAGAACAGGTGTTTAGTCAATATGTAAAAACTGTAAATGTCGCAGAGGCAAATGAGCAGGAAATACAAATTTTTAATGCTGTGAACCCGGTTGTTCTGGACTGGAGTGAAACCTCAGATATCAAACAAATTTTGCCTTATTTAAAGTTGAACGAGTATCATGATATCAAATTAATATTGATCGTCAACTTGTTTAAGGGTGACCAGATAACGGGTAATTGGATCATGTTATTTGATAATAAGGAACTTATTAATGTTGATCCCGCATTTTTAAAACTGATAGGAAGTCATTTGACCCTTGGCCTGGCAAACCTGATTACACTGGAAAAGCTAAAGCAACGTGAAAGGGAGAACGAAATTCTTCAGTCGCTCAACAAAGATTTTTTGTCCAGGGTTAACGATCAGCTAAATGAAATCAATAAGTATAAGCAACGGCTGGAAGGGGAACACATCAATCTGAATAACGAAACTGACGGTAGAAATCCGGATTTCGATATCATAGGTGACAGTGAAGCCATGAGGAAAGTATTTGGTTTGGTTTCCAGGGTGGCCCCATCAGACAGTACTGTGCTCATCCTCGGTGAGACAGGAACTGGAAAAGAACTGATTGCCCGTGCAATTCATAAGATGTCTTCCCGTGAAAATAAAGCCATGGTGAAGGTGAATTGTGCGGCGCTTCCTGCCAGCTTAATTGAAAGCGAATTGTTCGGACATGAGAAAGGAAGTTTTACGGGGGCAATTGACCGGCGGATTGGCAAGTTTGAAATGGCGCACCAGGGTACGTTATTTTTGGATGAAATTGGTGAAATGCCGCTAGAATTGCAGGTAAAACTGCTAAGGGCATTACAGGAAAAAGAAATTGAGAGGATAGGTGGGAAAAGTACTATTAAGACCGATGTAAGGATTATTGCGGCCACCAATCGCGATCTGCTGAAGGAGATGGCAGAAGGGAAGTTTAGAAGTGACCTTTACTACCGTCTCAATATATTTCCAATTCAATTACCACCGTTGAGACACCACCGTGAAGATATTCCCCTGCTGGCAGCACATTTCATAAAGCACTATTCGAGAAAAACTGGTAAAAAGATCAATACTTTTAGTCACAATAGTCTGGATAAACTTATGCATTATGACTGGCCGGGAAACGTTAGGGAATTTGAGCACCTGATTGAAAGAAGTATTTTGTTGGCCACAGGGGAAAGTATTCAGGAAATTCATCTTCCCAGTCACTTAAATAAGATACCTCCTCCGCTTGAACATGCTGTTACTGTAATAAAAACCCTTGATGAAAATGAACGGGACCACATTTTGGACATGCTTAAATACTGCAAGGGAAGAATAGCCGGAAAGGGTGGCGCGGCGGCGCTGCTTGGAGTTCCACCGAGTACTTTAAACTCCAAAATTAAGCGTCTGGGGATCAGAAGAGAGCACCTGTTATAAATAGTGCAGCAAAAGTATCAGAAGAAAAAATGTTCGGGCCGGAAATTTGCTTCACGTTTATTCAAAGGTTAGTTTTGTTTAATGCAGCAATTACCAAAACGCCTCTTATCCATTGATGTACTACGGGCGGTCACCATGTTTCTGATGATTTTTGTAAATGAATTAAGTGGCGCAAAAAATATTCCGCTGTGGATAGAACATGCCGATGCAAGCGCCGATGGAATAGGCTTTGCAGATGTCATTTTTCCTGCCTTTCTGTTCATCGTAGGCCTCTCAATTCCTTTTGCTATCAACAATAAAATTAAACAGGGGAATTCGTTTACATCAATACTGGTCTATATTTTTATCAGGAGTGCATCACTGCTTATTATTGGATTTTTTCACGTCAATCTGGAAGGCTACAGTACGGCCGCACTCTTACCAAAAGCATTATGGGCATTGCTAATTACCCTGTCTTTTTTCCTGATTTGGCTGGATTATCCAGATGATATGGCTAAAAATAGAAAAAACCTGTTTGTTGGTTCAGGTATGGTTTTGCTGATTGCAATGGCAATTCTTTACAAGGGGGGCACTTCCGAAGATCCAGTGTGGATGAAGCCCTACTGGTGGGGCATTCTTGGTATTATTGGATGGTCATATCTGGTGTGTGCGGTTCTCTATTTGTTTAGTAAAGGCAAACTGAGCATACTTCTAGGTTTTTGGATCATTCTGGCGTTAATTAATATAGCCAATCACATGGGTCTGCTGACTGCGAAAATCTGGGTAATTGGAGATGGTTCATCTGCAACACTAACCATGGGAGGGATTGTCATTTCGGGAATTTATGCGCAGCTTACGGCGAAGGGCAAAACACAGCATTTGTGGCTGATAATGGCTACGCTAGGAATTGGCCTTGTCATCGCCGGTGTATGGATTCGTCCTTATGCAGAAGGGATATCAAAAATTCACTCAACCCCCGCCTGGGTCTTCATTTGCAGTGGCATCACTGTATTAGTTTTTGAAGCTGCTATTTACCTGATAGACATCAAAGGAAAAAAAGATTGGTTCGGGTGGATTAGTCCCGCAGGAACCAGTACGCTTACCTGCTATCTGATGCCATATTTTCAGGTATATTTGCTGCAGCTATTCTTTATTAAGTATCCTTTGTTTTTAAATACGGGGTACGCAGGCCTGATGCGTTCTTTCGCCATATCTTTTCTGTTAATAGCTTTAGTAGGTATGATGGAAAAAAGAAGGATTAGCTTAAAACTGTAACCAATTAAATTACTGGCTGCACCTCTATCAATGGATGCTGGGAATGTTAATCAGAAAATTGTAAAGGTTGGTTTCCGTTGAAAGTTGCAGCTTTTTTCGCAGTCGGTACCTGCTAATCTCGACTCCTTTCAACGAGATATTCATTAACTGGGCGATCTCTTTTGAACTGAGATTTAAGCGGAGATAAGCACAAAGTTTTAAATCGGTTGGGCTTAGGAACGGATATTTGGCCTGAATACAGCAAAGGAAATTATTATGCACATGATCAAAGTAAATGGCAAACTGGCCCCAGTCGTCTAACTTCTTTTCACTCTCATCCAGGATCCTTAAAATATTTCTAAATTCATATTGGGTATCCGGTATGTTGGTTTTTTTCATGAATACAATTAATTCCTCTTTAATATTGAGCAGGATGCTGCCGCGTTCAACCAGATGCATCGTTACAGTAGCGAGTTCCTTGTTCTTGAAGTGTAGTTCGGCTTCCAGGTTTTCTTTCAACAGGGCAATACTTTCTTTTTCATTCCTCTCCATCTCCAGTCCCTGCAGGTAACTTAGTCTTATTTGCTCTTCTTTATACTTTAATTGATGATAAGCAAATCTCTTCTTTCTTTGCAAAACGTATACGATACAAGATAAACATGCTGCCGGCAGGAGATGCCGCAGGTCCGCCCAATTGTGATGAGGCAGATCGAGAATAGGTTGAGCAGACGTTGCGGTGGAAAAAGCGCAGCAAGAAAGAATCATCAAAATGATCTTTTTCATGGGTCTGAGAGCTAATAGTGATAGTATGAGGTTTAATTTAATCAAATAATTATCAAATTGAGAATTATTCTTTTAAAAAATAACTTCAATAAAAATCTCAGACGAGATAAATTGAATGAATTGCGTAAACACTACGCGATTGTGAAAATGCTAAATGGGGTAGTGATGTTTAGCATATGAAAACAACAAACAACCTGGCAGCTAAATAAAATGCTGCTTTATTCCTGCTCGTCTGCCGAGGGTTTAGGCCCATTTTCATCCTCACCCTGATCTTCTGAGTACTGATTGCCCTGTTCACCTTCATTTTCCTGTTTTTTATACTGTTCTGTGGAAGCCTGATTTTCATCTTCTTCGTGTTTTTTTCCGTTTTCCATAGCTGTTATTTTTTAGCTTAACAATGGGTTAGACTGAATGTTTTTATTATTTATATTTGGAAAATGATCATAAAATCAGGATTGCTGCGTTCTGTCATAGTTCTTTTAGTACGCCCGGCCATGAAAAAAAATATATTACGCACGCTGTTGTTTATTGCTTTTACCTGGGTCGCGCTGGTTACTTTTAGTACAGTCAGTCTTGGGCAGACAGTAAATAAGCCAAAAATCGACAGCTTGTTAACTGCAGCGGCTGCAGACAATCAGGCTATGGGCAGTATGGCCATCTCAAAAAACGGAAGTATTGTCTTTCAGAAGGCCATTGGTTATAGTAACGTAAATGCCGGAAATCACACGCAGGCAAATACCAAAACACATTACCGTATAGGATCCATCAGCAAAATGTTTACTGCCACCATGATCTTTCAGCTCATTGAGGAGGGTAAGCTTACGCTGGATACCAAATTGTCGGTTTATTACCCGCAACTGCCAAATGCAGCGCAGATCACTATTGCCCAGATGTTATCCCATAGAAGTGGACTTTATAATTTTGTAGCTGATACTGCCTATCAAACCTATATGGTTAATCCGCGCACCAGGGCAGAAATGCTGGCTGTATTTGCTGCCCAGCCGTCTGATTTCGCTCCAGACACAAAAGCTGAGTACAGTAATACAAACTTTGTATTATTGGGATATATTGTTGAAGAAATTACTAAAAAAACATATGCTGAAGCTTTAAAGTTAAAAGTCACACGTAAACTTGGACTTCTTGATACCTATTATGGCGGAAAGACAGACCCTTCCAAAAATGAAGCTTTATCATATCAGTACAATAACGTATGGCGACAAATGCCGGAAACCGATATGAGCATACCTGCCGGGGCTGGGTCAGTTGTATCAACTCCAACAGATCTGGTTAAATTTATTGAAGGTTTATTTGCCGGCAAGCTCGTCAATACTGAACATCTCAACTTGATGAAAACAATTCAAGACGGGTTTGGGATGGGCATGTTTCAGATCCCGCTGGGTTCCAGAAAAGCGTTTGGCCATAACGGGGATATAGACGGTTTTTCGTCTGTGGTTGGATATTTTCCTGAAGAAAAAGTTGCCTATGCCTATTGTTCAAATGGAGTAGATTACCCCGTTAAGGAACTGGTAAATGGCGCTTTAAAAATTTACTTTAACATGCCCTATACCATTCCTGTTTTCAAAACCCCGGTATTGAGTACCGCTGAGCTTGATCAGTACGTGGGTAATTATTCGAGTTTACGGATCCCTATCAAGATAGTAGTAACCAGGGATGGCAATAGCTTAATGGCGCAAGCCACCGGGCAGGCCCCATTTGCATTAAAACCCCTGGCTAAAGATAAATTTGGTTTTGCATTGGCCGGTATTGTAATGGAATTCAGGCCAATTTTTGGTGAATTTACTTTAAAACAAGGTGGGGGGGCGTTCCCGTTTACTAAAGACGAGTAGGATTAAATTGGCCATTGTTCCATTTTGTAGGCACTGTCCCAAAACATCCACTCTAATTTTGAAGCCATTACAAAAGCTCTGGTCATCTGTTCCTGCTGTGTTAAAGAGCACGAGGATGCCACATCATCACAAATATTAATGGCCTTTTCTACCAGTAGTCCAAATTCTTCGCCTGCGTAAGTATTGATCCAATCCTGGTAAGGGTTATCCTGGCTATTCTGGTTTTCGTAAATATAATCACCCACCTTTTTGTAGATCCAGAAACAGGGTAGGACAGCTGCCATTGCTACCTCAACCTGATCCAGAGTGGATTTGGTGAGAAGAAACTGTGTGTAATTCTGGCAGGTAGGCGAAATCTCTGCGTTTTCGCTAACTTCAAATTGTTTAAAGTATCCTTCATGAAGCGACTTTTCTACCACTACAGCACCTTCAGCAAATTGGATAAAGTCCAACGTATAAGGATGATTAAAACATCTTGCCGCAACCAATGACAGTGCCCGGCTAAATTCAGTCAGGTACAATGCATCTTGCTGCATGTAAAACTGAAACCTGTCTTTCAATAATTCACCAGATAGCAGTTCTTTATTGAAAGGCATGTTTATAATGCTATCATAAATACCGTCTATTTTATTCCATGCATTTTCACTCCATTTCATATAGCTGTAATTTTTGTGGGTTAAAAAAATGATTTAAAGGTCCGTGTCCGTTGCCAGTCTTGACGTTTGCCCCGTGCAGGATACCCTCAAAAACGTAAATCCGCGCTTTTTCTATGGCATCTTCCAGACTATAGTGAAGCGCAAGGTAGGCTGCAATGGCCGATGAAAGGGTGCAGCCGGTACCATGTACATTCCCGCTCTCTATGTATGCGGACTCGAAAATCCGCTCAGCACCATCCTGATTAACGTATACGTCATAAAGTTTTTCAGCTTTCAAATGACCGCCCTTTAAAAGAACCGCATAACAGCCCGTCTTCAATAGTTTTTTTGCTGCCGACATCATATCTTCAACATTGTAGATTTTCTGCTGTACCAGAATCTCGGCCTCATCCAGGTTTGGCGTGATCAAAGTCATCAATGGAAAAAGCAATGTTTTTAAAACTGAGACCGTATTGTGTTCTATCAGTTGGTCGCCGCTGGTCGCTACCATTACCGGGTCAAAGACCACTTGCGTTTTGTCGTAGGCTTTTAAAGTTTCGCCGATAATATTGGCAAGTTCTGTAGTGTGCACCATCCCAATTTTAATGGATGAGGGCGTAATGTCGTCCATTACGGCCTTAATTTGTCCTTGTACAATAGATGCAGGAATACTATGAATAGCAGTTACCCCGAGGGTATTTTGGACAGTTATTGCTGTTATAGCCGACGTCCCAAAGCAACCCAATGCGGAGAAAGTTTTCAGGTCCGCCTGGATACCAGCGCCGCCACCGCTATCTGAACCGGCAATGGTAAGTACTGATGGATATTTAAAGATTTTCATTTCAGGAGGTTGCTTTTTCAATTTCGTTTCTAATTGTTGCCGCTGTACGTTCCGGATCATCTGCAGAACAAATAGCTGATACCACTGCCAGACAATTAGCCCCGGCACTGATAATAGCTGCCGCATTACCGGCATGGATGTTTCCGATTGCCACCAGCGGAGTGGTACTTAGGGAGCGGACCAGACGTATACCTTCAAGTCCCCATTCTGTGATCGTATCCGTCTTTGTAGCGGTTGCATATATAGGACTCAGTGCAATATAATCGGCGATGGCTGTATTCGTGCAGTTTAGCTGATCAATGTGTTCCAGCGAATAACCAACAATTCCTGCCGGCATCTCTGTCCTGAGCTTAACGGGTGATAAATCGGAATTGCCAACATGAATACCTGCTGCTTTGCTTTGTAAGGCTACAGGAAGGGAATCATTAATAATTAGTGGAACACCATAAGTGTCTAACAGGTCTTTCAACCGCAGGCTTTTCTCCAGAAAATCATTTTCGGTAAGCGTTTTTTCCCGGATTTGTACAATGTCCACACCGCCCTTTACTGCGGCTTCCACTACCTGAAAGAAATCTTTCTGCAGGCATGCCTTCTGATCGGTCACCAGATAAAGTTTATAATTAAACGCTGGCATATTTCTCCTCCAGGATTAGCAGGCGGTTTAAATCTTCAGCAGTTAGTATGGAGAGTATATCTAAGAAATGCATCTGCAAGCTGCCCGGCCCGGCAGAACGTGCTGCGGCCAATTCACCGGCAACGCCCATCAATGCCATTGCTGCGATGGTAGATTCAAAAAGTTCATCCGGATTTGCTGCACAAAATGCCGCGATAAGGGCTGTGGCCGTGCACCCCATCCCTGTAACCTTTGCCATCAGAGGATCACCGTTTTTTAGAGAAACCAACCTTCCCTGATCTATAATGCTGTCAGTGGCACCTGAAACGCAGATGATCGCCCCTGTAGTTTCATTCAGGTGAATTGCGGCTCCAATGGCTTCTTCAGTTTGGTTGAGGCTATCTACGCCTTTGGTTTGGGCACTCATCTGCGCAAGAGACATAATTTCTGATGCATTCCCACGTATAACTGAAGGGTGCCATGTACCGATGAATTCCTTCAGCACGGAATTACGGTAAGGTGTAGCCCCGGCACCCACAGGGTCCAGTATCCAGGGTTTCTTTAATGCCTCCGCCTGGGTAATGGCAATCTGCATACTTTGCACCCAGTATTCGTCCAACGTACCAATGTTGATCACCAGCGACCCGGCAATTGACACCATATCTTTCATTTCGGCATGCGCATGTGCCATGATAGGAGACGCTCCCGCTGCTAATAGTGCATTTGCGGTATTGTTCATTACCACATAATTCGTAATACTATGTACCAGCGGCGAACTGTTCCTCACTGCCTCAATATAATTCCAGATTTTCGTTTTCATAGCAAATAGCTTTCAAGTGTGATGAAATCATCATGTAAAACAAATGCAGCTATAAGTGCCTCCCGGACGGGAGAATAGAATCCATTGCTTTTTCCTACGCTGGTATGATCCAGATCAGGTGCAAAGTGTATGATCTCAGTCTGTTACAGACACCACTAAAGCTTTTACAAGTTTAATGTTTTTTTTCGGTCCGCCGGCTGTTATCCTAAAAAAAAATTACCAGCCCATCAGGTCCATCACCCGCTTAAATTCATCCTGCACAGGGGCTGTCAGATCAATTTGAACTTTAGTGACTGGGTGTGTGAAGGATAGTTCAGAGGCATGTAACAACATAGTTGTCATATCCCATTGCTCCTTGAAAAATTTATTCTGTTTATTGCAACCATGTTTTCTGTCGCCAATAATGGGATAAAAAATATGTGCAAAGTGTTTTCTAAGTTGGTGCATCCTGCCGGTAGTGGGGGCCGCTTCTACCAACGAATACCTGGAGGTAGGGTGCTGACCAAGAGGTACATCCAATTCCGCCCTTTTCAAAGTGATAAATGAAGTGAAAGCCTCTTGTATCATTCCATTTTCTTTCACAAGGGGATAATCTATATCCTGGCTGTCAGGGGCATAACCCCTTAATATGGCCAGGTATTTTTTCTTTACCAATCCTTCCTGAAACTGTTTGTGCAACGCAATTTCAACTTCTTTCTCAAAAGCAAAAAGCAATAATCCACCAGTTTTTCTATCAAGACGGTGTACAGGGCTTACATAGCGGTTTATCTGGTCCCTCAATAACTGCAGGGCAAATTCTTTAGCATCGCTTGCAATTGACGATCGGTGCACCAACAAGCCATGGGGTTTATTAATTGCTATTATATGGTCGTCCTGGTAAACAATATCAAGCATATATTTTTTGGCGAAGATAAGAATCTGCTTTATTTTAAATACGGGTTCTTCCCGAAATGAATAATAAATAGTTAAATAATGTGGAATTTGTGCTATTTGGTATGATTATAAATAATAACTTTGCAATATTTATAGTACCTTACATACTTTATGTAAATATGCGCTTTAAAGAGTGACACAAAAAAATAAAATATCTTAAGGATTTTTGAAATGTTTCAGAAAAAATGACCAATATCACTTGATACTAACTGTGGCAGCAGTATCTTCGAATTTCATTCCATAAGATCTAATAAGATAATTACATTTATATATGACATTGACCGACATCAAATTCTCAGAATTCCTAAAAGATTTTGAAAAAACACTGAAACACCTATTTCACGAAAAAGAAGACATCGATAAATTAAGTTCAGAGCGCGGCCTTCCGCCTCAATTGATGAATGAGATTTTGGCCGAAAGGCCTTTATCGGTAGCAATTCCTGAACAGTTTGGCGGACGCGGAAGCATTGTTAAAGAATGCCTGGGAATTCTCGCGGCAGCCTCTTATGAATCACTTCCTCTGTCACTCACTTTTGGAATTAATATAGCGTTGTTTTTGGAGCCTGTTTCAAAATATGCTGATGAGTCGGTCAAAAAAGCAATATTCGACCGCTTTCTCGAAAACCAGAATATGGGTGGGTTAATGATTACTGAGCCAGATTATGGCAGTGATGCATTAAACATGAAAACCATGAACCAGGAGGTAGAAAACGGATACAAAATTAAAGGTACCAAACACTGGCAGGGACTTACGGGGCTGGCTGATTACTGGATTATTGCTTCCCGCAAGGCACTGGATAACGGTGAACTGGGTAGGGACATCGATTTTTTTATCTCTGATAATAGCGTTGCAAAACAAAAGATTGTTGTAGAGGAACTGTATGATAATGCAGGACTTTATATGATTCCTTATGGTCTGAATAAACTTGACCTGGAAGTTCCAGCGAACTTCAAATTGCAGCCAGAAACAACAGGTATCAAAATGATGCTTGATATTTTACACAGAAGCCGCATGCAGTTCCCGGGAATGGGTATGGGCTTTATTAAAAGAATGCTCGACGAAGCGGTTTCACATTGTACATCAAGGGTGGTCGGAACAGGTAACCTGCTGGCTATTGACCAGGTGCAGTTTCAAATCTCCAGAATGCAGTCGGCCTATACAATTTGTTCGGCAATGTGTGCCAAGAGCAGCGAAATTAGCGGTATTGCTTACAATCTGGCAACAGAAGGCATGGAAGCCAATACCATGAAAGCTGTTGTGACAGACCTTATGCAGGAATGTGCACAATTGCTGGTGCAGCTTTCTGGTGCAAATGGGTATCGTCTTAGTCATATTGGTGGCCGTGGTATTATGGACAGCCGTCCCTTCCAGATTTTTGAAGGGTCTAACGAAATGTTATATGCACAAATTGCAGAGATGGTTACCAGGATGATGAAAAAACAAAAGCAATCACACTTGTTTGATTTTCTGAAAGGGTTCACACTCACTTCAGAGGCATGTGTTCAGTTTAAAAATGAGCTGAGCTTTTCTATAAATCAAGTGCTTTCGCAACGTAAACTGGTTGATTTAGGTAAAATCCTGGCCAGGATTATCTGTGTAAGCTATGTACTCGATCTGGGAGCAAAAGGCTTCAGAAATGATCTTGTGCAAAATTGTGTTACTACGGTACAACAAGAAGTTGCAGCATTGATCTGTTCATTTAAATTTGACAACACCGTACAGGTAGTGGAGGGATACACAGACCAAAGCTCCTGGCTTAAATTCGCATAAGGATCTTAACTTTTCCGGGCCGTTTCATTCAATTCAGGTTGAAAGAAACGGCTTTTTTATACCTTAAGATTTTCAATATACACCGGTAATATAATAAATTCAGTTATCAGGCTTCCACTGCGTCATAAACTATTACTTTTTCCCATAGGTGACTGTAGTTCTTTACAAATTCAAGATGTACAGGATGGGTTTGATAAGTAGCCTGTCCCTCCACATCACTGAAAAAAATGAGTTCTGATACAGCCCAGCTATTGTCTACGACTTCGCGTTTTTCTGTGCTGGCAACTACCCCTACACGTAATTCACGTACGGTTTCTATTTTTGCCAGGGTCTTTACGCCGGCAATCAGCTTGTCAAGATCTTCCTTGGAAGATGGGTTTTTCAACCAGAAAAACACATGGTGCACTACCGGGTATTTTTGTTCCATATTTGTTAGGGGCATCGCCGATGCGGCTGTAGCTGCCGTTAGTATAGCAGCTGTTCCAATAAATTTTCTTCTGTTCGGGTGATTCATTTATATAGGCTTAGACAAATATGAAATTAGCAAATACTTATGGTCCATGCAAACTTAGATCAGTATAAAAAATGTTAGCACAGCATCGCTGATACGTCAGCTTTCAAAAATCTTTCTTTAATCTTTAAACTGGCTCCTTTTTTTAGAAAGGTGGCATAATCCCTTCTTTGTTTGATGGCTTTCACAGCGTCATTACCATATGAAGTACTTCTTAGCTTGTTTAGCAGGTACGTGTCGTCTTTAAGCAGGTCTGTTTGCCTGATCTCGCCCTTATCAATCAGTTCCCTTATTAACATTCCAAGATGTTGGTTTGCATACACGTACAATGGCGCATTGAATAATTCCCTGTTTAGTCTTTCAAAAAGTTGATCTATCCAAATGGCGCTTTCTTTATCTTTTACAACTATTTTATTTTCTTCTATTGTTACAGACTTTACAAATGCCGATGCTTCCTGACGGGTGATCAGCCTGGCATGTACAGAATCCCTGAGTGTATAATCCAACCGGTCTGCACACAGACAGGGAAGAGGCTGCTCAAGAATTGTAAACCTGCCAGTAACTATCTGCGTTATGGAATAGCCGAATTTTTCCAGGATGGCAGGTATTTCTGAGTTAGCAAGCACTTCGGTGAATAATTGCTCGTGATAGGTTTCATTTTTGTTGTCTACTACATAATCTCCAACATGGGAAAATGCCGTATGGGATATATCATGAAGCAGGCCTGCAATTTGTTCCAGTTCGGTACCACCAAGAGTTTTGATCAATAGCATTACACCAATTGAATGTTCCAGTCTGCTATGACAAATCTCAGGGTTAACTAAAAAAATAGCACCACTATGATGTATTTTCCCTAACCTCTGCACAGCTTTGCTCTGTATCAAATCATTAAAGATCATCGGCAGGCTGAAGTTACCGTAGATCAGATCACTAACTCTTATCATCCTGCAATAATACTAATTTTATTAGTATTATTGCAGGATTTATTTATTATTTTGATAACAGGACTTAATTTATTAGTTATAAAATGATTGTAGTTCCAAATATAAATTTGCTGGTGGATTTATGTTAGTGGAGGTCACCTGCAATTTTTTTGAGTTAAATATTATGTATTTTAGGTATACAGAAGCAATAGTATGCTTGTTTCTGTAAATTTACGCTATTTACTATTTAAAAGATAACCCTCATGCTTAAAAGACTACCATTAATGTTACTGCTAACATCGTTTGCAGGATATGCATTGGCGCAAAATTCGCATATAGATAAGTCATTGCCTGGTCAAAACTTTCCAGACAGTGTTACAATAAAAGTCCATCCATCTTACGGTGGGAAAAGCGGACTGCATAACTTTTTTTTCGGCAAAAATTATAGGACAGAGTGGACCACTTCAGTACGTTTACCTCTGCTTAAAATATCAAGTGTTTATGGAGGTTTGGCGCCAGTAAAAGAGGGTGGGGGGATGCAGTCCAAGTCATTGCGTCTGGCTGATAAAAAGGGCAAAGAGTGGGTGGTCCGCAGTGTTGAAAAAACACCTGAAAAATTATTACCTGAAAATCTCCAGGGTACCTTCGCTGTTGATTGGGTGGACGACGCCATGAGCGGACAACACCCTTTTTCTGCATTAATTATGCCGCCCCTTGCTGAAGCTGCAAAAGTACATCATACGAACCCGGTAATTGGTGTAGTTGCTCCGGATGATATTCTGGGCGAATACAATAAGGAATTTACTGGAATGGTTGTCTTACTTGAAGAGCGCGAGCCTGGAGGAGAGTCGGACAATACAGTTAAAATGCTCAAAGAATTGAATGAAGACAATGATAACCGCGTTGATGGCAGACAGTTTTTGAAGGCCAGGTTGCTCGACGTGCTAGTAGGAGACTGGGACCGGCATGAAGATCAATGGCGTTGGCTGGATACAAAAAAAGGTAAGGAAAAATTATACGAGCCGGTACCACGTGACCGTGACCAGGTATTCCATGTAAACGAGGGACTTTTCCCCTCAATAGCTGCTTTACCTTGGATTGATCCGCTTTTGGGCGATTTTGGGCCTACGCTTCCAGGAGTTAAATATTCACTCTTTAAAACGAGATTTTTAAAGCAGTTTCCTGATGCGCAGCTAAGCTACGCAGACTATATGCAGGTAGTGAACGAATTTGTAAAGGCAGAAACTGATGAAGTTCTTGAGGCTGGTTTGAAGAGGATGCCGGCCGAAATCTACAGAATCCGTCACAATGAGCTGCTGAACATCCTTAAACAGCGACGGGACAATATGCCAGCTGCAATGGCCGGATATTACAAGTTTATAAATCGTATTGTAGATATCCGTACCAGTGATAAAAATGAGCAACTACTCATCTCCGATGGCTCGAATGGCGGTACCAGGGTCCAGATTAATAAATTAGATAAAGATGGAAAGACAAAAGAACTTCTTTCTGATATGACTTATCAGCCTGATATTACCAAAGAACTAAGGATCTTTATGGCTGATGGTAACGACCAGGTAAACATCAATACCAGTGCTTCACCAATAAAACTGAGGCTGATAGGCGAGGATGGAAGTAAAAATTATGATATTACTGGCGCGCGTAAAAAAGTGAAGATTTACGGCCAAACTGATAGCATCAGCTTTACCGGCAACCAGAACAGGGTGCAAAAACACCTGTCTAATGATACCCTCAATACTCGATTTCTTCCTACCAATTTATATAATGTATGGGTGCCGCTGGCTACTGCTGCCCTTAACCGCGACGACGGGTTTTTACTAGGCCTTGGTTTCAGGTTTTTTAAAAAGGACGGGTTCAGGAAGCTGCCCTATTCCAGTATGCAGCAGCTGATGGTTACCCATTCTTTTGCAACAGATGCTTTCCGTATCAAATATAACGGGGAATGGATTCAAGCCGTTGGTAAGGCTGATATTACCCTTCAGGCTTTTATGCAGGCTCCTGATAATACCATGAACTTCTTTGGCAGGGGCAATGAAACCCCACTGAATAAAATCGGTGATTACCGAAGGTTTTACCGGACCAGGTTTGATACTTATCAGGTAGACCCCGCTTTACGCTGGCATACGGGACAGGGATCTACCTTTAGTGCTGGTCCTTCCATCCAGTTCTATCATCTAAATTTTGACGATAATGACGGCAGGTTCATTACCCAAAGCTCTCTTATCAATTCTTACGACAGCCTTACGGTTAACAGGGACAAAGCGCATGTGGGCGTCATTTTAAATTTCAACAGTAACCATAGGAACAATAATATCCTTCCTTCATCAGGTTATTATTTTAACGTTACAGTGCAGGGCTATACTGGTTTGAACCATTATTCCAGGTCATTCATGCAAATCAGGCCAGAATTTACCTATTACCAGAAACTAAATTCATCTGGTTCAATTGTACTTTCCGATCGCATTGGTGGCGGAATTACCGCAGGAAATGCAGCATTCTATCAGTCTATGTTCCTTGGAGGGCAGGGCAATTTACTGGGCTATCTGCAGAACCGTTTTGCCGGCCAGCATATGGTGTTCAACAACCTGCAAGCCAGGGTCAAATTATTTAATATCGCCAGTTACATATTACCTGGACAACTGGGCCTATCAGGTTTTTATGATGCCGGCCGCGTTTGGGAAAAGGGTGAAAAATCTGATAAGTGGCATCAGGGAACAGGGGCAGGTATTTATTTCTCTCCTGCAGGTTTAACTATTATACAGGCTATGGCGGGCCATTCTACGGAAGGCTGGTATCCCTATATATCTATGAACTTCAGGATTTAGTCCTGAAGTTATATTTACTGATTTTGGTATGCAGGTAACCTCTCCTTACACTTGATTCTTTAAGGGAGGTTTCTGTGCCATATTCTTCATCGTCAAACTTTGATGCCGCGATCGTTTGTGCAGAATATATACCGGTATTTCCGCTGAATAAATAGGCAGTAAAACAGGCAGCAGCAAACAAAAGTACGTATTGTCCGCCGAATAACTCAACTCCCATAAAAGTGCAGGCCAGGGGAGTGTTGGTAGCCCCTGCAAACACGGCGATAAATCCAAGCGCAGCAAATAGACTAACTGGTGCATCAAGTATTTGCGAAAGTGTATTGCCCAGGGTAGCCCCTATATAAAAAAGTGGCGTTACTTCACCACCTTTAAAGCCCGAAGCAAGGGTAATAGTGGTATACAAGGTTTTCCACAGCCAGCTCCAAGCATCTGCCCCACCGGTATGAAAAGCTGAGGGGATGGTAATTGCCCCTGGATATTGACCATCTATGCCAAGACTAAGATAATCCTGTTTTCCATTCACAATCGTCAGCAGGATAATGATTACCCCTCCAAAAACCGGGATCAGCCATTTGGTTCTGAAATAAGTTTGCAATACCGCTTTAATTTCGTGAACCATAACCGAGAACAGGTAACTGGCCAGGCCAAATATAATAGCGGCAATCAATACTTTTAACAGCAGGAGTATATTTATCGAGAAATATGCAGACATTAACCAGGTACTTTTTGTTACGGCTTCAATTGTATAAGTGGTATGATGAATGCCCCACGCAGATACAGTAACATCTGCAATTATACTTGCCGCCAATGCAGGGAAAAAGGCATTGTACTGTATGCGCCCGATGGTAAGTACTTCTATGGCAAATATTGCGCCGGTAACAGGTGTGCCAAATACAGCTCCAAAACCGGCCGCAATGCCTGCAGTAAGCAAGGTACGCGTATCGTTTTCATTTAATTTCATCCATTTGCCAAACATTGCCGCAATGCTTCCGCCTATTTGTACTGCAGTTCCTTCACGGCCGGCCGAACCGCCAAAAAGATGTGTAGCTATTGTACTGAACAAAATAAGTGGAGCCATTCGTTTTGGAATGCCTGCTGCTGGTTTGTTGATCTCATCAATAATTAAATTGTTCCCCTTTTCTGAATTTTTTCCCAATAGCTGATAGCAACCGTAGATTGCAATTCCTGCCACAGGAAGCAAAAAAAGCAGCCATTGATGCTGAAACCTGAAATGGATGGCCACGTTAAGCAACCAAAGGAAGAACGCTATAATACTACCGCTTAAAACAGCAGTTGGAAATACGAGAATGATCCATCGGATCATTTGTTTAAGGATAAGGAACTGCTCAATTTTTTTCACCTACAAAATATTAAGCACAACAGGTTGTGCGGGTAATTGCAGGTGTCATCAGCAATGCGGTTTTTTAAAGGAAGACACCATTTCCTGCCCAAAAATAGAGATTTTCTTTAAAAATTTCATCTAAACTCAAAGAATATTAAAACATATGAGTTAATTATAGGTGTTGCCACTCAAAAATTAGGTAGAATCTTCATATTGTTTGGTATAATGTTATATTTGTTCAATAGTCAGTCTCATGCAACTCTCATCCAAACTCAAAGGTCTTCAGGTCACACTAACCGGGAATCCTGCGGAATTTACTTTGGAAGCCAGGATATATCATTCTATTTATATGGTTGCTTTTATTGCATTGGGTTATAATGTTCCATTCAATTATTTTGTAGGACTTCCGTGGGTAGCCCTGATTAGCCTGATCGGCCTAACTGGTTTTGCGGCGCTGTATTACCTTTCGAGGGTTAAAAAGAGGTTTACAGTTAGCGTTATTGGTTTTGGAATATTGGGAAACATATTTTTTGTAAGCGTGTTTTTCCTGAATTCGGGAATAGATGGACCTATATTGATCTTGTATGCCCTGTTTTTTTATCTGTTGTGTTCAGCTGCACCAAAAAATCAGCAATGGATATGGCTATCTGTAAATGTAGTCTGTGTAACCGCCATAATGAGCACACAATATTTATATCCTGCAACGGTGCCAGCCACGTATCCAACTGTACTAAGCAGGTTTACTGATGGCGTATCAGCATACGTGGTGGTGATTGTTACACTTTTTTTTTCTTTGAGGTATTTACGGTCAAATTATGAAATGGAAAAAAAGTCGGCCGTAGATAAAGCATTGGATATAGAACTGAAAAACATTCAGCTGGAATTGCTGAATGGGGAAAAGAACAAACTTTTTTCTATCGTTGCCCATGACCTGAGAAGCCCCCTCGCCTCTATCCAGAGTTATCTCGAACTGTTAACTGCCTATCCCTTAAAAGAAGAAGAAAAGAAAGAAATTGAACTGAAGTTGCTGTCACTGACAAAAAATACTTCAAACATGATGGCCAACCTTTTATCATGGTCCAAATCGCAGTTGGAAGGAGTTAGGGTCAATATTCAGCATCTCTATCTGCTAAAAACATTACACGATATGTTAAAAGTAGAGGTGAGTATGGCACAGGAAAAAGGGATTCACCTCACCTATCATATCAATGAGAATATTTTCGTTAAGGCCGATCCCAATATGCTGCTGCTGGTGATACGTAACCTGATTAGTAATGCTATTAAGTTTACCGATGCGGGAGGAAATATCCAACTGATCGCGGTTGTGGAGGGCGACTGCAAAATCAGCATAACCGATTCTGGCAGAGGAATAGAAGAAGCAGATCAAAAACATGTATTCTCTTTAAAGGCCAAATCCACATTCGGTACCAATAATGAAAAGGGAGTAGGGTTGGGCTTAATACTCTGCAAAGAATTTACGGAACTTCAAAATGGAAGTATCAGTTTCACCAGTAAGATGGGAGTGGGTACAAGTTTTGTCGTGTCTGTACCAGTTCCTGATCAAGACATACCTTCCTCGTCTCAGGAAAGCCAGCTTAGTGAATGGCTTTAAGGTTTTGTGTCTTTTTTTTACTCCTTATAGGAGATTAATCGATTTTTCACACTGTATGATAAAAGGCATGTATTATTCATATCAATATGCAGGTTTTACTTATTCATACAAACAAATGTATTAAGGAACCACCGGACTAACCGGGGGGGACAGTATAGCGGGTATTGTGATTAGGTTGGTTAATAGATCATATCCGCTATACTTTCTTAAAGCCATCATTCAACCCCATCTGAAATAATTCACTTAGACCCATCTCCCCGCGACCAGGCTCTTTCAGAGCCACCATCATTATAATTTTCGCATGTTTGATGTTGCCAGGCCGAATAAATGGTTTAAAAACGATATAAAAAGAAGCGGGGATAAATCCTCCGACTTATCCCCGCTATCTAAATTAACGCTCTCAAATATATAGACGCTTGTATTAAGAGTTTATTGCATCATTATTCATTTATTTTTTATTCTCCGTTTTTACTCGTGAAGCGCCTGCCATAGAAATTGCGCTCGTTGTAATGGTCATGCTCATAAAACGTTTGTTCATCCCAGCTTTGTTGGATATCAATATCATCAATAAAAGCATTCCTTACTGCTACTTCATCCTCCGTTTTAAAGTTTTCCCTAATATAATCAGGTGCTGCGGCCAGTTGTGCAATCGTAACTGCAGGCAAAAATACCTCATCCTTGGTGAGGTGAAGCTCCGCCAAACCAATTGGGATCAATACCTGTCTGTTCTCCACACCAAAAACCCTTGCCTCCAGATCTGCAATCAAATATCTCACTTTACGGGTTGCAGGGTTAAATAACAAATCATGGACGCTCCCAATGCGTGCGCCAAGATTGTCCTGTATGTCCCATTCTTTAATGTCAGGTTCGCCTTCTGCAATTTCATAATCACTTTTGCTCAGCTCTTCCAGATGCCGGTTTTCATTATTATTCTCAATTGCCATAAAATATTTTTAAGGTTTTACTGTCGTGGTGTCGGTTACAATTTTATCAGAAGTTTTATGGTCGTCCTTATGTATTGCGAAATAAATAATTCCGGCACCAATCATAAGGATAATTACCCAAAGCCACCAGAGGTTTGCGCTTTTAGGTTGTACGTTCAGATCTGCCATAATCAATTGTATTGGTTATAGCTATAACCTAACAGATTTAAAATTGTTTCAGGCTTATTTCCTTTTTTGTCAGTATGCGGATGCTAAACTTTATCGGGATTAAGGGCAAGTCATCGGAATTTGTTGGTACCTTATTTATTGCCTCTGCAACATCCAGGCCGCCAACTATCTCGCCAAAAATAGTATAGTCCCCATCCAGTTTTGGTGTGCCGCCTTTTGATTTATAGGCCTCCCGTTGTTCTGAAGAGAAACGCAATCCTTTTTTTAGCTCTATTTTGTCTAAATCGGCATCCGTTTGTTTTTTGCCCTGCACCAGGTAAAATTGGTTTAGGTACGAACTTTTTTCCGGATTGTCATTTCGTCCTGCACCGAGTGCTCCTTTGTGATGGTAAAGGTTAGGTTTGATCTCTGCACTTACCCGCTGCAGTGGTTTTCCGGGATGTAGCTTTTCCCGGTTAAGTATAGTTTCGTCCAGTTCCCCCGCCTGACTTACAAAATCCCCGATCACACGGTTAAATGAATTGTCTTTGAATAAGCCCGTTTTTATAGCATTCAAAAAGTTATCCCGGTGTTTGGGAGTTTCATCATATAACCTAAGCGTAATATTACCTTTTACTGTTGATAACTGAACATAATAGGTCTGTGCGCTGACCAGTAATACTAAGCAGCAGCCAAGAATTGTGAGAACAATTGATTTCATCATATAGAAATTTTCGTTATTGGGTTTCAGCCTGTTCGTCTTCTGTTGATATCACTCTAATTCTTTTGAAATATAAATTGATGATGATTAATATCATTCCGACCATAATAGATACATCGGCAAGATTAAAGATCCCGGTTTTAACAGGATAAAAGTCTATGTGTACAAAGTCAGTTACAGAACCATACCTAAACCTGTCATAAAGATTGCCAAGGCCGCCACCTATGACAAAACAAATTCCTGTAACCAGTAGACGGGGTAGGTTCTCGTGTGTCAATAAATAGTAGATGCCATATAGGAGTGCAATTAAAGGCACAAACGAAAGGAAAACAAACTTTACTGAATCGCCCATAGAGTCTCCGGCGCTTAAAAATGCACCCGAATTTTCTATTTTGGTAAGCACAAGGTGTTTTCCTATGACATCAATGGTTTCAAAATAACCTATATGGCGCCTTGCCGCATGTTTGGTCATCTGATCACATCCTGTATTGGCCAGTACAAGTAATAAAATAGATGTATTTTTTACAGTATTGCTCATGGGCTATGTATTCTGCTATAAACATAAAGCCTTTTGCCGGAATTTTACAAATCTATGCGTAATAATAAGTTATATCAATCTTCTTACAAACACAAAGCGCCTGTGGTTGTTGTCTGATAGATCAATACTACCTAATTTATGGAAAAACAAAAAGATTCATTTTTTGAAAAAATGGCCACAAACATTACTTGCTGGACAGGCAGTTCGCCCGCATTTGGAATTGCCTTTGCGGTAATTATCATATGGGGTATCAGCGGGCCGATATTTAAATATTCAGATACCTGGCAGCTGGTGATCAACACAGGTACCACTATCATCACCTTTCTGATGGTATTTTTAATCCAGAAATCGCAGAATAAAGATTCAAAGGCAATACAACTTAAACTTAACGAACTTATTGCCGCAAGCAGGCACGCAAGCAACAGGATGGTTGATATTGAAGATTTAACTGAGGCCGAACTTGATGTATTGCGAAAGTATTACCAGCGTTTATCCGATATTTCAGAAGAAGATGATGACATCCATAAGTCGCACTCTATTGATGCTGCAGAAGATCTTCAGGATATTAAAGTTAACAGCCGCCGTAATTATCCCGATCCTGATAGCAGGAAATAAACAGACATAAAAAAACCGGGATTTCCCGGTTTTTTTATGATCGCTGCATCATTTGTTTATTCTGAAGCGGCTTGTTCGTTTACAAAGCTTTCAGCAATTTCTGTCAGGGCTACATCGGTAGCTTTTTCATTTTCTAACGTTTGTGCCAGTAAATCTGCGACTTCAGTATGTCCCATGTTTTCTGCAAATGTTTTCAAGGTACCATAAGTGGCGATTTCATAGTGCTCTACTTTTTGGGCGGCAAGAATTAATCCTGCATCCCTGATCAGCGTACCTTTTTCAGTGTCTGAAATGATACCATCTGCTTCTTCCAACAGGCCAGCCATTGCATCGCATTTTTTTGCTGCTGGTTTTTCATCAAGCAAGGCAAATACATCTTCCAAAGTGGTAATGTGTATTTGGGTTTCCTGTGTATGTTTATCAAATGCAGCAGCAAGCTCAGGACTCGTCGCGGCCTTCTTCATTTTTGGAAGTGCTTTGGCCAGATGTTTTTCTGCCCAATAAATATCTTTCAGTTCATCTACAAAAAACTCGTGGAATTCAGAATTCTCCATTTTTCCGGTATTTCCGGTCGTTTTTTTAGGAGCTGATTTTTTCGTTGTGGTTTTTGCTGGTGTTTTTGCTGTAGTTGCCATAGGTAGTGATTTTTAGTTGTTTATCTATAAATGTCAACCTATAACCCGCTACATCTTAAAATGTTTATTATTTTTTTATTTCCGCGGTTTCAAACATTTTTCCTGCCATTACCTGGTCATGTCCATAAAGGTCATCGCGGAAATTCAGCAAGCCATCTTTATCTACCCATGAAGTAAAGTAGGTGATAAACACTGGCACCGGCTGTTTCATGTTTACCCAGATTTCGCTTTTGGAATTCATTGCTTTATCAATTGCGGCATCGCTCCATTCCTTGCGGTCTGCCAAAAGATATTGGGCCAGCTTTTTTGGTTGTGCCAGTCGGATGCAACCATGACTAAAAGCTCGCTTTTCTTCTGCAAACAAAGCTTTTGCAGGCGTATCATGAAGGTAAATGTTATAGCTGTTCGGAAACAGGAATTTTACCCTCCCTAATGAGTTGGTATTTCCCGGTTTTTGACGGATCAACGGAAGCCCTTCACTTTTTCCATATTGTTCCATATTCTTTTGGGCCAGGTAGTTTCTGTTGTTACGCATAGCCGGTAATATTTCAGCACGTACAATGCTTGGCGGGATATTCCAGTAGGGGCTGAAAACGATATTTTTCAATTGGTTACTAAATATTACCGTTTTACTTGCGGCTTTTCCTACCACGATACCCATATGTAATACTTCTTTTCCCCCTTCAAACACATGCAGTTTGTACTCGGGAATATTCACCAGTATTAATCTGCTGTCTGGGATTGTAGGTGTCCACTTCATCCTTTCCAGGTTGATCAGCATTTGCTGGATGCGTGATTCTATTGGTATATTTAAAGCGGCAATCAGGTTTTTGTCGGCAATACCGCTTTGGCCCAGGCCAAATTGCTGCTGTGCTTTTTTTATAGCAGCGGTAAGTGTGGCATTAAATACCGGTGTAGTGTCTTGCGGGTCAAGGTCGCCAAAATTTATCAGGCGCTGTTTTATTTTGATAATCACCATACCGGTATCTCCTGCGCGTAGTTTCCTGCTTTTTTCAGGAATGATGGGTTCCCATTTATCCTTCTGCTGGATCGCATACCATCGTACCAGTTCTTTGTGGAGTGTTTTATAATACCGGTTTACAGGCTCCCAGTTTTCTATGCCTTCACCTTTTTTTGCCACCAGAGAATCAAGTAATGCAACGGCATCTAGTTTTTTTCGGGGTATATACCATTGAAGCGCGGCAGGGTCGAGTTTTCCTGCATAGGCATAACTAACAAAATTGAAGAAATGCTGGGTAAGCGAAAGTTCAAGATCTACCAGAGCAGGGCTTACTGTCCTGATGACTGTATCTTTACTAAGCAGGTCTCCGAGCTGCCGGTGCAGTGCCTGGTCAGCATTCGTACTGTCGCGCGATGAAGAAACGTAACTTTTATCCAGTTCATAAAACACCTTTGCTTGTTCAGCAAGTCCGTTTTCTGCTACCCAGGCGAACTGAAAATTCCTGCTGTTATAAAAGTTTCTCAAGCGGTTGGCTGCGCTGTCTTCAAGCTGCTGCGTGCTGATATAGTTTTCCATTTGTAAACTGTCAACCATCAATCTGGTTACCGCATTCGCAGGGGTGATAGTAATATCCCGCTCAACTTTTTTCTCTTCCTTGTGCTGGCACCCTGCAATTATCGCAGCGCAAATGGCCAATAATGCAAGCGTTGGTTTAATCGTTAGGTATAGGTTGGATGGCTTCGGTTTCATTGTGCTCAATATAAGGAATTTCCATGCCCTGTAAAATTTTTGTCCCGCAGAGGGGTAGTCAAAAGAAATTTTAATCACAATTTAATTCTTAAAATTGCGCTACGAAATAATGTAATATTATATTTGCGGGCTAAACAAGCTAACCAACATAAATGCGTGCTAAACAGTTAACCTGGCGTTTTGCCTGGGATTATCCGGCCTTTCGGGTGAAACTCCTTCTGGGAGTGTTCCTTATGGGATTAATTGTATTTTATTTGCAGGACTTTTTTACATTTATCCAAACCAGAAACGGCGTACTTATTCATGACTGGGTTTTGCAAAAGCTTCCCGCACGGGATGTCTCTTTGTATATCTTTTTAATCCTCTATCCTGCATCCGGTTTATTCTTCTGGAGGATGAGAAACAATACCGTGCTTTGTATCACTGCACTTTGGGGATATGTATTCTTATGTATTTTCAGGATGCTTACTATTTCACTTATCCCTTTAGAAGCCCCAGTGGGACTGGTGCACATGTCTGATCCGTTTTCGATTATCTTTTATGGTTCAAACTTGATTACAAAGGATTTATTTTTCTCAGGGCATACGGCCACTTTATGTCTGGTAGGCCTTTGCCTCGAGAATAAGAAAGAAAAAATAGGGGTGTTCTGTGGAACTGCCGTACTGGCTTTACTGCTGCTCATACAGCATGTGCATTATACAGCTGATGTAATTGCAGCGCCTTTTTTCAGCTACTTCTTCTGGTACCTGGGTAAAACAATTGCTAAGATTTAATCCATAATCCTTAATTTGGCTGCTTATTAATTTTATTTAATGGAAGTCAACAATTTAGAACCACTTGCGCTCTGGCAAAGTTTTGTACAGCTGAATGCCATTCCCCGGGCCTCAAAAAAAGAAGAACGGGTAATTGCTTTTATGCTGGATTTTGGCCGCGCATTGGGGCTGGCAACTTTACAGGACGCGGCTGGGAATGTGGTTATCAAAAAACCTGCTACAGTTGGAATGGAGAACCGTAAAACCGTTGTTTTACAGTCGCATCTGGACATGGTACACCAAAAAAACAGCGATACGGTTTTTGATTTTGAACAACAAGGTATCCGTATGTATACCGAGGGCGATTGGGTCAAGGCAGAGGGAACAACATTAGGTGCAGATAACGGTATCGGGGTAGCTGCTATCATGGCATTACTCAGTTCATCTGATATTTCACATCCTGCCCTGGAAGCGATGTTTACGATTGATGAAGAAACAGGAATGACTGGCGCCAAGGAATTGGACCCGGTAAACTTCAGCGGCACTATCCTGCTCAATCTGGATACAGAAGAAGATGATGAATTAACGATTGGCTGCGCCGGAGGAATAGATACCAATACCAGGTACAATTACCAACAAGAGGCTACACACGGGCAAAGCACCGCATTTATTGTACAGGTGAAAGGTCTGTTGGGCGGTCATTCAGGTATGGATATCCATAAAGGCAGGGCCAATGCTAATAAATTGATGAACAGGTTATTTTATTCACTTCTCCAAACTGTCAATATACAACTGCATAGTTTAGATGGTGGTAGCCTGAGAAATGCCATCCCCCGTGAGTCTACAGCAGTGGTCGTAGTTCCATACGGACAAAAAGAACTGTTTATACTTTTATTGAAACAACTAACGGAATTACTTGCAGAAGAATACAAGGTAGTCGAGCCAGCTCTTGCGGTTACCATCAACGAAACTGAACTGCCGGCCAGGGTAATGACTTTTGCAGATTTCAGAAAAATTGTGAATGCCCTTTATGCTGTTCCCAACGGTGTCTTCCGGATGAGCCCTGATATTGCTGACCTGGTGGAAGCTTCTACCAATCTGGCCAGGGTGATAATAAAGGATGGTGAATTCATTACCCAATCCCTGCAACGCAGTAGTGTAGAAAGTACAAAGGCAGATGTATCAAATGCAGTTATTGCCACATTTGAAAACATTGGCTGTGAAGTGCAGCAAGGTGGCGATTACCCAGGTTGGAAACCTAATCCGGATTCTGCTGTTTTAAAGCTGATGGTAAACCTTTATCAGCAAACTTTTAATCAGGCGCCTAAAGTTGAGGCCTGTCACGCAGGGCTGGAATGCGGTATCCTGGGTTCCCATTTTCCGGGAATGGATATGATTTCTTTTGGTCCCACCATCAGAGGGGCGCATTCTCCGGACGAATGTGTGCAGGTTTCCTCCGTACAAAAGTTCTGGGCGTACCTTACAGCAGTACTGAAAGAAATCCCAAAAGACGATAAATAAAAAAGAAATACTTATTTTAGGCCCTCTTTAAAGAATATAATATGATTATTGCACCAAGAATACGTGGGTTTATCTGCCTGACTGCCCATCCAAAAGGATGTGAGCAAAACATTGTCAATCAAATCAACTACGTGAAGTCAAAAGGAGCTATTGCTGGCCCTAAACGCGTACTTGTAATCGGCGCGTCTACCGGATTCGGACTGTCATCAAGAATTGCAAGCGCTTTTGGATCTGAGGCATCTACAATAGGTGTGTATTTTGAAAAACCACCTGCTCCGGGTAAAACCGCCTCGCCAGGATGGTATAACACGGCCGCTTTCGAGTCCAAAGCGCATGAAGCCGGATTATATGCTAAAAGCATTAACGGTGACGCTTTTTCTGACGAAATCAAACAAAAAACAATTGATCTGATCAAGGCCGATCTCGGTCAGATAGATCTGGTCATCTATAGTCTTGCCTCTCCAAAAAGGGTTCATCCTAAAACAGGAGTAGTACACAACTCTGTATTAAAGCCAATCGGGCAAGTGTTTACCAATAAAACAGTGGATTTTCACACTGGTGTAGTGTCTGATATTTCTATACAGCCTGCAAATGAAGAAGAAATTGCAAACACCGTTGCAGTAATGGGTGGAGAGGACTGGGGCTTCTGGATCGAGGATTTGAAAGCTGCTGGTTTGCTGGCAGAGGGTGCAACTACTGTTGCGTATTCATATATAGGCCCATCCTTAACAGAAGCTGTATACCGCAAAGGTACTATTGGCCGCGCAAAAGACAATCTGGAAGCTACCGCATTTACCATTACTGACAGCCTTAAAGACCTGGGTGGAAAAGCCTATGTGTCTGTAAACAAAGCGTTGGTCACGCAGGCGAGTTCTGCAATTCCTGTAATCCCCCTTTATATTTCATTGTTATATAAA
>Ga0247734_1000507_pt1 | contig 33991 bp, 28 predicted proteins | sample UWRJL103311B2_FD_180933 | JGI IMG/M metagenome (GOLD analysis project Ga0247734, IMG submission 180933) | Plant litter microbial communities from Arlington Agricultural Research Station in Wisconsin, United States - UWRJ-L103-311B-2 | ecosystem: Environmental > Terrestrial > Plant litter >...
TTGGTGGGGGGGGGGGTGGGGTGATATCTATATTTATTTATTTATTTATTTATTTATTTAATAGGGGCAAGGGTGCGCAACAAGCTAGTTTGGTTGGGAGAGGGGAGGAAAATACAGAAGTTGGAAAAGACGGTATTTAAATGTTGTGAACGAGTATTACGTCTATGCCTTCACAGCTTAGCCAGTAGCCCTACGCTCAGAATATGCATTCATATCTATGGAATATAGCAAAGATCCGTAACCAGGAAAGCTGGTCGCTGTTCCGATCAATTTCCAACATGTCCATTAGCCAACTTACCTGAAAATCGTCATTGGTGTTTCGTCTTTCGTTCACAATCCATCTCAAAATGGTATCAAATGGCTAACTTTTGTCCTAACACCAGCTGGAGCGCCGAGCGTCCTAAATTCAAGGTCAGAAAAAACCCATAAAACTGTGGACTGGCTTTGGCAAGTACTTCTTCCCTGTTTCGGTCGAGCAGCATCCAGTGAGGAGAGACACCGGCCAACAGACAAACTGTTTCCTAAAATCATATATTTATAGATATGAATTAAGTAGAGTTCGGATTCCTCATATGGCAAGGACAACAGCTGTGCCAAAACCAATGGTTGGTTGAGCCAACCACTTTGCAATAACATGGGTTCAGGTCTGATGATAGCAATTTATTAGTATAGTAGAACTAAAGTTTTAAAGAGAGCACAGCAGCCAGAACTATAACTCGAAAGTATTTCTCAGTTCCGCTTGAAGATGCTTCTACGACAGTTCGAGAATTGTTCCAGCCAGATTCTTCAAACTATTTTGCCATGGAGATCGTGTTACCTGTTCCGCGCTGGAAACAGATGCAAGGAATAGGAAAACAGTCCATGGTATAAAAAGGAGAACTTAAGATGGAGAATATTCTAAACTCTCAAGCTGCCTGAAGAATTTGAGGCAAGTTTGTGTTGTTGATGATTCAATATGGATATTAAAATTACGATAAGGTTGTTCCAGATAGCCCAAAAACACTTAGTAAAATAATGACCTAATAACACAATGACATGAAATCTTTTAGCTAACCAGAAATTAGTACTGTAAAAGTGAATGAATCAAAGAAATGTCAAGATGACAGGCCGTGAAATTCAGTAAGATCGAGTCTTAGTTCCCCAAACTCTCGCGTAAATTTCACAAGTAGCACTTGACTGACGACTTACCGTATTGAATATATGTGAAGCTCCTTGTAATAGCGAGTAAGCTAAACTCCAATGAGCAAGGTTTAGATGTATGCTGGTATGTTCATATTTCGTGAGTGAATTAATGACACACTAAATAAGCAGTATTCCTTGCCCCTGCAATTCACTCGGCATGTGGTTTCTGTTCTTGACTTTTATATGTGACTAGTCGAGGTTGAACTAGTGTACTTACGGAGTATATGGCAGGGGTACGGGTATGGCACAGTATCGTACGGTTATCAATCGGTAAGGATCATGAAGAAAACTGGCGGCATCCTCAAGTACGGCATCTCCCTGGAAGAGTCTTCCTCCCCACCAGCCCTGCAGCTGAAATCCCCAGATAATTCTTCATCTTCCCCGTTTCAAACCAAAGAACTAAAGAACCAAAATGATAATGCTCGAAAGCCTCAAAATCCTGATTATTACGGAACCGCGCGGGAACTCGAGCACTTTACTACTAGTCTAGCATCTTTCCTCAAAATCGGCTTCAGCCGCTAAACCGGTTGGGGATAGCACGGCAAAATAAATTGAGCAAGGGTATCCGCTTGGTCGGTCGCAATAAGTATTGCCCGCTCATCGTTACCACCTCCGTCGAGAGAGAAGGCTGCGCTTCTATCGCATCTTCTACAGACACCACCCATCTGCCCAGACTCGTCGCTGGTGAAAGAGCTGTCCTGGCTATAAGCGACAGCGATGACTTCACCACACGCACCAACCCCCGAGGCCATCACGCCTCAGGGTGAGCGGCACTCGCCCCACCTCACCGCTGTAGCGGAGCATCTTGCTGAGCACAACAAGATGAATACAGGCTCGGAAAAGCCGCATGCGCACCCGGAAACGATGCCAGAATCGGGGCTGGAACAACACCAATCGAGAGAACCAGAATCAGAAGACGTCAAGGAAGAAAAGCAAACAGTGGGAGGTGAACAAGAACAAAGCAGATCCGAAGGAGACGGAGAGAGAGGGGTGGAGGCCAACGGGCGGATAATGAAAGACCAATCTGGACCAGAGGGACACGCAGAGCCAGAGCCAGCGGTAGAAGGCAAGGAAGAAATAAAAGGCAAACCAGATCGAAATGCAGATGCATCCCCGAGCCAGGCACTGCCATTATTGGATTCAGTCGAACGCGCCAACCACGGGAGGAATGACATATCCCTTCAGGTTGCGGATCTTGCTCTTGAGGGTCTATCAGAGCAACATCTTCTTGCTGAAGGGAGGAATGATGCTGAGTTTGTTCCTGTCATGGGAGATAGGCGCGCTGTGCAAGATGATGCGGCTGTTGCCACTATGCCCCCAAGAGCAGATCAGATGCCAGAGAGCATGGGCCTGTTTCCCGGCGCCATTGATAATGCAACTTTTATGGCATACATGCAGACTCCCGCAAACTTCTATGGTATGGGTGTGAATGGGATTGATGTAAACGGACCATTATCTCTTCCCCAAACTTCAGCCGATGGATTATTAGCCTTGCAAATGGCATCTACTATGAACATAAATCCTTTTCCATTCGGCGAACCTATCTTGGACCCATCGCCTACTATCGGAGGTTTAGATCCGGCTGTAGAAGATCATCACCGCGTAGTAAGTATTTCTCAACAGTGTTGCAGCTTAGTCAAGCCGAGCAATTCCCCCTCATTTCTAGAAGCCCTGTGATAGTCTCCCACTGACAGAATCATTCTTGACAGTCAGCTTATGCGAAGCTTGAATTTCAAGATGGCGAGTTTTATATGAACACCTATCAAGTCTATTTGGGACGTGATCAGGCTATGATGAAAGCCGCTATTCGCCGAGAAAAGGAGGAGGAGAGCCGGCAACTACAAGAAGAGATGCAACCACATACGCCGGTGCGAGCCAAAACGGGTAGTAAATACAGCAAATCTGCTGTTAGTGAGATTGGTGGAATATTGAGGGATGTTGGTGACTCGGATCACGAAGAAAAGGTTAGAAGGCGCAAGCTTAAAAAAGCTAGTAAGAAATCCAAATCTACAGGATCTTCGTCACATCATGTTTCGAGGAGAAACTCTTTGATTCAACAGGACGATTTACTTATACCGCAACCGCCGAAACAAGGAAGTCCTAAGGTTGCTGCGGCAGTGCCTGTGGACCCAGCTAGTCTTCGCCCTTCTCCACATGACTGCCCCATGGTAGCTATTCATCCTCCGGGAGGTTCGAGCAAAGATTTCAAGTCGATATCTCGAATGCATGTGCTGATAAAGTACAATCAAAAGAAGCACCTCTTCGAGGCTGAGATACTTGGCCGGAACGGAGCATTTATCGACGATGTTTTCTATGTTCATACTGATGTTATTGAACTCAAGAGTGGTAGTCAGTTGCAACTGGGAGGTGTTGTCGTCCGGTTTGTTTTGCCAGATGTTGCTGTGGGGCAAACCGGTGCTGAACATCGACCAGAGTACGAGGAAAGTGTCATGACCGATCGCTACTCTGAAGGTGGGAAGGAGATGAGCTTCGATTTCGAAGATACACCTCGTCGTAGGAAAAGAGCGAATTCTAGTGAAAGTCTTTCTGATGGTGCTGAGCTAGAGTTTGCAGAGGATATAGACATCGATGATGAAGAAAATAAACATATTAGACAATATGCTGAAGACGATGAGGACGAGGAAGAAATTGAAGAGGATGTTGACGAGGATGACGAGGATGACAATCAAAACAGTGAGCAGTCTGATAGTGGAGAGATCGATCAGGAGAATGATGATATCGATGAGAACGATCATCAAACCAACTCAACTGAACATAAAATCAAATCCGACAAGAAACGTGGCCCCGGCAGACCTCCTAAGAATGGGATAATGTCCAAGCGTGAGCAGAAGCTGGCCAAAAAACAAGCACTAGAGGCGGAAAAAGCCAAACAGAGCGTAGAAACAGTTCCGGAAACTCAATCCTCTGCCACTGGCAAAAAGAAAGTAGGACGACCGAGAATCCATCCAAGAACAGACTCACCTCCAGGAGAGAAAAGAGAAAAGCGGAAGTATACCAAGAGGAAGCCAAAGGAACCCAAGGATCCGAATGTGAAAGGAGAAGGCTCTGGGGAAGATAAGCCTGCTAAGCCAAAAAAGGAGAAGAAACCAAAACCCGAAAGGTCCCCTACTCCAACATTCAATGAAGCAGAACTCACCGCCGAGCAGCTGGCTAAACCCCAGGCAAACTATGTAACTCTTATTTACGACGCACTTATGGATTCCAAGACGGGTCAAATGTCTCTTCCTCAACTTTACAGGGCCATCCAGCGCAAATATCCGTATTTTGTTCTCAAAACTTCTACTTCCGGATGGCAGAGTAGTGTTCGTCACAACTTGTCACAGCATGCTGCCTTCCAAAAGACGGAGCGAGATGGTAAGGGATGGATGTGGGCCATCGTTCAAGGGGCGTCAATAGAAAAGGAAAAGAAGAGAAGGACCACCCCACCACAACAGCATTACCCCGGACCCCATCAACAAATATACCAGGCTGGTCAACCACATCCGCACTACGCACACTATCCTCCCAATGGCATGATGGGGCAACCACCGCCAGGTTTCTACCCACCTCCTCATCAAATGGGACCTAATGGTTACCCTGGTCAGCCCCCATATATGCCGCCACAGCACATGAATGGGAACCCCTACAGCGGTCCTCACATGAATGGGCATTCACATCCTCCTCCATATATACCCCCTAATATGTTGGCTCCCCTAGCTGGGAATTCTGCCAGTTCATACAGTTCTCCATATGCACCAAAACCAGCAACTGCGGCACCACCACAACAAAATGGGCCGCTCCCTCAGCCTCCAATCCCGCCTCCACCCCCATCGCAGAATACACCACAAGCAGGAGGTACCGCACCCCAACAGCAAAATTTGCCTACCCAAAATGCAGGGCAGCAAAACTCAACACCTCCAAATATCCCACAAACATCTGTTCCTCAGCCAATAGGAGTGCATAATCCTGTCCAACCATCAATATCACAGAATCAAAACCCACAAAGCCAGTACCCTCAAAATCCCACCCAGCCTCAACTACATCATGGTCAGCCGGGTGTTGTCGGTCAAACTCAAACATATACTCAATCCTATCAGCACATCCAAAATGTAGCACAACAGCCACAAGTTCCCCAGCCAACTCAAGCGCCCGCAATCTCTCATACACCTCAAGCTCCTCAAACCCCCCAGGCTCCACCAGCTTCCCAGGCCCCCGTACTACCCCAAGTTCCCCAAACGCCACAACAGTCGTCTCAAGAATCTAATGGCTACGGCCCTGCAAACAGGGACAACGATGATCCACTTGTAGCTTTTATCGAAAGGTTTAAGCCACTCATGGTAGACTCTCTGAAGGGAAAGTCTGATAACCCTACCGAGGTGGTTGAGTCAGCGGCAAATAGATTACTTGGCAAAATCACCGTCAGTGCTGTCCCGGGAGATCCATTTGAAGCAAAAATATTCGAGATCATGAAGAAAGCATTGCGGTCGATACCTGCGTTCAAGTACGGTGTGCTCCCAGGAAGTCCATCTGATCAGGATGAACCTAGACAGCCACAATCCCCAGGACATCAGAACGGGATACAAGACAATTCCTTTCAGCAATCTTTCCAGCATACGGGTTCAGAAACGCCGAATCCAGCCGTGGCTAGGCCTGCGTTTACTGGACAAGGCAGAAGTCGACCGAGCGGGAATGTCACACCTACTCTGGCTTCGATAGGATCTTTCCAGAGGTCGGACTCCGGAGGCCAAGCAAATGGGGTTCCTTCGATTATTGGGAACTTAGCGACCCAGACAAGCCCGGGGAATCCAATGCATGAATCTTCTTCTACGGGCGTGGCTCTAAGCACAACAACGTCTGGTAATTCACTAGTGGGACATCTGCATGCTGCTTCGCCGGTAGGCACACCGAAGTCAAACCTAGATGGTCTGGTCATGCCACAGCCTGCCATACCTGCAAATGTGCAAGTGGTGGGACAGAAAAGACCACATCCTGACACGGATGAAACACAAGAACGAGAGAGTAAGAGGCTTTCAACAGGAAACCTACCTGCTCCCGAGAAGGTACCAACCATCCCTCTAATAGGAATAACCGAACTCAAGGAGACGACCAACCCGCCAGTGGCGCCCAGTCCTCCTGTGACGACAGCTTAAAAGCCGAGCAGTATCTTCAAAATATCAAAAGCATTGTTCAGGAGTTATGGTGATTTTAGGGGTCTTGGTGCATCTCAGATGGGAGTGGGGCATATGTAGCGTGATGCAGTTTTGCACTCGCTCTGGAATGGCGTTTATGATATCCCCATCGAGTCTGTCAGCATACATATGATTTCAAGGCTCGGGGTTGTACATATTAACAATTGGCTAAGGCCATTTATAGTAGAATGATTTAGTAATATCGAATACTATATTGATTCGCCTATTACTCAATAGTTGTCGTGAGAAGTGGAAATTTTGAAGCAAAGTTGTTAAGGCACCCTAGGGTGCCCACATTTGTGCTACAATATATAGCTTCGTGAGAAGAGGCAACGCCTCTTCTCCTCCTTAGACTACACCGTATACAGAACCCTTCTTTCTGAAGAACCCTCCCTCGCATTGTGACATAGGGTCCTTGACACAAGTGGTATTCATGTACACCAGCTGAAAGAGTTCATATAATGATAAGAGGAAACAGGTTTGTAAGCGATGCGACGACTACCGTATCCACTTCTACTCCAACGTGTGCATTCGGACATGGAAATTTGTACCTAGTATACAATATGTTCCCAATCCAGACAAGAGGCTCAAAAGAGGAAGTGTGTTTCATTCTACTAAGCCTTACGTGAGCTAATGTACCACAACTGACGCATGTCAGAAATAAATCCACTACCACAATTGACCGCGAATTTATAGGGTTGATGATTACTTGGCCGTTGGAGCGAGCCAAAGGAGATGGACGACTATTCATAGAACCAAGTTGAAAGTTGGTATTTGAACACCCACTCAAAAAAAAGATGCTTACTCCATGCCCGACTTCTTTGCGAGAAATGCACGCTACACCGCAATTTCTATCGGAGCTCTCGGTGATGACACTGTCCGATGACATCCTTGTAGAAATACCGAATTATGGGAACAGCAGGTGAAAAGGAATTTCTGGGGAGGAGTGAGTGACGCCCGGTTTTCAAGTGTAGCTACGGTACATGCCTTCTTTTAAGTAGTTGCAAAACTCAGCGGAGAATAGGTAGCAAATATTGGCTATCGTATATACGCCTCAGCCGCACGTGGACTGCAAAGTCTTTTTTCTTCGCTTGCTTGTTCTCGTTTGGTTCCGTGGAACACTTTGCTTTTTCGGACTTTGAGGCCCATTCTTTTTCTGTGACGGTAGTAGAGTTGTGGGGTTCGATAGTGACTTCGGGCTACGAGTTTTGGATCTGCAATCTTGAAGCTGGATATTGAGTTGAGGCTGTCGATGGGTATGCTGATGGTGAGCGAGGAGAGTAATTGAACAACACAAATATAGGTAGCTATTATACACAAGACTCGAGAGTTTCGACCTTAGCTATTCACCCCAATCAAACATGTCATGAAGACAGGAAGCTTCGCACATTTGCATGGCAACTGCTGCCTATGTTTATCCTTTCTCCGGGAGATTTCATCGCAATCATCGATCGTCCAGCTCGAATTGAAATTCCAATTGATGTTGCTATATTGGTGTGATGGAGGGAAGGGAGGGCGAAAGTCGGAGGTATAAAGAAGCCAGCAGCCTTGCCAAAGCCATGTTCCTTGTTAGTGAGAAGTAGATAATCATCCTGTCCCCTGAGAGGAAACAGAAATATTCGCTTTGTGTTGAGATTTTCATGTTTTAGTGGGAATTGAAATTTCATGGAAACAAGAAAAGATAGCTTGGGTTTGAATATGCTGTGTATGTGTAACCCGAGTTCCTTAGTATGTAAACAGAAGCCCTTGGTAAATACTACACTGTAATGTTTATGTTCCACAGATGATTTGTTACCACATCTTAATACCATCTCACCGCAATTCCACAATACAAAATCGTCCCAACTAGGTCGCGCCACGATGCAGCATCCTACAATATATTCCATTGCAATCAACCTTTCGATAGAAGAAGAAGAATTGGGAGACCGCACTCCATTGGTGACAAGGAGCAAACAAGCAATAGTGTTGATGCCCTCCTGACCAATCATTGCCACCTAGCTCGCCTTGTCGGGGCTGTAATATGGTCTGAACACTCTTGCATGTACCGGATCTATGTCATGCGGGAGGGGCATTCCTGCGCAGAGCAGCGTGAGGCAGTTGTTTACGGCGAGATACGTGGAGGGACTCGACATCACTATCATGCGGGGACGGCGGGACGGCTCGAGTAAACGGTGTCTTGTTTGGATCCAATAAGCCTTGGCTTTGAGACTCAAGGAACAATTTCTTATAAATTACGGGTGTTCCAGAGCAGCTAAATCGATCTTGACCATCAACTTTTGTATCTTGAAAGCACTTGACTGTGTGTGAAATGAGTTTTGTATCCCTTTGCTTTTTCGTCGATATCTCACCTTCGGAACATTGGACGAATGTCTTACGGCGAGAAGAATCGTTACTGGATACCAAATCTAGACATCAACAAGAAAGTCATTACACAAGAAATTCAGTATTATCTCGGTCCAGACTCCACCGTCAGGCCATACACCCGTGAAGTATGCTGCCAAAATCTAAACTTGAGACATTCATTGACTCAAGCACTAGGGCGAGGATGGATTTCTTATAACCACCCCTGGGGAGTGTTTGACAGATGTAAGCACATGCTACTCTGTTTCGCCAGTATAGCTTAGTCGCGAATACTGACACTAACACCACGTTCAGGAACAGATAGATGACATCTGCCGCAAATCCAAAGAGGTGTGGGAAAAACAAGCTGCTGCTCGATCTAAAAAAGAATCAGATAAGCAGCTTAAGAGACCACTTCACCAACCTATCGTAGTGTCGAGAGGAACTAAGTCAGACTCGAGGCATCGCCATCACAATGAAGAAAGGTGGAGGTCTGATGAGGGTAAATATGGAGAAGGATCTAGGTGGTAAATGAAGAGCCACGTTGAACCATACATGTCTGGTTGTTTAGACTGTCATCAGAGAGTCGCATGTGCATATGCAGTTGTCCAGAGATGGGGAGGTCATGTGGGTCCGAAGATGTGTGCAAGCAGTGGAAGATATTTTGGTATTGTAGTTTGATGCATAGTAATTGGCCCACACGCATTCATAGCTCCTTCTCTTCACATCCGCGACTCTGTATACTCTAACCCCCCTTGTGTAAGTTCCGATATCCAGAAAAAAGTGCAGTTGTTTTGGGGTCTTGCTCCGTCCCATGAACTCTTCCCTACTTAGGGCATCTAATAATCCGACTTCGATGTTGTGGACGACACGATCAGAAAGTAACCACGGCAAAGAAGCGACACTGCCAGCTCCTGTATGCAGGCCAAGTACTCAGGCATGGAAGGCTAGGCTAGGCTCCATGTTTTATAATGTGGTTCCAAGTGTGTCAAGGAGCTCCAGGCATGAGGATACGGTAAATTGGAATGCATAGGCTATGAAATAATAATGAATTTGGCAATTGTCAACGTAAAACCGAAAAGCTTAGGCACAGAGAAAGCTCAATATATGTACGTGATTGTAGGCTCTATTAATGGAAAAGAAACCAAAACCATAATCAGTAAAACAGAAATTCGATTAACCGCAGTACCTAGTAGTCCGGAGACATGTGCTGCAGTTACTTTAAAAATGAGTACCTTCAGTGTGAACTTCTAACTTTTCTATATTGGGTCAGCAAAAGACCACAGCCATGGTATATACGAGAGATTGCTAGAACAAAACATTCAGAAGTAATTAATGGATGAATTTAGTTTCATGCCTACAAATTGCAGTATCAAATAAACGAGATTCAAGGTTGATCATCATGTAGTGATCTCAAGAGGTGATTGGTAGAAAATGGGTAAACAAACCTAGATATCTGGCAACAAAATTGCGTCATAGAAGCTTGCGTAGTCTAAGGAGTCGTCCATTGTAGTAAGTTTTGAACTCAGAGGTCAATGGATAGGCGTTGTGAAAGAGAGACATCCAAGGTATAGCCTCAATTTTCTTGACTGTCTGAAAATGTACCTATATATACTTTTAGACCGTTAGCATTTGTCACTAAAATGTTGAGATGCATGGAGGGAATAAAGGTAGCTCAGAAATAGCCATTTGTTTTCGTCAATGATATTCAGTCGGTAATTTCCAGCGTGCAAAGCACACAAATGTTCATCATAGCCAGAGGGAAATGATATGTGTATAACATATATGATTGGAGTGTGTGCATACCTTAAAGTGTGGTGAGGATCGGTTCTTAATAGAGCGAGCTATTATTCACTACTTCTGAATACTGAAAGTCAGATGTTGCTTCGGAGAGAAGAGAATATCAAGGTCGATGGTACGAGGGGCCTAGATTATCTCGGTCTATAGGTTGATCAAAAGCCTTCTCGTTCTTTAGCTGTTCCATACATTTTTCATAACCATCCAGCTTCAATGGACCGGCCGGCCAAAGAAGAATAGCTTGAATACCCATGCTGTGTGTGGAATTGGCAGAGTGCTTCTTGAAGGTGTTATTCTCCAATGAAGAAGTTGTGTACCCAACAACATTAACCCACTCTCCCAATTGAGTGTCTGTCGACTTCAGTGTGTTCAGCAGAAGCTGGACATCTACCTGAATCACTATACCGTTACCGGCAGGATAGTTATGTTCCAAAGTCATGGTTGCTTTCTTTGTAGAGTACCCAGTCACACATCCCAGGACCCTAACCTTCTCTGCAGGCGGCAGCGTCGGCAGGTCCGCGAGCAGGATCAATCGGCTTGGAAGAGGGCCATTGTGCATGCTGGCCATATTTGAATGAAATTGTCATATAAAAGGTTGGCTATCGTTAGCTCCTAAACACAAACATAAGCTGAATCATCTCAAGGGTATAATTTTCTTGTAACGAGAAGTTTCGAGGTATAAAAAAGTTCGGGTTTTGAGCTTTGATTCAAAACATGGTGCAGATGGAAGAATGTTGAGAAAATCTCGTCGAGATTAAGTATGTGGTAGTGTAGCGGCCTCAGGCCTAAATAACATTATATCACGTGTAGCAGTGACTTAGCCTAGTTTGGATAATCCAAGACAAGCGTCATAAGGAAACTCCGAGAGCTTTCACGATACTATACAGGCAACCACCAAACAATATACCGTCCGCGTCACGACGGAATTCAAACTCGTTACCTCGCTTCTCCATCTAAGTGACTATACTTGCGGCCTCTCAACTCCCTCAACCGAGACGGTATCGAGCTCTTTAGCCATCAGAGCCCCACTATCTACCTACCATAACTGATATCAACCCTTGTGCCCGAACTCTACTTTTCAAACTCCCCGGTCAACCGATTGTATATACTATATCAAAAGCTCCCTGGGGCTCGGCGGTCCGTCTGTCTTAGGAAATCTTAGGCAACCTAGTAAAAACAGTACCGATACATAAAAGTCAGAATGTCTGGAGTGTGGGGTTGGTTTGGCGGGCAAAGTGCCCAGAAGGCAAAAGATACACCCAAGAATGCCATCCTCGGATTGCGGCAGCAGTTAGAGATGCTACAAAAGCGCGAGCGTCATTTACAGACCCAAATGGATGAGCAAGATGCTATCGCCAGGAAGAATGTGAGCACCAATAAGAATGGTATGTTCCTGGGGTGGATGCTAAAGCTGGAAGGCACCAATTTGAGTAATGGACTACAGAATTCGCTAACTATCTTGGTGAACAGCTGCAAGAGCGGCATTGAAACGGAAGAAGCAGCATGAACATACACTCGAGCAGACATCTGCCCAAATATCCACTCTGGAGCAACAAATATATTCGATCGAGGCAGCGAATATCAACAGAGAGACTCTCGCGGCTATGGAGAAGGCTGGCAAGGCTATGGCACAAATACACGGGAAACTCAACATCGACAAGGTCGATGAGACAATGTACATCACCTTATATTCTACAGCTAGGAGAACGTTGCTAACTGTTGAATTAGGGAGCAACTTCGGGAACAGCACGCTTTGGGAGAAGAGATTGCCAGTGCTATTACTAGCGCTCCTATCGGCGAACCTATCGATGAAACAGAGTTGGATGACGAGCTCGCAGAACTTGAACAAGAGCAGCTTGATAACAAGATGTTGAAGACTGGTACAGTTCCTGTGTCGGATGAGATCCACCGACTACCAGCAGCTGCGAACGGAGAGAGTGAGTGGCCATATTGCAGGAGCCATCATTTCAGATCATGTACTAACATGCTTGCCAGTCAAATCCAAGCCTGTACAGACTGAGGAGGATGACGAGGAGGAGGAGCTTCGGAAACTGCAAGCCGAGATGGCAATGTAGGTCGGATATGATTTTGACTAATGCGTTTCCTTGATCTATGAATCATCTGTGGTGTATGGGGCCTGCATTTTTGAGCTTGCTACGGATTTCTTGGGCATGGGAATCCTGCGGCAGTTTTTTTTCTTCTTTTTTTTCAAAGATTGGTGGGTGCACCTTGCGAGCCGGCGTTTTAGGATTATACTACTGTACACTGCAATTTGCGTATACCGAAGATCACTTTTCACGTCAAAGATTATAGAGCTGCCATGAAACATATCCAACAGTGATGCGGTGTATTTTCATGTCTCTCAGCGCCAAATACCTTGAATATTGTATATGGGACAGGAAGTATGGAGCACGGTACAAGGCGCTATCCTAGATCTCAGTGAACGCCGACCAAGATCCTTTTCTATTCTATTCTATTCTATCCTACTTGTACGACGTGGTTATGGTAAAAAAAACTGCACCTGCAGGAGCGTCGTTTCGTTACATGGATAATTGGAGACTCCACTTTGGTACGAGTCTTCGATGCTAAACTGGCAACCGGCGTTTTACAGACTCCGAGATATGGCTAAGGGGGGAGAGAGAGGAAGAGTTAGAAAGCATAGTGTCTGGAATACCAATGCCAAAGCTGTATAATATCATTTTCCCACTATCATGACCATTGTAAATGTCCCTCACAAGCTCGCAGTCAAAGTTCCTATTTCCATTCCCGGGGAAATACGGGAGTACTACTGTAGATTGATTGCACAATGTACTGTATAATGCATACAACACCGGTGACACGACCCTGTTGTACCCATCGAGCCATCCTCGCCATCCCACACAGGGACGGACTCACTCCACTTCCACTTCCACTTCCACTTCCACTTCCACCAGCTCCGTGCCAGTGCTGAGTCACGCAAAAGTTGCGTGACTGGAAATTCATGGGGGAAGGGGGTTGGGATGGGTCTAGATTTCAGGTTCAGGTTCAGGCGAACGAGGCGAACCACGTTGTTCCATGCCAACAAATCAACTCTTAGACAATGCGCTTGGCCGGTGGCCGATGGTAATCCGAGCCAATATTAACATCTTTTGGGATTGCCGGGACCACCACACCATCCTATTCCCTTCCCATCCCATCCCATCTATCAAATCCCACGAAATGGAGCAGGATCGGATGCAGTCGAAGCCCGCCGTTGAGTAGGTAGTCGAGGGCGGAGAGAGTAGTACGAAAGTAGGTAGACTTGTACTGTATGTAGAGTAATAAAGGGGAAAAAAGAAGGCATCCAGGGCAAGCATCAATGGTCTCTCCTTTCACTGCAGGTCCTCCCATCATCAGCATCATCATCATACAACATACGGTATCAGCTGTCGAGCTCGTAGCCAATCCTCATCCGTCTCCCACGCCAGAGCCGAAGCTTCGTACAGTTTATATGTACTGTATATATCACCCGAATAGTGCCCTTTGTGTGTTGTGACTTTGTACGAAGTAACTTTGTAACTTTCTACTAGGCAAACTACCAGTACAGTACAGTACGATGAAGTTTCCTGGCCCAATAACTAATAAATGATCATGGATGCCGAATCTCTTCCGTAAACTTTAAAGGCCGTTACAACAGATCGGCTTCCTCTTTCCTTGCTTCAATCCAATCCTTCCTTTCTTCCCACGCTATTCGATGCTATCTCTTCGACTTGTTATACAGTGAAGTGAGATTACTGCGCGAGGACCATTTATACATACTTCCGGAATACATACCCAATCCCCCGGTAAAAACCAACCCCTGGTGCCCCCAGTGCCGCCTAATACACTACACCCCCATTCCCATTCGAGCCGTTCCCCATTCCATCATTATTATCATCATCATCATCATTACAGATGTGCTGGCCTGCATCGTTGGGCTGCGATGGCGACGGGAAGCGTAAGTAAGTTTGCGGAGCATGAACCTTCTAGTATCTAGTACGACCGACGACGGTACGACGACATCCTCCGCTTCCACCACCAACCAACCACCCACCACCATATTATTATCAGATCAACCTGCTCCCACTTAAATTCCCAATTACCAATGATATCTTCCTTCTATTACCTCCACCTCTCACTCCGGCTGCTGTAATGCAATGCACCGCACCGCACCGCACCGCACCAAGAAAAGCATCGTAGCTATGGGTGGATGGATGTACTGTACATACAGAACATACAGTACAGTACATGCGACGTGGCGCGAGTCTCGTCCCATCCCATTCCATCCGGTCCTGTCCTGTCCTATCCCATTCCCTCGTCATGTCGGGTCCAATCTAGCTCTTGCAAATTGATCATTTGCTCCCAAAAGCACCTTCGTCAGCCCGTGGGTCGTGGGGTGGCATGCATTCCAATTCCCTTATTGTATTTCGTTTGGCTATTCCCCCTGTACCGTGCTGTCCTTGGATCCCACTTCTCCGTTGCTCTCTAGCAGCTTCCCCTTTGCTGTATAGGACAGTCGTCTGTATTGCACTTTTCCCTTTCGTTGCCCTTCAAAACCAATTGGCTCTCATCGTCCTGCGCATCTTCAGTTGACACTTGGTCTTTATACGATGGGTATAAGGCTTGCCATTTCTTTTATCACCTGCTGACAAGCCATGTTCTGTTTGTCAACTCTCATATTCTGCCCACCGTCTAATTACATTGCACATTCTCGCCACGTCGGACAACCCCTTCCCATATCTTAGTGTTGGGTCACGGACAGGTCGTCTTGTCCATCGACGCATTGGGCTGGGTGTCTCCATAACCTGCTACACGAGACCACAACTTGGATGGCTGCACAAAGTCCAGTTGCATTTCATCGTGGAAGACGAGAATAAGAAGCCATTTCAGTGCACATCCCTAGCTATCCTCCCGCTCTACCTTTTTCCGGTTTAATTTTTATTATGATGGATACATCTCATGTCTCATTTTGTCCATATCGGGCAAGTATCAATCCTCACAACCCTCAATGGCACTCTGTGCAGGTCACGGAACACACGGAGCCATTGACCTTCGCTCGGAAACCGCAATTCACAAAGTATACTCAACCTGTAACATTTACGGGTGGGAAAAAGGATTTAGAGCTTCTCGAGGCGTGTAAACAGAAATCTGGTATGTTGGTCTCTTATTCTTCTATTTATTTGAGAACTCATACAGCAGTACTGATGTACTTTACGTCTAGACGACCAGGCCAGAGGTATGTATGGCGAGGCTCTTCGTTTGATAAAACTAACTCATCGCTGTTAGTCCTGGCCGGCGATTCAGCAAAATATCTTGACTCTGATCCAAACTCATCCGAAGACGGTAATGCGAACGAGCACGAGAATGGAAATGAAAGTAAGAATAGCGAAATTGTGGAAGGTCCTGTGGCTTCTGCGTCGATATCACCTGTACAAGACAATAGCGACGAGGAAGTTCCGGCTAAAGAGGAGCATAGCATACCCCCTAGCGATTTGGCTAATTCCGAAGAAACAGTAAATGCATCCCTGGCTGCAGAAGAGACGCCATCAAGCAGTTCGCATACTGAGACTCAGGAAAATATACCTGGTATGTAACGTCTGCAGCAGTAAAGACAATATCATCGAGTCCATCCTGGCTTATGAAATTGTAATTGACTATCTGAACAGAATCATCTTCGGCTCCTGGAAACTCAGAAGAAGCTGTACCGCCGTGCGAGGCCAGTGAATCAATTCCATCTCCACAGACAGTTGATTCTTCCGAGGTCGACCACAATGACAGCAAGCCAGATTCTGGCGATGATGAGCTTCGTCCGCACAGCCCAACGCTTGTCCATTTTGCAGAAGGCACAGCACCACCAGCTGACGAAAGCTCATCCATTTCGGATCGGCCAGTCTCTCCTTCTAAGCACAGAGAAAGTTCAAAGAAAGAACTGAAGAGGGATCGATTAGCAAAAGAGAAGGCAGCACGAGATGAGGTACTGAGAGAGAAGGCCGAGGTAGCTAAAGAGAAAGCTATCAAAGAGAAGGCAGCACGAGATGAGGTACTGAGAGAGAAGGCCGAGGCAGCTAAAGAGAAAGCTATCAAAGACAAGGCAGCAAAAGACCAAGCAGCGTTGGAGAAATCCGTTAAAGATAAAGCCAATAAGGAGAAAGCTGCAGCGGAGAAGGCCGTCAGAGATCAAGCTAATAAAGAGAAGGCAGCTGTGGAAAAGGCAGCCAAGGAGCAAGCACTTAAGGAAAGAACTGCTAAAGAGAAAGCTGCCAAAGAGAAGGCAGCAACGGAAAAGGCGGCTAGAGACCAAGCGAAAAGGGAGAAAGCAATAAAAGATAAACTTGCCAGAGATCAGGCTGCCAAGGAAAAGGCCGCTAAAGCTGCTGAAGATAGAGCTGCTAAGCTTGAGAAGGATCTCAGTTCTGAGAAATCGGTTGAATTCGAGAAACCAGAGAAGCTAGAAAAATCCGAGAAGCCTTCCAAGAAGGAAAAGAAGAAAGACAAGAAGGAGAAACCAAAAGGGAAGGATAAGGGTAGCAAGCCCAAAGCCTTAACCGCTGTGGTAAGTAGATCCTAAAGCTTCTTAACAAGACAAGTAAGGGGGGCTTCTCCAGTGATACTAATTCCAGTGATACTAGGATAAAGCTTCAACAAGTACATCTGAACCATCAGCAAAAGAGTCTGAAATCTTGCCGCAAGCAGTAGAAACTACTATCGACCCACCATCCCCACCAGCTGAAAACTCGGGAAGTGAGCCTTCCAAACCAACTGATGTACCTGCTGTTGTAGATTTGGTCACTAAGCCAGAAGGGGAGCAACTTAGGGAGGAGCTACGGAGTACTGTGGAGGCACAGGACGAAAAGATCGAGGATGATAACACTCCCAAATCTGACCCAGATTCGGATGGCGTGGTTGCTGCTACTGTAGAAACCCAACTCGTACCGGAGGAAGATCAACCAAAACCCGATGAAAACCCCCCAGATACACAAATCAACGACGAAATTGTCTCCCAGCCCGAGGAAACTTTGGCCCAAGATGTCCCTCCTGCTGCGGATGAGGGAATAAAACCAGAAATAGAGGTGCCACAAAGTGATGATACCGATCAAACAGAAGATTCCCCACAGAGTGATCTGGTTGATAGCGAGCCGACCGTTACGCCGGGTGATTGTCCAGAGCCAACGAGCACTCCTGCTGCAAGTGAAGGGGATATCGAGGTACAAGAGGCGTCAAAAAGTATTGAGTTGTCTCAAAGTGGACAGGATAAGAGCGAAATCGTCCCAGAAAATTCCGAAAACACGGAGCCAATAACCGTACCTGAAGTACCCGAAAATCAAGCCATTTCAGAACCAATAGCGGCTGCTTCGGATGACGAGCCTAAGACGGAGCTTGATGCAAACCCAGAAAGTGGCGCCGGTGAGGATATGTTAGTTGAACCGCAACCTGACTTACACCCCGTGGATGAGAACAATTCAATGAATATGGACGAGGCTGCTGATCCCCCTGAACATGCACCCACCGAAACCGAAGTCATGCCAGAAGTAATAGCCCAGGATGTTCTGGCAACAGCTGAGCCTGCATCAGCAGAGCCAAAGACGGATTCTGTACCAGTAGATGATCCTCAATCTAGTGAACCCGTCGTCGTGGAAACCGAGCCCAGTTCGGCTAGTGAACAAAATCTAACTCCAGAAAGCGAGCCGGCAGCCGATTTGCCTCCTGTTGGACCTGAGACTGCTTCCGAGGCCCCTCTAGATTCTCGTTCTGATGAACTACCAGAGGACCAAGTTATTGAAACCGAGGAAACTCTGCAAAACGAACCAGAGTCTATCTCTTCAGAAGTTACTAGCAGTGTCCAATCTGAAACGGTCAATCTCGAGGGTTCTGAAGGCCAAGTTGAGAATGACGCGTCCGATATAATATCTAGTGAGCCTGAACTTGACTCGGATACTTCTAACATTGAGACTAAATCAGAAAATGACCCTGAAGCCGCGGAAGTTCAGCCAACAGATGAAGCACAGCAAACCAAAGAAGATCAAACGCTATCACCAGCTCCCTCCAATGACCAGCCACAGGAGGAGTCAGCTGATTCTAATAACGTCGTGCAAGCTTCTGAGCCTTCGGAGCCCTCGGAGCCCTCGGAGCCCTCGAAGCCTTCCACAGATACGCACCTAGAGAACCCTGAAGAAAACTCTAATGGTTCTGTCGTCAAGCCGGATGCTAATAAGGCAGAGCTGGAAATGATTACTGAGGCCTCCGACAGCATTAAAGAGGAGCCGATTCCCCCCTCTGACAATGATATGTTGGGAGACATCACACAACTCCAGAGTGAAGCAAGCGATCACTCCGAGGCAGAGGCAATAAAAGCCGATAACAACGTGGAACCAAATGACGGCGAGTCCTCGCAACCAGGCGCGGTCATTGCGGAACCTGAGCAAGCTGCAGTTTCCAGTGATGCGATAATGAGTGGCGATGCCCTCGCCGACTCGACTATGGAAGTAACTGCGCTTCAGGAGACAGCAAAGGATGGCGAACAAATACCAGTGCCAAATGAAGAGGGTGTCAAGGAGGATATTACCCCCAATGAGGCCATCGAGGTTCAAAGCCCTAATGAAGAAGAAAAAGAAGAGTTCGTTGAATTGGCTCCCGAAACGTCCGAGGAAACCACTAAAGATATTGATGTTGCTGAGCCAACTATGGTTTCCGAGGACGCAATCGGTGAAGAACCGGTAGTTGATGGCCATGGAGAACACCCAGAGGATATAAGTGAACTCGGAGAAGATGCCGCCAATGGAGTCACAGCAGCACCAGAGGCCGAAGATTCAACCCCAGAAGATGCAGAGAACCTCAGCGAACCCGACGTTGTGGTGCTAAGCTCGGAAGAAATTAAGGGTGTAGAACAGGAATCAGAATCCATTGCCACCGAGAATAGCTCAGCCGTCCAGGAGGTTATACTAGCTCCAGTAGCAAGCGAACATGTTGCTATAGAGGAACAAGACGTGAAGTACCAACCAGAGGAACTTCCCCTTGGTGAAATTGCCAATGATCAACCAACTGCTGTGGCAGAGGCCTTACCACTTCCTGATCACCCCAATGAGGATGAAAATACTAGCGAGAAGCCAGAGAATTCCAACTTAGAGACGCCCGAAAGCATCGCTGAGGAAGCAGTAGCAATCGGCGGAGAGTCTATCGCCGATGTGCAGGAGATAAATGAGAATAAGCCTAGCTCCGAGGATTCCCCTCAATCAGCTGAGCAAGGACAGAATCAGAATGAGTCAGCCGACATGGACGGGGTGATTTCGGTTCCTATCACTGTTGCTCTGGAGCTGGAGCCCACTACCGAAGAGGAGGCTATACCAGAGGACGAATCTCAGGAAACAATCATTGAGCCGCCCACCGCTGCTACTGAAACGCCTGCTATTGAAACTCCTGCTATTGAAACTCCTGCTATTGAAACTCCTGATATTGAAAATTCTGCTACTGAGGAGGCTCCCTCTATCCCAGAGGCCCAATCTCAGGAAACAATCATTGAGCCGCCCACCGCTGCTACTGAAACGCCTGCCATTGAAACTTCTGCTATTGAAACTCCTGCTATTGAAAATTCTGCTACTGAGGAAGCTCTTTCTATACCAGATGCCCAATCTCAGGAAACGGTCAACGAACCGCCCACCGCCGCTACTGAAACTCCTGTTATTGAAACTTCTGGTACTGAGGAGGCTCCTTCTATCCCAGAAGACCCATCCCAGGAGGCAGTCAATGAAGTTCCCAACGCTGCTATTGAAACGCCTGCTACTGAGGAAGCTGTTGTCGAAAATACTCCACAGCAAGAACCCGAAGAAATTGAAAATGGCGTGAATGTTTCAGAAGATGAACCTGTCGCACAAGAAAATTTGGAGCCTGTGGCGCTTGAGGGTGCTGAAACTGTCGTTGAGAGCAAAACCGCGGACGTGGTAGAGGAAAATGTGCCTGAGGTAAAGACACAACTTGACAATGTGCTTGGGGATAGCACACCAGTTCCAAGCACCGAGGAGATAACAGACCACGATTCTAAGCCTAATGAAGAAGCTGTCCTTATCACTGAGAAGGAGGAAGTCGAACCCATATTAGAAGTCGTGGAAACCCCCAAAGAGGAAATTACGCAAAGTGGTGAGTTGGTTATTGCAGAGGAGTCTCCCAAGGATGTCGATGCTTCAGACACAGAGGGGATGAAGGAAGCAGATGCCAAGGATTCAGAGATTACACAAACTCAGCCGCCAATTGATGAAGACCTGGCAGGAGAGAAGGCCATCGAACAGGTAGAGCCCGCAGCGATTACAGAGGTCGAGAATATTGCAATACCGCAACCTGATCCCCAGGTTGATAGTAACCACACCATGGCCCAAGTCAAGTCACTCTTAAATGCAACAGCCCCATCTGACTCGCCGGAGGTGGTAGAGGAATCAAATCCAATTATCAGCAAAGCAATAGCGGCCGCTGCTGGAGTCGCTGCCGGACACCTGTTCGGCGAAATTTTGCCTGGTGATCAAGGGTCAAACCCAATAATCACCGATAAGGATATTGTAGATGAGCCAGAGCACATCTCATTAAAAGACGTTCCCGAGGAACCTGATATACTCAACAAGACATCTTCCAAGACCGATAAACGATCCAGCAATAAACATCGATCATCAAGGCACTCGACAACACACTCAAAGCTGTACAGTCTCGCTAAGGAAAGTCCAGCGGATGAGCCACATCGTCCTCATAAACGTCGTGAGAGCGAGAGCTCATTCAAAGAATTCAAGGGGATCTTCTCCTCAACACCTCCCAAAAAGCCCTCGCGCCATGATAGTGGCTTTAGTATGGGCAGTGCTAGTTCCAATACCAAGAAACAACGTACACCAGAAGAACAAGCTGCGCATGACAAAAAGAAGGCGGAACGACGAGCTGCCAGAGCTAAGGAGCTCGAAGGTGCAGTTGTTAATAGGCCCCCAGCAGAGCCTTCAGGCCACAAAATTGTGTCATCCCGAAGACATAGCAGCTCCAGACATTCTCACGGGAGTAAAGAAGAGACTGAGAAGATATCCAAGGTGGCTGAGAAAAAGAAAATGGAGAGCGTGGTGCAGAGTGCGCCTTTAATGGGCGATGAGCCGCAGATTAAGGAAGTCGTGAAGAAAGAAGTCAAGTCGGGTCCAATAGAACAACGCACACGCTTTGCCCCTGATCCCGAGAGCCCTAGGTCATCGGAGCGCAAACATTCAAGTCGCCATCAGTCGCAATCGCATCGCAAGGAGACCGAGAAAGATCGTCATCGCAGTGAACAAGATAAAGAGGCACGCCGAGCTCGAAAGCATGCCGAAAAGCAGATGGAATTAGCTCGCGTTGAAGTTGCTGAAGAATCTCGACGCCAGCGTGAGAAGGATGAGGAAGCAAAGCAATTACGGCGTGAGGAGAAGAGGAAGAATCGTGAAGCTGAAAAGAGAGAAGGTGAGAGTAGCAAAGCCCCCATAAATGAAACGATTAGGGAGCGGTCACACCAAAGCCATCGCAAATCGAGCACTAAGATGAAGGAGAAGGAGAAGGAGAAGGAGAGGGAGAGGGACAGAGAGAAAGGTCCGCTGAAGAGTGTATGGTCATTTCTGAAGAAAGAGTTCGCTTGATGATATGATGAATACGTTTGAAGCTATGCTTCCTGTGTAATAGTATTTTGTGCTAATTTGTTGTTGCAAGTATTGTTGAAGAGTATGTTCCCGGTGTGTTAACAAGTATTGAGATAAGCCATTCATGTAGTTTAAAATTATTAGTTGTTGCGGCCTCAGCCTGATATCATTATCACTGTGTATTGCAGGAAGACCTCTTTATTCTCTAGACTATCTGAAGTTCGAACCTTTTCTTATATTTGAAGCAGAATCCCTCTGTGTGACTGCAAGACTATAACTACTGTGATGTTTTAAACCCCTTTATTCTTGTCGTTCATTTCTTAAATTTCGAGAATCTAGCTCAAAAGGTACATTAGATTTACCAAAAAAAAGAAAGTATATCAGCGGATAAAATTGATTGGTTTCATTTCAGGCTTTTATGTTGGCCAATGTTTTCACTAAAGCAGATCCATCATATATGTAACATCCCTTACTATCGGAGATCACGGTGTGAGTCTGCAAAATGGTAATAAGTGTCTAATTCTCTAACTCCTTAGAGTCCGTTCGTTCTTAAAGGTAGCTAGCTAAACATCTAAAGGAAAGGGCGACGGAGTCCTATCACTTACCCACCTACGGCATGAGAGTGTTATACGTCACCGACACATATATAACTGTATGAGAAAGGCATCAAAGCCTGATGCATTTTCTCCTGGATGCATTTAACCCTTTCGTAGATTTAGGACTTAAGTGAATGCTCCTTGCTTCCAATTCAGACCTCCAAGTGTCTATGTTGTATATCCGTTCATCCAGCGAAGGGCTCGAGGTCTAAAATCCCCTTCGTCCTTTGTAGGCTTCTAATCTCGAAGGGGGAAACTTCTTCGATCAGTCTCGAATCTTGCTCTAGCTGTGCGAAGTTATGCCTGGCAGTAATTGTGATGTTTGGGATATGTCATCCTTCCAAATCGAGAATATTAAGACTTTCTTGATCTACAAGTTGCCCCGAAGCGTTCCCTTTCTATCTTCAGCGTTGTATTTCTAATAATACCCACTATTTAGATATCTAACTATTGTACGTTACTTGACCACGAGTTGCGCCTTCACCTGCACCATCCGTTTAAGAAAACAACAGGAGCTCTCCCCTATTGGTATCTTTACAGTTCTTACTTGAAGGCAGCTTAAACATATCTATCAGTTTCGAATACCCGAAATACCAACAGGTGCACGTCCCTTGTAATGGGGACTTCTCTCCTCCCATCGCCGTCGTGTTTGTCTTATGGCATGTGAAGTCGCCTTGATCTTTATACTAGTTGGCAAAAGGGTCCTCGCCAGAATTGCGCCTGATTATTGTATAAATAGCACAAACGTCTGTCAATGTGGGCCCGTCCTCGCCACAATGGTTTGTCTGGCAGCCACTTAACACATTGCGGAAAGGCAGCTTGCAAATGCACTCCTGATCTGTTTTCCCTCTTGTGAACGAGAAATGGCCCATGCAACTATCACGAGAATACATGAGACCTAGCCAAAGTTTATCGGTGGTGCCAGGAATGTCATATTTCTCGCTGGCCTTCTTACCTCGGCCTTCTTTGGTGGCGCCGGTGCCCTGGGAAACAGGAGATACGAAAACAGTATTCCAATATTTCTTCTGCTTACATAAAAAGTCAATCTACTGTTTGACCGGTAGCTGGGTGAAAGTGAGGCCCGTGGAAGCGCACTCCGGGGCGGGTATTTGTTGGGCTGGGGGGTTTGTTGGTGTTGGTGGTGTTGACGGTATTGGAGGGTTAATTTGGGAGATGTCCATACATCAGAAATATAACCTGTCCGCGAGATAGCTCTTGGGCACGCATTTTGTCTATGTTAGTCATTCCATAATTTGAAGGACTGGGAAAGTATCCAGTGAGGTCCCAGAAGCAAATTGCTGTCAATTATACCGTTTAGTACTCGCCCGGTATCTCATGGCTATAGATACTGAAAGGCTTACCGTTCACCATCCAGGAATAGCTGTCGGCATTTGTGCTAGCCTGTTTTGCACCGGAACCTTTGGTAATATCTCCTTGGGCAAGGGCATATACCATCCACGGTCCATATGCTACTGGGCCGAATTCATTTTGGTTCAACTGCTCATCTTTTACCAGAAGGAGCATTAGTATGCTCTCTAAGTATATGTTGAGTGGGTTGCTGGGAATCCCAGCTCTTAACAAGCATACCAAACCCTATTGAGGAGATTGAGGATCTGATAATTACTATACGGTTTGCCAACTACTCCGGATGATCATTTCATGCAAGAAATACTGGCCAGTGTTCTTCTGGTATGACGCCCCTTGGGCGTATTTAAAATCTCCAATTTAATCGCTTTCTCAACTCCTAAAATCTTCCTTTCCAAAGTGTCCACAGTAATAGAAATGGGCAGAGGACAATGTAGTGGTAATAACCGAACCAACCATTTAAAGTCCAGGCGTAGCCACCAACTGCTTTGTCATTTTTGTTAGATTCACAAAGACTTTTCGAGTCACGGCAATTGACAATAATATCGAAAATACTTTTGGTTTTAAAGTCCTGTGCTCTTCTCAAGTTGTCTAATAAACATAAGATGCATATTAGTCTGCCCACTTTACTTGGCGTCAAATAAGGCTATATAGAGAACGAACCTAGTATTCGTTGCTGGTGCTCTGCATAATTGGGTTCAACGTATATTTTCCAGGATGCCACTTCTTTGGATAATCTGGGAGCTGTAACTGCAAAAACAGCCGATGTCATTGCGTCCCATGCTGCAGTTTCTATTGAGCTCTATTGGTCTGTTGTGCTGGAATAATCGTCAAGTTTCATATCACTGTGAACCCTTGCAGATTAGGAAAATAAATAAGATATTTCATCAAATCTCAAGTCGTTGCGGAAGAGTATTCTTGGGTCAGTGTCAATGTGTGATGCAATTCACACTTGCCATGGGATGTGAAAAGTGACCTACCCTCCTCCAAATACAACAACCTTTCCATTTTGAGCAGCCAGAGCGTTTTGGCACTCTCTGGATAGCTTCTGAAGGCCGGTGCATTCTTTGGGCACTGGAGTGATCCCTTTTTCAAATGGATGTTCTGAAGGTCGGGACAGCAGCTTGAACCTCGAGGGGGGACTTTTGGACTCAATACAAATGGATTAGTCACGTCCACTTCTGATTCTTAGTTGACGGTGGGGAATGCTTGCTGCTAGAGTAAAATGTAGGGAGAGTAACGACGCAAGGACAGACAGGCAAGAGCGAATAATGAAGACTTGAGAAACCGAAAGGAACCAAGAATTGTACTATTGTGCAATTCGTGAAACGCTCTAGAATAAAAATATTTTACGACCTAGATAGGTATACTGATAGTCTATATAGTGCATCTCAGAACCCTCAGCTGATATTGCCAACACTCCAGCATATGGCTGCGATCGATATATGCGGCTCTTCGTTGACTTGATCTTTGGTTGTTGGCACTTTGATGCGGGAGTGCCATGAAGTCTTACTGGCGAGACTGGCAAGACTAATACAGCCGTATTGTGAGGATTAGTAATGACAGAGAAGTATAAGCCTGGAACGGGTATTCCAATTGATACGAGAATAATCTATAATTCCTAATTACATCGCCAGGAGGTCGATTGATATACCCCTTCGTTCCCCTGGCGCTAGTCTAATTCTGGAAGGCCATTCCGAATCATCAAGAAACCCCCTTTCTAACTAGCTGAGGATAAGGAGCCTCACATTATACAACTAGTTAAATCTTATATAAACTAATCTCTAACCTTTTCTAAGCTCTGCTTCCCCTTACTTTATATCAGAGGCTAGTCGAAGCCTTGTCAAATAAGATACAGGATATTATAAAGAATATTATCTTACTTTAGTACTATAATTTACAACCTCTCCCTTTTACCCGAACAGGTGATCCTTGGTCAGGTGACCCTACCCAACGTCTCATACGGCCCTGACACTTATCTAATATCTAATATCTTATATAAAGTTCTAACAAGGTGTTAATATTATAATTTCAATAGTAATATAGAAATTATAATTAGGCCACGAATATATACTTGCAAGGTAGCTAGCTTACTAATAAAATTCCATACAAGTGTATATAATTTTATACTATCTCTATAAGCGAGCCCCTCTTGTACGTGCTATTAATTTGCTGCTAGATAAGGAGATACAACACTGCACCGCATTTATGACGTCACATGTCAGCAGAGGTATTACCTGAACGGAATAAGTGGATTACATCATTTTATATAAAAATTCAGTAGTATTGTATGCCTTGTCATCTCCGGATACAAAGAAAAAACCAAGTACTTATACTTTCTATCGAGGCACGTCCTTACTGTCCCTAAACAGAACCATCTTTAATAGTCTTAGACCTATCTCGACTGCTATAAAATTGACAGTAATGCATTTCTTTTCCAAAAAGATACCAGGCTATGCGCTTGCCTCAACGTTTGTCGCTCTTGGCGGTATGCTCAATGGGTATGTTTTGAAAGAAACCGTACTTTTGTTAGATACATTTTATCCCTTGTCTTTGAACTTAGTCTTAAAGCTTATCAGGTTGGATTTTCTGGAGAAAACTGCCTTTTTTCCTTTCCTACGCGAAGTGACTCTACCATGGCTAGTACTGATGATGCTTTTACGTATCGTTTCTAACGCCGAAAACCCCGCTAATATGGCAACAGATTCGATACAGGCTCTGTTGGTGCTGTTACTGAGATGCCCTCGTACATTGAGACCTTTGGCCACCTGTCGCCTACCATGCGTGGTTTTACTGTGTCTTTGATTATGCTATGTGGCGCTATTCCGGCAACGGTTGCTGGACACCTTGCAGACCGTTTCGGGCGACTGCGCATTATGATTGCTGGAGCAATCTTGTGCGCCGTTGGCTGTGTACTTGAATGTGCTTCGTTCTATTTGTGGCTGTTCCTTATCGGACGTGCTTTGATGGGAGTTGGTCAAGGCTTCGCCCTTACCAACGTCGGCGTCTACATTTGTGAAATTGCGCCGAGTCGAAGCCGTGGCAAATTTGTGTCGCTGCCGCAATTTGGTGCTGCGATTGGAGTATGCATAGGGTACTTCTCATGCTACGGAAGTATTCATATTGATGGTGATATGTCATGGCGTCTACCGTACATACTACAGGCTGTGCTCTCTACCATCTGGGCGGCTGGCTCATTCCTCTTACCCGAAAGTCCACGTTGGCTTGTTCAACACGGAAGAAGACGTCAAGCGATAAAAGAGCTTGAAAATCTGAATTTCGAGAGAGCTGAGGCAGAGGAAGACATACTGCGGCCAATCGAAAATGCAGCTTCTGAAGTTGGTGTGCTGAAAGGCTTACACTTGATTTTCACGAGGCAATACCGATTGCAAACGTTCCTTGCGGTGTTTATTCTCTCATCCATCCAACTGAGTGGCATAGACGGGGTACTTTACGTATGTTACGCGAACTAGAAATAAAGATCTGGTTGTATTTGCTAACACTGCTTCACAGTATGCTCCAACAGTCTTCGCTCAAGCAGGGATACCGTCCCAAACAGCATCATTTCTCGCTTCTGGCGTATCTGCTATTCTTATGCTCGCTTTCAGCATTCCCGCCACGCTCTTTGCGGACAAGTGGGGCCGTCGCACTTCTGGTATCTGTGGCGGTATCATCCTCTCAGGAAGTATGCTTTTAGTAGGCTCTCTTTACGCTGCTAATGCCGTGAATTCGTACGGCCCGGCACGATGGGTTGTCATCGTATTAGTATTTGTCTTTGCAATCGGATACGTCTCCACATGGGCTGTTTTTGGAAAGATATATGCATCCGAAATCCAGCCTATAAAAACTCGTGCGATAACAAACTCAATGGCAACAGGTGGTAGTTTCGTAAGCACACTTTTATTACCTGTGACGACTTCCATATGTGTTACGTGTTACTCTCGTGAATTCAGTACTAATCCGTTTGACGAGTAGATCGCGAATTGGCTTGTTGCTTTCGCAACTCCAATCTTCCTGGCGAGGTCTGCCTATGGCGCGTATTTCCTCTTCGGCGCCATCGCATTGCTGACACTGGCTGTGCTTGCTACCTGCATGCGAGAGACTCGAGGTCAATCACTTGAAGATATTCAGGTTTCGTTCGCGCAACCATCGGCGCGGCCATCGATAAATAGATGAATATTAAGGAGTTGTCACATTAGGGCAAGGTTATAAGTGAATAGTGTGATTGCTAAAGGTCCGAGAAGCTAGCTAGATGGCAAAGGCTCGTAAATATAGCTGTGTCTATAGCAGCATGTTTCCTATACACTGATGATCTAGGGTTTTCAAAGCAGTAACCAGCTAATCGTAACATAAACCTACTAATTCACTCTCTGTATAAGTTTGAGCCTGTAGCCGTTTCAGGATAGTTGAGCCCTATCCTTCTAAATTGTAACAGTTTTAGTTAGAGCCTCTTCCGAGGTTATACGACCTGCCTGCCTGTGATTACCTGTTTCTCTCTGTCAGGGCCGTATACAAGGCGTTGGGGAAGGTCACGTGACCCAGGGGTCACCTGTTTGAGTAAAAGGAAGAGGTTGTAAATCATGGCACTAAAGTGAGATAAATGCTTTGTAATACCCCGCATCCTATTCGATAAGGCTTCGACTGGCCTTCGATATAAAGTGAGGGGAAGCAGAGCCTTGAGAAGGGTAGAGATTAGTTTGTATAAGACTTGACTAGTTGATAAGAATCGATATCTTCGATGTCACGGTTGCGATTCCCAAGAGCCAAAGGCCAGAACAGGGTGAACCTATTATTGAAAATACTAAACTGGAGAACTAATTACATGTGGGAAACGTGCCTTTATATAGGCCAGAATCCAGGATGTCACGTGACCGATGTCAGCCTTACATATCAGGCTGAAGCCTCGTAGCCTCGGCACTCGGGTGAGGTCGGTTCGTCACGTGATTCGTGACATTCGAATACTGTATTACTCTGCCTTTGAAACCTTACAAATACTTCCCTATTATACTTAAGTAATAATATAATAATTTATCGTATTTCTAATATCATGTCAATTAGGTAAGCAAAAATATTCGAAGTATAGGTGCTTGATTTTTACTCCGGTTAAGTATCATGACTATATATATTTCTACGATCCATGCCTGATATTTCAGGCCACCACAGCAAAAAAACAAAAAGAAAACTTGCTTCTTATTTATTCTTACTATAATATCTAAAGTAGTATAATAGAAATCACTAGAGTATAATACTTCCCCATCGTACTATAAACAAAACATAATGTAACTCTTACGTAAATCACTCCCTGAACAATATAGGCTCTTATTTTTGTAATAGAAGTAGATAATATATTAAAGCTCAAAAAATTAAGGCTCTTAACTACGACTACTGCCTGAAATATAAGGCCGCACGGCCGTACACAATTTTCTTACTATAGTAGGTGCCTGACATCCCAGGTTATTATAAGTTTCTTATTATAGTAATAGCCTAACACTTAACACCTTATATGTTATAGTCTAAGGTTTAAATAAAATCTAATATATATAAAAGAAAATTATTGTCGGTATAATGACCGAATATCATTCGGGTCACTGTCACGACCTGGTTCTAGATGCCAAGGGCTTCTGGAAGCCCTGGGGTTTTAGAAGCACGTGGCTTCGGGAAGAAATGTATCTAGAAGAAAACCACTCCTAGAAGAGGGCTTTTGGAAGAGAATCAGTTCTAGGACAAGTGTTCTAGAAGCCTAAGGCTGGAACTTATAGAATAATATATAGAGTAAATAACCAGACGGCTAGCCTGACCCCGGTTCTGGGGGTAGGTGTAGTCACGTGACGGACCCCAGGATCTTGGGATCTTGAAGAGAAAAGGGACCCCGGGACCCCAGGACCTCGCCTTGGCACGAAGGGTCTATATAAGTAGAATAGTTTCATTAGATAGGAGCTTTATGCTTAAAACCTTATAGTTAGCAATACAGATTGTTTACTTAGTAACGACTTCAATTCTATTTGAAGACCCAGAATTCTAGTTAACCACTTCTCCCGCAATACCAACCCGACAACCCTTTAGCCCTACTAGGTAGGATATTAGGATCGTTACAGTCACGTGTTCCGTTTGAACCTGATCAGTAGTTATATCAACACCATCACTTACGTAGATCATACAATACAAGCCAACTGATTACCACCGAATACAATACGCATCGAGCACTAGTGCAGTGTATTCAAAGAGAGTCAAAACCATGCGCATATGGTAAACCGACAATTATATTAATATTTAAAATATATCAGAAATAATATATTATAACGTAGGAATACGTAGGATAAGAGCTTAATATATAAGCAAGGTTAATACAAATTGTAAAGATGCTTAATTGTTATAGGCTCGTTTGAGATATGGAGTCCTTAAGCGAGTCGTATCAGGAGCGAGCTCTTAAGCGAGATGATATAGCTTGGCATGTGAGGCAGAGCCTCACATGCCAAGAGCATTACTTATCTCTATTATTTGACACAAGCATTTACAACTTCAGACGCCACGAAAATCGCCATCCTCGGGCGTATTGTCTCCAGCTTCGAGAAGACAAAGAAAGAGGTAGAAGCAGCCCATACTAGCGTCACGGTCCACGCCTCAGTTGCCGACATTACCGATGAATCTGCGGTCAGCAAAGCATTCGAGGGCATCGAGAAGGCTTTGGGCAAAGTCGATATACTTGTCAGCAATGCAGGTTACTTGCCGGATACCAAGCCTATCGTGGAATGCGACGTCGAGGAATGGTTCCGGGGAATGACTGTTAATGTGAAAGGAAACCTGATCCTTTCAAAAGCTTTCCTTAAACACGCCGCCGAGAACCCGACTTTCGTGCACGTGTCCACCGGTGGTTGTCATATACCTCCAATGCCCGCAAATTGTGCGTATGCAGTAAGCAAAATGGCAGCTGCTAAGATGGCGGAATACCTCGCTTTTGAGAACCCGCAGGTGAAGGTTCATATTATCCACCCAGGGGCTATCCAGACAGAAATGTATAAGAAGAGTTCCGAAGGTGGGCTTGATTTTGCATTCGATGATAGTAAGTAACATCTGGTTTATACCCTTTTAGGAAACGATAAAAATTAAGTATTCTAATATGTGTATGAGCTTTAGTAGAACTTCCTACTTCTTTCGCAGTGTGGAGTGTCAGCCCGGAGGCGGAGTTTCTAAGAGGCAAAGTCGTCTGGTCTAATTGGGATATTGAAGAACTAAAGACTAAGAAGAAGCATCTCCTTTCAACCTATGACTTAACACTTGGCCTTCAAGGGTGGCCTTAGGGGCATGGGAATAGGTCTATTAGACAACAAATATATTCGGATTCGTAATATATTAGTTAAAGCGAGAGTTTGTTATATATAAATACATATAATATATATTATGTTAAATATAAGACTCCTAAGAATTTATATGTTAGAGTTTAACGTTTAAGTAAAATTGTAACATTCTGTTCTACCTTTAACTAAACAAGGGCCTGTAAGTTGTTAGGATAGTAATAAATATTAGCTATTATAGAGGGCTTAGTATTATAATTAAGGACTAGAATGAACCAATGGCTTTTGTAGAATAACAATGTTGAATAATATGCCTTGCCGTCTTTCTGTCATTGTTTGAAAGTCTTGCTCTGTGCTCTTCTACCTTACCTTTTTATAAAGTTTACAGCAGCGATAACTTATTGATTTAACTTAATTTATTCATCAAATATCACTATCTGTGGGTTTCTGAAAGAAGCTATTATCTCTATCAAGAATTTCGTGTACGTTTGACAATTTCGGGTTCTTACAAAATGTTAAATGTAATTAACCAACCCCAATCATGTTAGTTAGACAACGATATAAATGGTTATCAAAGTGAAAATTAGATCTTGAGACTACTTAAGAGTTTAAACTAAACATTTTATAAAGTCCTGCCTGTCTGGTCTATTGCACCCGGCTCTCTCTTCATAACAAAAACAGCCACTTTCCCACCCTTAGCTCCATAATCACCTAAATTAAATTCGATTTTCTCTAAAATCTCATAACCCATCTGAACAAATAGCCCAGCTGCCTCAGGCTGGGCTTTTGCATATGTAGCTGCTTTTCCTGCATCGGCAACCATGTTACACCTTTCTGTAAGAAGGCGACCTAGTCCACGACGCTGGAACTCGGGACGAACCATAACATTTTGTCGCTCTAGTTGTTTTAGCTCCGCTCAACTTTCGAGAAATCTCTAAGGAAGAGAAGGGGATACCTACGAAAGTGTTTTGTAACATCAAATCCATGTCTTCCCGGTGCTGGCATAATAGTTGTGCCAAAAAATTCGAGTATCTTTCTATTTCGACCTGGTGGTATTTGATATATGTCTGCAAACCCCCTCTGCTCTGCTTCCCTAGAAGAAACAGGTATCCCAAGGCCAGCCCATGCTACAATTTTCCTTTAAAAATTAATTAACTTATATTCTATAATTTATATATCTTGTTTATAAAGAAGACCTTGGGGAGTTACTTATTCTCATCAACTACCTTCCAGCATTTGTAGCCCCCTACTTTAAATCCATTTGCCATAGTTGAGCGCAGCATCTCAAATGTAAAGCTGTATTCTTCCTGGGGTGTCCATGTTCCTTTCATCCCTTGCCAGCATGGTTCATTTGCAAGTGCTGCAATCATTACCTCTGTCAATTCAGGAAGATCAGTTTCTGTTGCTAGATAAATAAAAAATGACATATTTAAGTACTTCTTGCCGTATTAAATTTTAAATCGTGAGCTAAAATCAGGAAAAAGGGGAAAACGAAGGCAGCAGGTACAAGAGACTATTATTATATATGATTTTTGACACGTGGAGGTGGTGCTTATAGTAGCTAGTTAATTCGCCTATTAAACGAGCTTACACCTGGACTGGTCTCTGCTTTAAATATAGCCGGCAAATCGAACTTGTGGGCATGCCACAGCCACAGCCAACGTATGACAACGACAGGATAGTTTGCTGCCTGCCCAAGGCACTACCAATAATACATATACGCAAACTAGGAGGAGACCTGCCAAGTATTATAGTCCCTTGTTAAACTCATGAACAAACAATTTCATAAACAAACAGTTTTTCTATGAGATATTAATCAGATTCGTATTTTGACCATGTTCTTTACTCTAGATACACTATTTCTATTTCTAGTTCTTGAGAATTGAGGAGGCGACATAGCCAAGTCATCAAGAACTCACATGTCGTCCACCGTATAATGCCAATCGGAATGGCTTGGCCAGTTTTCTGTCGCTTCTGGGTCAGGAAATACCCCCGTATAGTCGACAAGTACTCCGTCGGCTTCGACATGGGACTGCAGATTGTTCAGTGGGATAAACCGCTCAAAGGCAAATTCTTTGATTCGTGAGAAGTTGCGACACTTATGCACGGTGTCAAGTCTCGGCCGCATATAGTGGGTTTGAGGAAACCAGTCAAAGCCATTAGCTGTGACATCCGAGCTACAAGTGATTGACTGTCGCAAACTCTCTATGCAGTGATCTAAAGAGAAAGTGAGTTTGGGTTTAGATTGTGGCATGTAACGCTTAATGGCGTGGTGGATGAAGACTACTAAAGGAAAGCGAGATATTCAGGGCCTGAGTAACATACCAATATGCATCCATTTTGCCCAATCAACCGTTCCATCATGATTGATCATCGAGTTATTATATCGATGAGGGTAGAACGCCTTTCGAATCTTATTCTGCGGACACGTTGGGTGTTATCACATCTGGTCTTTCCCACAGAGGCCTAGGCATTTTCAATTACTTACCAGGCAGTGAAGCTGGTGGAAGACATCTAGACCAACGACATAACTACTCTCGTAGCCATGTACAGGAAAATGCATCGTCTTATTGTAAAGACGATCATGAGTTGTAGAATTGATGTGCATG
>Ga0247734_1000508_pt1 | contig 33964 bp, 24 predicted proteins | sample UWRJL103311B2_FD_180933 | JGI IMG/M metagenome (GOLD analysis project Ga0247734, IMG submission 180933) | Plant litter microbial communities from Arlington Agricultural Research Station in Wisconsin, United States - UWRJ-L103-311B-2 | ecosystem: Environmental > Terrestrial > Plant litter >...
ATAAGCTCTAGATATTACGCTAAGAGCTTGGTGCCTCAGGCTACCATGCTCTTACTAAGTTTGTGTGGCTGGAGCATGGCACTCAGCCACATGCAGCTCGGTAAGGTTGCTAACCCCTATCTTAACACTTTGATCTTTTAAGAAAGCTTTTTGTTTTTATAAATATATTATTTTTATTATTATTTTCTATTATTTCTATATAGCCTTTTATTGCCTGGCTATTATAAAAACTACTATTTAGGCGGCCATCTCTTCTTTGTTATTTAGTCTCTTAATCTGCTAGTCCAAAGATTCCTAATTACTTATTTTAGGAATCTCAGATTCCTAAATTGTTTCTAAAGGTAACTTTATATTATAAGAAGACTTCTTTATTTATATATATTTCAAGTATCTATTAAATTATTTTAATAAGAAAATATATCTTTTCTCCTTTTTTATATAATATATATATAGTTCTATTTTAATATTTATCTTTTTAATTTTAAAAGCAAATTATAAATATTATTACTTTTTTTTTATAATTAGAGATTTATTATTATTAAATAAATTATCTTTTTATTTTAAAGAAGTAATTATAATAAAGGAAGAATATTAACTTTAATTAAGAATTAAACTTATATATTTAAATATAAGAGTATACTAATCTAAGAAAGGGATAATATTATAATCTATATATAAGAGTATCTTCTTTTATATAAGCACTTATTTGGTTATAAATACTTTAATATAAAAGGTATCTTTTATAAAAAAGGCACCCCCTGATCTTTTAGTATTATTACTAGTTACTTATATTAGTATTTATTATATAATCTAAATATTAAAGTTTAGACCCCTAGAACTAAAGGGGCTCGGCTCTAAGGCTCTCTCAGAACCGACCCCTGGCAAGTCATATAATAGACCTTAGAATCTTAGGATCTTAAGGAGAAAAGGGACCCCAGGATCTCAGAATCTCGCCTTAGTATAAAGGGTTATATATATAAGTAGAATAGTTTTATTAAATAAGAGCTTTATATTCAAAACCTTATAATTAGCAATATAAATTGTTTATTTAATAATAACTTCAATTCTATTTGAAGACCCCGAATTCTAATTAACTACTTCTGCCGCAATACCAACCCGACAACCCTTTAGCCCTACTAGGTAGGATATTAGGATCGTTACACCTTGCCTTATCACTACCTCGGTGTCACCTTACAATATACATGGATAATTACTTCATGTCAATACCTTTATTTACGGAATTACGATCCTGTCAATTTGGTGCTGTAGGTACGACTCGGCCCCATAAGGAATTCCCAAAAGAGTTGTCTAAAATCAAGAATTGGTTTGCAATTAAGTTATTTTGGAATATACTATTTGTAATAGTAGTTCAAGATACACTTTGTTTAGCTTGGCAAGATAATAATATTGTATTAGCTTTAAGCAATATTCATATTATATATAAAATAGACGATTTTAGGAAAAAGATTCGGAAACGTTCTGCTAAGATATCTATAAACGGGTGTATTATATGTATAATATTTGAAGATTTATTAACCAAGGAGCTTTGGATTCCCTATTTTATTAATAATTATAATTAGTATATGGGAAGTGTAGATCTTGCGAATTAATATAGGGAGGTGTATAAGACTTATAAGATTACCTTTAGGAATTGGTAGCCCTTATTCTACTGGTTAATTGATGTAGCTTGTATAAATGTGTATAAGCTTTATTAATTATAGACTACAGATCAACCCCTTATGCACTTGCAATTCAGAATATAATTATATTATAAGCTATTAGGGTATTCTACAAAAGCAGAGCTTTAGTGTTTATAATTACAATTAGGGGGGAAATGGGTATTTAGTTCTGACTTACTTAATATTCACTATTGAGAAAAACGCTCTAAACAAGGCACTTGTAAGTGGTGTGCGTACAAGCTAAAGTGTATAAAGGTTGTAAATAAAAGTGTAAAAGGTATAGCAAAACGCTCTACTGGGGGGTGTGTATTCTGTAATGTGCCCCTATGTAAAGAGGGGGGGTGTTGGGCCCAATTTCATTCAAATAATGTAGCTTACTAATAGAATTATATGCAACAGTACATAATTTTATGCTACCCTTCATAAGCGAGCCCCCCCTGCACGCGCTAGTAATTTGCTGCCGGACGAGGGGATAGTTATTCGTGCAGAGATAGTGAAATATAAAAAGATTTACAAGTTAAGAACAAGTTTAGAATAAATAGTTCATAAAATCGGAATTCGGATTACAAGTTAGGGCCCACTAATATACTGATTTCTTCATATGCCTATGTCAACTTTCTAGTTAGCATAATACTGCTCCCTGGATTGTTAAATGAGAAGTTCACGTGCTGTGTGGTCACCTACCACCAAGTGTGGCCGCGTAGTCACGTGAATACAGTAGTGCGATGCTAGCATTATCTACTATGCAAGGATAGGCTAAGCTAGCCATAACCATGCTAGTATGATCGTAACTCACATGAGCAGATCTGAATTTCCGGTGGGTGCAGCTGTGAACAGTACTTGTATATATTCTATTATGAAAATAAGCACAGCTTGCACTCAATGCAGAGTAGGGAAACGCCGATGCAGTTATGTACGGATTGGAGACTCGTGTAACCCTTGCATTAAAAGAAACTTACCCTGTTCAAACCAGGCTAGTCGTCGTCAACGTACAGGCAACTCTTCATCTACAGAACTATGTGACGCTGTACAACCGCCTTATTCAGAAGATATCATTCATCTTGTGGACTTATATTTCGATTATATCCATGACAAGCCTCACAGCCTGTTCCATGAACCGTCGTTCAAGGCAAGTATTACCGATGGAACTGTCTCACGTACGGTCCTATTAAGCATAATTGCAATTACTTCAAGGTAGGTAACCCACTAATGAAGCCAGCGCTGGCAGTTCTTTTTAATTCTTAATGTAGATTTGCAGAGAAACCAGAAATTAGATCTCGCGGGCCAATATATGCGACGGCGGCAAAAGAGAGCTTCAAGGCAGATCTGGAGCATGTGTGTATCGAAAATATTCAGGCTTGTATGGTAATTGCAAATATATGCCTGGCAGATTCGGATCCGAACGGCGAGTCACTGTACTATGGTAAGTTCAATAACTGACCATTTCCCCTGTCCATCAACCTCAGCTTAATGCTAACATTGCGAAGCTATTGCCATTCGAATGGCTCTGATTCTTGATCTGGTCTCCGTAGACAGTGCGGAAGATGGGGTGTCACGAGAGATCAAGAGACGGGTATGGTGGACATGTTTTCTAGTTGACGTATGGTCAAGCGGTGGTTCTAGCATCTCACGGCAACTCAATATGACTAATTGCCGCCCAAGGATGCCAGTCGAAGAATTGATGTTTTTCAATTTACGTCCCGAAGAAGAGGATATTACTGACGCTATGTGGAAGCCTGGAATGTGGTGTCACATGGTAGAGATGGTCGAGGTGTTTAAAGAGATACAAGATCTTATCAGATACCTAGTTGTGATGACCGAGTGGGACGAAGAATTCATTGAAACAACGGTTGATGATCTGGCGGTCCGACTGCTAGCCTTTGAAGATAGGTTCGGGCCAGAACTAAAATTCTCTCCTGAGAACTTGGTTCTGAATGCCGATCGGGGATTGGGTAGACTCTACACTGGATTTCATCTCGGATACCAGTACTACTGCATGCTCCTCTTCTACCAGTATCTTGACAAGAATCGGCCTCCAACCGTGAACGGAGCAACATATGCCAATCTTTGCAAGTCGCATGCACGAAAGTTTTGCGATATCCTAAGACTTTCCCGGGAGCACAAGCCAGCGGAGGCCCTCCATAATATTATCGCCCACGTCACTGTAGTCTCGTCGTCTGTTCTGCTTTATACATATATTTTCGGGGATGCAAGCGAGCTACAAGACACAGTGACACGACTCGAATCAAACATGGAAGCGCTCGTGCAATTACGAGCATACTGGCCCAGCGTTGAATTAATGGTTAGTGCTGTGGATAACCCCACCTGAAAATATTTATTATCTCTAACAGCACATCAGATTGATCGACTCGTTGTCTTTTTGAAAAATTGTGTGCAGTCGCCTACAAGCAACACACATCGTTTTGACAAATGGATGGTCAAATTCCTCCAGGAGTATGGAACCCCTCTTGATGAGAAGAAAAGAGATGAAATACCCACGTTTATGATATCGCCAGAAGGCCAAAATTCAAGACAGGGTCAAAGAGGTCGGACGATGCAGGACGTCATGTCCGCATTTTGGAATGTTTAGCTGGGGAGGAATACAAAGCGGGTCATGGAAGAGGGGAGTTTACAAGGAAATTTGTCTTTAGCTGATATAAAAACGTAACTATGTATTAACTTGTAATTTGATTAAGCTAGGATATTCAATATTCTAAACTACGCTTCTGTTGATCATATAATGCGCATGTCACCGAGTTTGAGAGTGCTCGATTTATTATCGGTGACCAGGTGCTGATTTAGCAACACCTAGTAATAAGGAAAGATAATCTGAACAGTACAAAACTTTATTTAATTATCTAGTGAAACCTGGGCTCTCTTACTTGGCATTATAACACAATATCTGCCATGGCTCAGAGTGAGGGAATTGCCATTCTCTATGCGTTCCTTGCCGCCGTCCCGAGAAACGCGCACCGATCTACCGTTTTCAGGCAGTTTAACAGTTGCGGTTGTACTCATCGGAACTCTCAAATCCAGCCGAACCTCGCCATCTTCGCCACGGTTAAACTCAATATCGATCTTTCCGTACGGGCAATCTACCGATCCCTTCACCGCATTGAACTCGGCCGTATACGGTGGTGAAATCTCAAACGTCTTGTATGCAGGCCCAACAGGCATGACTCCCAAAACGGCAGTGTAGAACCACTCAAGGATGCTTCCGAGCATATCATGGCACTTGCTCCTACAGTCGTCCTGCCAAAACTCCAAGAGGGTTGTCTCCCCACGTCGTAGGAATCGCATGTACGAGGGATGCTCTTCCTGTCTTGCCATCTGCAGGACGATGTCCGGCCGGTTGACTTCATGAAGGGTATTGAAGAGATAGCGAAGCCCGATTTCTCCAGATCGCAGCTTCCCGTCTGCGACATCGTCGAGGAACGCACGTTTCACATCCGCAATGTGCTGCGCGGGAACCATCTTGAATTGAAGTGCGAGAGCTTGGCAGACAGCATCTCTGTCTTTGGTAGGGTAGTTGTCAAGCGAGGTATAGTAGGCATTTGGATGCGTGGGATCGTCGGTTACAAGGAGGTGTTTGTTGTAAACGTCGTAGATGCGAGACGCTTCTGCAGCCCATCGTGATGCCTCATCGGCTAGATTGAGGTTTTGCGCAAATCTCTCCATGCAGCGAAGGCATTCATAGTAAACGGCCGTCTCGATATTTGCTTGAGCATTGCCGTGGGCAATTCCGCGTCCCCAGTCTCCAAGCCCGTGTTCGATGAGGCCGCCCTTGCGCTCTTTGAGCTTCATGTAATTCATATAGCGCTCACCTGCACGGTACATACGGGAAATTGTATGCGTTGATCCGTAGTAGCGCTGGAGGATGTCCGGGATAAATATAAGGGCGCAGCCCCAGGTGATTGTGTCGTGAAGGGGTCCGCACATGTACCTGATCTCGGGTGCCATTGTTGGTACCAGACCACTAGATTCTTGAGCATCTATTATATCATCCAATATTTTTGTGTATAGGTCTTCCATATCTACCATATACTGAGTCGCGGGGGCGAGCAAGTGTGTTACTTCGAGCCAACCAAACTTCTCAATCTGCGGGCAGTCTGTATGGTAGCTGAAGAGATTACTTGTAAACGTATATTTAAGGGCATTCAGGAGTTGATTGACGTCCTCCTTATCAGTAGACATTTCTCCCAGTCTTCGTGATGCTGATGATACATGTTGTCCAACTACAGAATTGATTATTGGTAGCCCAGTATTCGCGGTCAAAGAAACGCCTTCCACTTGTATATACCGTGCACTGGTGAAGCTAAAATCCGGTTCCCATTCTTCGGGAGCTCCTTTCCCTGCAAGAAAGAATGTAGAGTATACACCAGTCTCAAATTGTTTGAAAAGAGGATCTGGCATCTTAACCGTCCCGTCCTCATATATTGACTCGGCGTATCTAATTGTGATTTCAGAGCCCGCATCTCCCTCTACTGAAATCTTTGCCATTATTGACGAATTCTGACCCAAATCATAGCACAGAACACCAGGCCGAGGTGTTGTCACTTTGATCGGCTGAAAAGTCTCGTGCTTTATGACAGGTGGTTGACTTTGAAGCCTTAGGAATCCACGAGGTCCAGTAAGTCCCTTTGCTGGTGACCAGCTACTCTCGTCAAAACCACTTGCATCCCAACCCGAAGGATACTCTCGACGATCATGAGTCTCCGAAGCATATATATTTGCAAGTGTCGTGGCACTCTTCCTTACTCGCCAGCTGTCGTCAGACTTTATGATTTCGTGCCTGCCATCCATGAAAAAAAGATGGAGCTCAGCGCAAAAGCACAACTCATTCCCATATCGTACATATGTGTTATCTTCATACATAGGCCAGAAGAATCGGTCACCTTGATCACCTGCGTAAAATCCGTTTCCCAAATGTGCTCCTAGCACGTTCTCGCCTTGCTTCAGCTGGGATGTCAGGTCATGGGCAACGTATTGGACTGTTTTGTGATAGTTTGTCCACCCAGGATCCAGAACATTTGTAGAAGCTGGCTGCCCATTAACTCTAAAGTTGTGATGTCCTAATCCCGACACGAAAGCTACAGCACGAAATGGCATCTCATCCAGAACAAACGACCGGCGCAGATAGAACGGTTTATCGGAACCGTTGCCAATCCACCAGGCTTTCCATTTGTTTTCCATATCCTCGAACCACGTTCTGAAGATCAGAGCTGTGTGAGGCATATAAGTTTGGTTCATGCTCAGTGGGGGCAATAATTGTGCTCGGGGATAGGCTGTGAAAAAGGCATTGTCGGAGCTACTGTACAATTTGTCGTTCTGATCCCAAACCAGTACCCGCCACGAGTATTGACATGTCGAACGGAAACCGTCTATTGGTTTGCAGATTATATCTCGCTGATGTGACGACTGGCACTTTCCTGAGTCCCAGGTAAACGGACCCTCATCCAGACTAGATGTTCCGGGAAGGCCAGCTTCAGCTACGACGATTTGGTAGGCAGTCTGTGCTGCTAATTCATCGTCGCTCTCTAGAGTCCAAAAGAATCGAAGTTCATCAACATCAATCCCAATTGGTTGATGGAAGCCATGTATGCCACACCGTGAGATCTTCATTTTTGGTTTGGAGGGGAAAATAACGACGTTACTGTATTGAAACCAACCACCAGGAATCTATCAACGGCACGATAGAAAATGAACACTCAGTAGTAGTAGTAGTGAAGCAGCAGGAGGACATGAGAAATCAAAAGCACGTCCGTCGGCGCGTCATTAATCGCTCCGTCCGAATATATGGGGGCATCTCCGCTCGCAAGCAGGACGCAAGATGGGGGATGGGATGGATGTTAGGCGGCGTGTGAGTGTTGCTGTTGCGGCGCTACCTACAGGCCTATAGCTACCAAACTCGGGGTCGGTACAGTGGCCAACGAGTTCACAGTTGTTTAACAGGAATAGGAATAGGTAGAGTAAAGTAAACTAGAATATACAGATAAATCTATAGCACCTGAACACCATGAGATATTTCGGTCTCGACTATAATAAGAGCGTGATACATTCAGTAATCTCGACCCTGGAGACTAACTGCCTGGATGGTCCCCCGCAACGAGGCGCCACCTTGACAAACCTGAACCATAGCTTCGGGTTCCGGGCTTTGGAATAGCGAGACAGGGACAGGCAAGTGGTTACTATTACTCGGGCTCTCCGTGGATTATACAGTGTATGCAGCAGTAAAGTAAAAGTAAGATACAATCAATAGAACAAAGGATAGCACAAGTGCAGTACAGTATAGATGTGGCCCAGGTGTGCGGGAGTGGGTTGCATTGGCCTGTGCGCCGCATGCAATGCAAGGCATGTGTTAGCGTCAGCGGGAATGATCGCATCTGACTGGCTGATTGCCGGCTCTTGGCATCGATATCGTCCCGCTCCGTTCGGTCAGTTTAACGTGGGACGCGCTAGTCAAAAGCGTTAACTTAACTACCGAGTCGTGAAGAGTCACATGACTCTCTTAAACAGCCCCAAATACAGTAATGACTAATAAAACTACTCTCAACTCAAGCGAATCCCTCCCCAAGTTCTTCCCCCCTCCCCGGTTCCCCCGTTCCCCATTCCCCATATCTCGCCATGAGCCCAACCGAGCCCCATTACGCTAGCGTCGTTGCCCACTACTCCGAGGAGAGGACGACGTCTTAATGCGGTACGTCCAATCTTCCTGCTGTGAAAACATTTCCTGTATAAGATCTGGACGTATCCCTTCCTTGTGATTGTTATTGTCGATCACTCAGAACACAACCTTCTGGCCACTCCTCTACCTTCTTCGAGGCACGTCTTCACTGTATTGTATTTTATATCGAGACGAAACAGCAACATACTCTAAAACAGGCGTCAAATCCTCATTGACAGCCATCATGGGTAGAGCTACAACCATTTCCTCCGGAGTCTTCCTCGCCATTGGTGGTAAGTTATCAGTGATCAACTACAGATGCATGATCCCGAAAAGCTAACTTCTAAAGGATTCCTCTTTGGATATGACTCTGGTATTATCACGTCCACCATTGCCCAGCCGCATTTTGTGACCTACTTCAACAAGCCCAATGACAACGTTGTCGGTGGAATTGTATCATCCTTCCAGGGTGGTGCCATCCTGGGAACAATTATAACTTTCTTCACGGCAGACAAACTTGGGCGAAAGAAGACGATTGCTCTGGGAGCATTGATTGCCACGATTGGCTGTGCTCTCCAAGCTGGAGCGGTTAACATGGCAATGCTCATTATCGGCCGCTTCATTGCGGGAGTGGCCGTGGGCATCCTCACATCGACTATTCCAATGTATGCTTCGGAAATTGCGGAGCCCAAGTATCGTGGTGCTCTATCCGGTCTTCTGCAATGGATGTTGAGCTGGGGTTTCTTCGTCGCTCAGTGGCTTGGTTATGGCTGCTCTTTCAACAAAGGCCCGTTTCAATGTAAGTTTATTAAGCATCTGGTCCACAGTAATCTCAACTTTTATCTAATCACCGACAGGGCGTTTCCCACTTGCTTTCCAATGTGTTCCTGCTATTATTCTGCTCGGAGGAATCTGGTTCCTCCAAGAATCTCCGCGTTGGCTCATGGAGCAAGATCGACACGAAGAAGCTCGTGCTGTCCTCAGCAAGCTACACGACAACTCTGCCGGTACCAATAAGAGCTTTGTAGAACTTGAATTCCGCGAAATCCGCGACGTAATCGAAGCAGACCGTAGTGTCAACCAAATCACTTGGTCTTCCATTTTCCGAAAGGCTTCATGGCGCCGACGCCTCTTCCTAGGATGCGGAGTCCAAGCATTTGGACCTCTTTCCGGAATTAACGTGATCAATTACTACGGCCCTCGCATTTACGAAGTTCTCGGCATCAGCACCCAAACCTCGCTAATGATCATTGGTATTAGTGGCGCTTTCTCAATCATCTACTGTACTATTGGCCTTTGGGCTCTTGAGCGTGTAGGCCGTGTCAAGCCTCTGATCGTCAGTGCCGTTGGCTGCGCTCTCGCTCTATTGGTCAACGCTGTTCTCTCTCAATACCTCGACGGGGCCTCTGCCAACCAACTCCGCGCCATGGTCGCTATGAACTTTGTGTTCAGTCTTTTCTATACACCCACGGGCATTATATCCTGGGTATACCCAGCGGAAATCTTCCCCGTTGATATTCGTGCCAAAGGAAACTCCATCGCAACCTTCACAAACTGGACGCTCAATCTTATCTTTGCGCAGATCACACCAGTGGCCCTAACCAATATCGGATTCAAGTATTTCTATGTGTTCTTTGCATTTGGCGTCGTGGCGACGGTCTGCTATTCCTTGTTCTATCCCGAAACCAAAGGACGTACGCTTGAGCAGATGGATGAACTTTTCGGTGATCAGCTGGTACCTCACGCATTGGAGGATTCAGAAGGCGCAGCGGCTGCAATGGGGAAGACCACGGCTGTTGCAGAGCATTTGGAGACCGAGAAAAATTGAGAATATACCTAGTTAATATTTCATTCGGACCATGATGTAATATATTCTAAGATCTTATTTGTTCAATCAAACAATTCAGGCAACCACAGAGAGATCCAAATATTGTACAAAGGACATACACACCGTGACCAAAAGAATATTTAAGGATTCTCTAGAGAATATCTCTCTGTTTTATGACTACTTCTTCGACGACTGAGACAAATAGCCCCCTATCCCATCTCCCTATATTTATGGATGGTGGACAGCCTCATTTCATATCCGAATTAGTTTTGAGGCCAAGTGTGTAACAGTTCCATTATAGCCTCTCCTAGTAGTAGAACCTTTAAGTCCAACTTACGGAATTCGAAATAGAGCTAGGCGCATTGAGAACACCTTGCAATAGGAACTTCAAATTGTATTTTGTTTATATGCCGTCGATAAATTAGATTAATCGCGGTAACTTTAGACCAGATTCTTTTCTATTTCGAATCTAACACGGTTACTTATCATCGCTGGTCTACCCTATGTACTACTTCACCTCGATTTACGCTCCACTCATTCAAGGTCCCCCTTTCTGTTGCACTAACCAGTTATAATTTACCTTACTATTCGATTTTGCTATGCCACAATTGTCCACGCTACAGGGCTATATTCAAAGGGTTCAAGTTAGCTACCTGAGAAACTATACTGGATTACCTATTTTATATTCCTTAATGTGTCAAGTCATAACTTTTCTCACTAATACTTGGAGACTGAATTCGAGGCATATATAAAGTATCACGTGCTTCCCTGACCTGTGATCAGCTCCTGACACCCCTTACACTTGGGAATCCATCTATTTCGTTAGCACTTCGCGACCTGTATTTAGTTCTCTCGTTCATAATCGTATATCGGTTTCCCATCTTCATGGGGTATACCTAAGGATCATGCTCGTGATACTTGTCGTGATACTTGCTTTGCTTCAGAAATCACACTAATAGTTATCCTTTTATAATAGTATATACATTTGGCTAGATAGACAAGCCAAAGTAAATAAGAATTTATTAACATGGTATAAAAATTTCTTACTTAAGTAAAAATAGAAATATAAAAATCAACAAAAAGATTTAATTTAATATTTTCACCAGATCCCATAGCTAAACTATGCGATTAGGCAGCAAGTACAACGTGAGCAAGCTTAATGCGCCCGTTACTTGGCAGACGTAAGACTTAATATACAAATTTAACGTCCACTTCGTACTAAGGCTCAGTATATAAAACTAAACTAATGGTACGCCACTTGAATTAAAAACGCTTTACTAATCTCTAAACTGCTTACGCCCCAGCATTTCGCTTCGAACATCTCAAGCCATCGATCACCTTTCTATCAGCTCATTAATACTATGCCAGAGGCACTCAATCGTCTAGATACCATTGCTTCACATCTGAGGGGCAGGTATTATTTTGTAATGGCAATGGGAGTCGGCTTCTGGAGTAGTTTCGAATACATTTTCTCTCGGGTAGCTGCCCGAAGCCTAAAGTACACTCGTCATTTTAGGGAGGGAGTCAAGGCGCATTTTCTGGAAGATTTCACTTACACCACACTTTCCAGACCCAGCGCTATACGACTACTTTCAATAGCTCCTGGTACAATTGATGAGCCGATCAGGTGCTCGATGGAGGAGGTTTCTCTTGACGACTTCCCTATCTACAATGCCCTTTCATACTCTTGGAAGAGGGATATACCATGGAAATTTTGGGTTATTTTAATACTCTTGGGGCCTTTCTGGTCACTGAACGAATTATGCACCCGCGTGTTTGGACACGGGCTTCCAAATCCGGTTGACATTATCCAGATGGATGAAAAGAAAGTCTTTTGGATTTCGGTCAATGATAGACGCATGAAGGTGCACACAAATCTATATAACTTTCTGCTACAACTACGCCAATCATGCTCTAAGGAACGGTTTTGGATTGATGCAATATGTATAGATCAGAGCAGCGTACCCGAGCGAAACATCCAGGTGAAACTGATGGCACGGATCTACAAGTCATCTCAGCGTCTGGTCGCTTGGCTAGGTCCTTGCCCTTCACTACTTGACAGTGAACTGATCATGGGTAGAGCATCTTCTCCATATAGGACTTCAATCTTTGAAGGCCTCAGCACATCTAATGCCTGGTTGCACAATGCAATAATTGGCTGGCGGGCTCCGGTGATAGTGGCACGATTGTTTCTGACGACCCTGGCACGAGCTCACTTGCTGAGCCGATCTTTTTTCAAGCGGACTTGGATTATTCAAGAGGTTCTGCTTCCCAGCCATGTTACTTTCTGGATTGGTAGACATAAGATGGAACCTAAGCAGTTACTTGAGGTTGTCGACCTGTTTGAGGCTCAATCTATCAACGCATGCGAGGCTCAGTTATTCAGCTTTCTCTTCTTTCTCATGTCCCCAGGGGCCGTCCGAAGACTTATAGAAGAGCGCAGACGGTTTCAACAAGATCAAAATTGGAGCTTGGCAGATTATATTATGGTTGCTAATGAACACAAAGTAACGGAAATTCGAGATCTGGTATTTGCAGGCCTGGGTTTGATCGCAAAGCCCCCCTCAAACAGTGTTTGTATGGATTTTGAGAACTCTACGACTTCTGTGTTCTCAAATTATGACCATAATTGTTTATCACATCCTGACTATTCGGCTTCCTTGATTACCATCTTCACCAATTGCACAGAACAACTGCTTCACGAAGTCGGCCTATTCGCTCTTTCCTTGGCTTGCGATGGTAGGCGCTGGGGACAACTTCCGTCTTGGATTCCACATTTTGAAATGAAGACCGAGCCATTCAAGAATGAAATCGGACTTGGCTTTTCTGCTGGCGGAGATAGGATCGCTCGAGCAAAGATCGCAGACAATAAGAGAGTTCTATATATCGAGAGTGGTGCTGAGCATCTTGACTATATCGAGTCGACTTATAAATTTGTGGATGCCAAAACGCTAATGGAGATTATTGTTTCTCTGCCGGATATGTATGAATCTACTGGCGAGACAATAATCTTAGCGATCGCTCGAACGCTGGTTGCGGATAGGCTGAGTAGGCAGGTTCCTGCACCCGCATCAGTCGCGACAGATCTTGTCACATTCTTGAATACAGCCAGGAGAAATGAGAGTAATCAAGTCAAATCCCAAATGGCTTTTCTTCAAGTCCCTTTGTTAGGACGAATTTTCGGGCTGATGAGTGGATTAATCACTGGACCCAAAGAGATACATGCAGAAACAGGGAAAAAGATCGACAAGTCAAATCGTGTATTTGATGCTTCGCTTGCAAAGTGCCAATTAATTTCCGCTAGCAACGATATGTTGCCAGCTGCTAGTTAGACTCCTGAAGACGTAAGGAAACTCGAGGATGGAAATAATTACGGAGCTCTTCCGGAAATGATATTATCGAACTTCTCCAAGACCGCTCAACAAGCGATTTGCGTTGCGCAAAATTCCTTTGACGCGTGTACTATCATTACACAGAATAAAAAGGTCTCAAGTCCACTTCCTACTCTTGCCTCTGCAACAAAGCAGATGTTGATTATAGGACCAGAGGATGGAGATAAGGTGAAGAGACTAGAGACTGACCAAGATCTGAGCATGCAAGAAGTAATCGATATGTTGGAATTGAAGCCAAACGCCAATCTGAAAGAGGCACTGCAAGAAGCCATACAACTAAAATCTAACCAATTGATGGTCTTTGAAGAAACTAGACGAAAGGCATTGGAGATACTGAAAACTCAACATGGAAGATTTGGCATCGAGAAGATGCAAAGGCTGCTTTACCATGCGGAGCATCAACTTCAACTGCTGGCTTTTCCAGTAAATGGCAAGCATGCAGAGAAAGCGCAACCAGAGATCAACCAACTAGCTTTCGAAATGAAGCAATGTCAAAAACAATTGATAATCGAAAGTAACGAAGCAGATGCAAAAACGAACGTGAAAATTATTGAGCAGGCGCTTTTCAGCATAAAAGCAATATTCGCGTTATTGGAAACCTTGCAAGAATTGCGCATAACCTTAAAAAACTCCACGGATAAGGTCGCCTGGCTAAAAGATTTGCAGGCTCCTATATTCCACTTTATGATACACACCTCTACAGACTATATCAAAGCTTTCCAACAGCGTTGTGAGAACCGATCTTTTTTTATTACCCGGAAAGGATATATCGGGCTCGGATCATTATCTCTGGAAAAAGGAGATTCTATAGTGGTGATTCCCGGAGCATATGTGCCCTTTGCCGTGACTGCTTTACGGGATATTGCTAGTGACAAGCAACTCAAGGACACTGGAAACCCGAAAGAAGAGGAAAAGATGGTTCGGAATGAATCAATAGTTGTATATCGTCTGAAGGGTGAGGCCTATGTCCATGGGGTTATGTATGGCGAACGGACTCTTTGCAAGGATTGGAAGTTAAACACGATTGCATTAGAGTAAGGATAATATTATGTTTCGTAAAATGCTTGTTTGTAGGAGTCTTATGCAACTATCAGGGGCCTCCATTTTCTATCCATAATCCTGAAATTGAATCGGGTTCTCTTGTTTTTCTATACCCATACAAAAGTGCCCCACTTTATTGCCAAAAGGGTCTTTTTGATTTAGCTCTGACAAGTCTCTTTGACTGTTTAAAGGTTGAAATTCATATAAATCTGGATAACTTATATGATCTAGTTGGCTTATAATTGTGTTCAGAGCTTTGGGCTCAGCTCAGCTTGAGTAGCGGCTGGCAGGTTGAAAGATGGAAGTGAGTGGTAATATTAACCGTATCTTTAACTTACTTACTTGCTTTCACTTGGCTAGTCACACAGCCACTCTGCTCAGGCACTAATGCCCATCGTCTCACCCTCCACTCAGGTTGATCAGTCTACGCAGTTATATTAATGGGGACCGAGTTGGCTTCTAAAAAGCCCAAACACGATCCCCCCCACCCCCTTGCCCCCATATATAAAATTTTCATTCTCTCGAAGCAGGTTGTCCGCACAAGATGGCATTGTATCGCATCACCTCCTAAATATTAATTGAGGGGCTTTGGTGATTTACTCGAATTAGCCCGTTCTTCCTATCCGAGCTTAAAGCTAGTATTTGGAGCTTGTTTTTTGCGTGATATTGCGTTTGTAGGTCGAGCAGAAGGGGCTGGCACAGTAATAACAAAGCTACAACTCGTCCAGCCATATCGTCGGGTTTCTTAAAAAGCTATATCTTAACATGTGAAAATAAGTTTATTTTGACAATACTCAAATTGTTGGGTTCAGTTCTCTCCCCTATTTCGTCACTCGCATAGCGAGTGACTCGCTTAATAATAAGCGGGCCGATCCTCAGTTACCAATATTTGAAGGCCTCAAATGTGGAACGATATTATTCGTTATTGATAAAGGTGGCTGTAACCTCGTTGCATAATTTCCCGCTGATGTGGTGATTTCCCCGCGGGCTGGCCTGATCTTGCTAAATTCTACTTCTGCTCGAATATTTCGACTATTCTGGAGAAGATTAATTTCAACAACCACCGTGTTTATAACTCGGTTCAGCCATCGTTCTTTGCGAGCATCTATTACGGCATAAGTATGGCACCAACGTCAGCTGCCATATCGCCCGAGCGTACCAAATCGCAATACCATCACTTCATCCCGCGCTTCATCCTTCGAAACTTTACTCATCCTTACCAACCACCTGATAGCCCGTCGAAGGGAACTAAAACCAGAAACCGACGGCGAAATAGGGGCAGGCATCAACGCAACGAACCAATGCTCTACACTTTAGATTTATCTACACCGAAAGCGACCATCAATGAAACAGCTGTAGGACGAACATTCGGACTGACTGATATGTATCGAGACTTTGCAGATGCCACCAACCAGCATTATCTGGAAGACCAGCTGTCAAAGCTTGAGTCCCGTGTGGGAGAGATTATCTCAACAATTCGAAAAGCGTTTGAGGCTCAGGACAGAGACTTGTGGCTAACCCGCCCGGAACGAGACATACTGCGCAAGTTTCTTTTCATAATGAAATATCGAGGATCTACAATGCACAAACGATTCTATCATGAAGGTGCCGAAGGTTATAATGCCGATGATAGGGAGAGACTCTTGCAATATATGCAGGAACATGGATTTAAGAAGCCGGTTGATGTATGGTTTGACAATATCAAGGGAATGCTGGATTTGAAGATGGAACCGGACGGTCGATGGATAAGCGACCTACAAGAACGCATCTATCCCGACGATGCGCAGTGGTTCATAGCACATACACAGATGATGTATCTTGCGTTTTGTACCACGTCAATCGATGATGACGAATTCCTCTTGACAGAAAATGCATACAGTATCCACGAGGGACCAAACAGTTATCGGCTCGATCCGCAGACCGGAGAACACATTCCAACAGCTTATACTGAGTATCATGTCTTTGCTGTTATATCTCCAAAGCTAATAATGGTGCTTCGAAGCGTTTTACTTCCCGTGCCTGAGGAAGACAATAACAAGAAAATAGACGATTGGCGGAAGAGCATGTACAAACTGAACATCGACCAACACAGCTATCCTATGCTTTCGGGGTCAGTGTTAGCCGACTTACCAATTACCAAGGCTAGCAACTCATATTCAAAGATAGTAGATGACGGGATAGCACTCCTCGAAGGTGAAGATGGAACTCCTCGTGCAGACCACAAGTTCTGCTTTCGCTTCTTTCCCCTGGGAACTGACCATGTCAACAAAATCAACACTATCATGCTTGAAGAGTCGACTAGAATTTCGCATATAGTGTTTAGATCCTATTCTGGAGCCAGGAAGGTATTTGAACACTACTTATCCCTTCCTGTTGAGAGTGGCTTCAAGTATGTACCGAATGTGCCGGATGTGTCGGATGACCCAAGAGTAGTTTTCCTAAAGAAATTGGAGAAAGCAGTAAAACAAATGGGGTCTAGTGTCACAGCTAGCTACCAAACTCAGGGAACCGAGTTGATAGAGGAAAGAAACAACGAAGCATGGGGCGAAGTCTTCGAGAAGCACCTCCCAAATGAACCTACCGATTTCATGAAACTCTACAACAATCTAGGTGAGTAGATATCTTACGAATAGAAGCTATTTCCTAGTAATAATTTGCAGGTGGAAGAGGAAAAACTATGCCTAAAGATATGGAGCAAGCTCGCAAAATGCTCAACATGAGAATCAAGGTTGACGTGTGGTCCAAAGGTCTGGATGAGGATTTTAGAGAAAGTATCCGGGATAATGTTCGCGATCTTTTCTGTCAACTTCCGGTGCGGCGCGTTTGGTATTATCTGAAGCTGGTCCAGCATATGATACTGAAAAGCCGTCGGGTAAGTGGGTTGGAAAACTTAGAGTTTGGCAAGGACAGCCAACTTGACGGACCTGAAGACGTGATAGCCAAGGGTAGGATCCTTTATCAATTACCGATAAAGACCACTCGTTAAACTAACTTGTCTGTGAACAGTGAGCAGCCAGCTTCCTAGCAACGGTATCGCTCGCCTCATGTGGTTGACTGTCATGAATCACATTTATTTCGTCCAAAACCCTCACCTTGATCTTGAAGCAGAGGTCACTTTCAATCGAGAAGGGATAAAGCTACTACAGGGCATTAATACTGTCACATTCAGAAAATCAGGTATCTAGACTGTCCTTTCATGTATCAATAATTAAAGAAAACTAACATACAGACTTATATAGGTAGTATATATGATTGCCGTAAGAACACCTTCCATTTTCATAACCCAACTGTCTGATAGCTCGCGTATTGACTTATGTGGCAGCGATTCCAGAAATTGAAGAAAAGGCCAGATCATGGAAGAGCCGAGCTCGAGCGGAGAGTCTCTATAATAATCACAAGTCTCCTTTCTGGACGGACGAGGAGAATATGGAATTGTTCACACGCAGGATGATCCGGGGTGATTTCGTTAATCTCTTAGGTAAAAAGCTCCCAGCAGCAGATCTGCAAGCTTTGGAAACCCTTCTTTTTACTATTACTTATCCCATTGTCAATCTACGTTATCAATCTTGAAAATTTGGCTTGAAATGTATTTCTTTCTCCTTAACTCATTACTATCAGCTTGTTTTGATCACATTATTCGTTCTCTCTATTATTCTTTGTGGATACAGGTTATTGAAAGACCTGCTGTCGTAGTATTTTGAACGTCATGTGTAATTCGGATGGAATATGTAGAGATCTTTGAATGGATACTGGCATGAGTGCACAGTCGTAAGAAATCAACCATTAGTGTTATTGTAACTATTCCAACGTCATGTGTCTTATTCATGTACTAAGCTGTACTATCTCCCTATGAGCCATAACAAATACCTTAAAGATGTCTCTAGTTACCTGTAGGTTATTCCTGCAGTTTAAAACTTGATTATTAAATGACGCTCTACATCCTCGAGAAAGGCTTCTCTCCTTAGGTTTAGATCTTCCTATAAAGGCATTCTTCTATAAGATTCGAAAGCACTTCAACTTATATGAAGCCTTTTCACGACTGACACCACATTGGCCGATGATTATAGCACATAGCTCAGCCTAGGGCTTGATTTCTGTGATACTGAAGTTGGTCAGACCGTAAGAGAAAATTACATAGCTGTGATGAGACAATATTTGACAGAATTAAATCAATCAACTAATTTTATAACAACGTTTATAAATGGGAATATTTTCATAAATAAAATATTTTTCTAACAAATACCAGGGAAGAAATTTTAGCGAGTCCCCCTGTACCAACTGCATGTTGGTTGGCCATAACACTTAACATATGCTAGAGCTATCTTCCCCTCCTTTGCTTCTTTATTTCGTTTCTTCGTTTTTTCTTTTTAAAAATCCTTCTAGATCACCACCACTCCAGCATGGAACAATCTTCAGGTGCAGATAAACTCAACAATCCTGAGTGGCCTATCGAACTTAGACAAGATGGCATTAGTAGTGATGAGAAGAAGGCAAGGAAATCAGGGAAGTTCTGGGTATGCCTATAAGCTGGGAAAAGCCGCTTTCATCGCTCCAAACCTGAAGTTAATAGCTAACGAGTGGAGAATGTGCAGGGCATTATTATCTCGATGCAATTGATATCAATGCTATCCGCCTTGGATACGTCGGCCGTATCTACGGCAATGCCTTCTATTCTCCATGATCTCGGCGAAAGCGACGGTTGGGTGTGGGTATCTAATGCTTACTTCCTGACGATGACCGCCTTCCAACCCCTATTCGGCCAGGCTTCCAACATCTTCGGCCGTCGCATTATGACACTCCTGGCCACTTTGCTATTTGCTGTCGGATCTGCCGTGAGCGGGTCTGCACCTACACTGGGTGCCCTCATCGCAGGTCGAGCGATCCAAGGCGCTGGTGGTGGTGCAATCAGTATATTGATAGAGATCAACGTTGCTGATCTGGTGCCTCTGCGCGAGCGACCCCAATACATGAGTATTATTTTGCTTGCTTACACAGTCGCTGTGTGTATTGGCCCTTTCATTGGGGGTGTCCTGGCTCAGTATGCAAGTTGGAGATGGTACGTGCCTCAAGCCACTGTCTCTCGTATGCCGCAGCAGCATCCGTAAGATCTAATTCTGACTATACCAGGGTCTTCTATCTGAATCTTCCTATCTGTGGAATAGCCTTGGTGGTTATCTTCATCTTTTTGCGGACAAACTACAAGGTTGATACAATTAGAAACAAGTTCAAGCGTGTTGATCTGGGTGGCAATGCTCTGCTTGTCGCTTCCGTTGTTTCTGTTCTGATCGCTCTGACTTGGGGTGGTACTCAATACGAATGGTCATCATGGAGAACACTGTTACCTTTAATCTTAGGGTTTATGGGCATCGGCGCCTTCCTCTGGGTTGAGTCGACTACTTGGATTGCCGAACCCACAATGCCTTTCCGGTTGTTTTCAAACCGCACATCTCTTGGTGCCTTTGCTATTGCGTCACTTCACGCTATGCTCACCAACTTCCTTACCTTCTTCTTGCCCATCTATTTCCAAGGCGTTCTGGGCGCAGGTCCTACAATGTCTGGAGTTGACCTCCTCCCGCTCCCATTTGTTACGATGCCGTTTGCCATTCTAGCCGGAATAGCCACTACGAAGTGGGGCCTCTACCGCCCTTCCTTTTTCATCGGCATGGCTCTTCTAGCAATTTGCTACGGCCTCTTGACCCGGCTCAATGAACACACCTCGACAGCCTACTGGGCCGGCATCGAATGTATTGGAGCCGCTGGGCTTGGCGTCATGACAACGACAACATGGCCGGCCGTCCAAGCGCCGCTCGAGGAAGTTGACCAGGCCATTTCAACGGCAGCATGGGGCTTTGTTCGCAGCTTCGGCGGTATATGGGGTGTGGCGATTCCGGCAGCCATTTTCAACGCGCGCGTCAATTCACTGGTGGGCGAGATAGCGGACCCTGAAGCCCGCAGGATACTAGTCAACGGGGGTGCCTACGCGCTGGCGTCCGTCGGCGGTGGTACTTCCGCGCAGAACTGGAGCCAAGATATCATCAGTCAGGTCGCGAGCATTTATGTCGAGAGCTTGAAGCGCTGCTGGCAGGTAGCCATAGGTTTTGCATTGTTGGGTTTCCTTATTAGTTTCGTGATCAAGGATGTTCCGCTCCGCGAAAACCTCGATACTCAGTTCGGATTAGAAGGTCGTAGTACTGATCGCAACGGCAGCGAGATGACCAAAGAACCAAAGACAGAGAACATGATGACCCCGGAGGAGGTGGCTTAGGGAGAAGATGCTATGGTTCAAATTGGGGATGGATTATGTACCACCTGCTCTGGCTCGGCGAACAATAAGATGACAGCAAATGCCAACACGGAGGCTAATCGCATGTTACATATTTATCAACTAACTATGATATTGTATGGCTGCTATTGATATGCTCCTCCATCATCTTAACGAATAGAACATATCTAAGTAACGACTTAATTACTGTAGCAAGGCAAACTTCCTTTAATTGCCCATCCTGACTGAGCAAGAGTCTTCTTTGGACCCGCAACTAAATTGGCTCCACAATAACGAAAAAATTGCAATATATGTAGATTAACTATCTTAGGTTTGAATACACTGTTCCTCCAATCCTTTCCAGATGTTGAAAGTTGCTAAGATAAGGACTAACTCGTTCACCACTGTAATTCATTCAACGTGGCGCAGTCTGTCTTTTGATTTGTCACCGGCTTGATGGGTGTGCACATCACCTCAAACAGTTTCTTACCAAATGACTCAAATGCCCCAGATATACCTCTTGCTTTGATAAGTTCTTGCTCCATATGGCTGAGCTGAAACTTCCATTCTCTATCTCCAATTTTGACCTTGCACGCAATTAGGTCAATCTTAATATCAGCACCATCATCGGCCGCCGCGAAAAAGTCCGGATCTGTAATTAAAATTCCTAGCAGACCAAGATTGGGCTGGTTTCGGCTATAGATGAATGCAAATGACTTTGCAATGACACATTGGATGCCAACACCTAGAAGTGCAGATACGGCATTTTCCCGCGAACTGCCACACCCAAAGGCTGTGCCAGCGAAGACGATGTTTTCGCCGGCTCTGGCACGTTTCCGAAAATTCGGATTTGTATGCTTCAGACAGTATTCCCCATACTCTTCATTAGTCTTGCATATGGTGAGCGACTCGGCAGGGGCAAGCTATGTCCCGTTAGCTAGGACGTGAGAATTGAAACGCAAGCTTACAGCATCTGTATCTATAAAGTCACCAAGACGCTGAATTCTTCCCGAAAGGATATCAGACCGTGTTGAATTCTCCGAAGACTTTTGCAATGACGAAGTAATATCTGCGACATGAGTGTCCTCTGCCCGTGCTTGGTCTATCGGTGCCACGTTACCGAAAGGCTCAATATACGCTATTGCTTTGTGGATACGTCGTTTTCTGTGTAGTAGCCCATCAAGAAGTTCGAAATCAAGTTTTTTCAGTAAGTCATTAGGAGAGGTGATCTTCATATCAAACGAAGAGGCTGCGACTGTGACGGCAGACGCCAGGTTTCCAATAGAGCCTAATTTGAAGTCAACCTAAGTTCAAACAAATTTCAGGTAGAATTTACCAGTGCCCATACGGTTCTTAAAATTCCTGTTCTGTGATGAAAGCCACACCTCTCCATTAGCAGCTTTATCAGCTGATATTCCGACACAATAGCTACAGCCCGGAACTCCTATCGTAAAGCCCGCTTCGTTATATACTTCCACAAGTCCAAGTGTTTTCAATCTGTGAAGTATAGGTAGTGATCCCGGTGTTACTCTTCGCTTTCCACTGTTAGTTGGCGTTAACCCTTTTTGAAGTCCAACTTTGAGTAGCATGCCTGCGAGAATAAGATCCTCTTTCGTTGTAGTACAAGCACCAATGAAACATCCATCTAGGTGCAATCCTTCGACGTCACTAATAGGTACCACATCATCTGGTGAAGGATAGAGGGCTACAAAGGGTTCCGCTTTATTAAGATCGATAGTGTAAGTATCTACATATGTGGCATCTTCATCGGCCGCAAAGTAATTGGAGTTGGATTTATGGCGCGGGCCTTTTCGTAGAGACAAGAAGTCTTGAGTTACTTGATCAGGAGTAAAGATACCAGTAATTCCTCCAAATTCCTGTACTAGTTAGCTTGAGTTCCTTGAGATAAAGTTAGAAATGCAGTCGTCATGTTTGCAATAGCAAATCGAGCGTCGCAAGACAGATGTTCGAGGCCAGGTCCGGTGTATTCAACGACTCTATTGGCTGCAACCGTGTTTCTTTTCAGCTCCTTCAAAACGTAGAGGATAATGTCTTTGCCGCCAATGCCAGGAGCAGGTTTCCCAACGAACCGAATATTCATAGTATCTGATACTTTGAACCATGTCTCTCCTGTGATAAGTGGTATGGTTACATCTCCCACTCCTAAACCTATCGCAAGACATCCAAGCGAGCCTGCTGAACAAGTATGTGAATCAGATCCTATAATCAGCATGCCTGGCTGCGCACGTTCACGGAAGAACTCTGTATGCATAATAGTATACTGGGGATAATTAGCCCAAACCTTTGTGCTCACCACCAAATTGAACCATTGAAGAGCACATGTAGATCTTGACGTACATTCATGCCCTGATAATCGGTCATCAGAAAATCATCCCTGGCCTCCTCACTATCAGAAACAAGAGTTTTTACTGTTGGGTGGTCTTTTACGCGTGGGTCCACTACATGGTCCCCAGCAAGCCAAAATCTATCATTGCGGAAAATACCTGGCTTGCCAAGGGATTCATACGTGCGCTTCATGCCTCGCTGTAATAGATCAGTCACATTCGATGTCCCTTTCAGCAGTCTACTTACACTCCATGAAAGTTCAGAGGCCATCACCCAATCCACGTCAACTCTAACCATATCACCTGGTTTCAATTCTCCCCTTCTCTCCGAATCGTGAGATGCAAAAATCTTCTCTGTCAATGTCATTCCTCTTCTACCGTTCGGTCGCGAAGTCAACATTTTGATCGGAGCCTTGCTTCGATCCGCGGAGTTGAGGGACTCGAGCCATGCTGAAAGTAAGAACAACACCTGTGCTTCGTCCTTTGGTCCAAGGTCTTCTGGGACTAACCCAAGCCCTCCAAAGTCTGTGCCTACACATGCCAAAGAATGCACACTCTCCAGTGCTTCGGCTTCTCTGGTGTACTGTGCTTTAGACAAAATTTCAGACAAAGCTAATATCTGACCAATGAGCGGTTTCGGTTCCAGGCCTATCCCTATTAGATTAAACAACTAGCGTAGAAAACTTTTGGTGACATATACCTGTTATTAAAGAGATATCATGCCCAATTTCAACTTTTATATTGCGAGTTCGGTGGAGGATGTCTAGCATTTGACGCGTGGCGCCATCATGCACGAGGTGCGCTTGAAGTGTTGGCATGCTGGAAATCTTGCTTTCACAGTCGTAGGGAAATTGAAATACGAAATCAAAATCAAAAATTATCTAAAGAGCCTATTTGAGCTTCTTTCTATCTGTCCACATACTTAAACTCCGCATATATGTCTTGCTCGAGAATACAAACCGCGGGAAATACAACATCGCGGGCGAAGCGGATGGCTCGGCACCGAAACGCAGCAGATACTAGACTGTCTAAGTGGTACTGTACATGGTGAAGAATGGCTCCAAATAGAAACATGTAGACTTTTGAATATCGGAGTTGTCCTCAGGCGGACCGAGCCGCGCCGCTACGGCTCCAGCTTTGATTGGTCAATAAAGGCCTCCGCTACGCCTCGTTTGTCCTCTAGGTGAACCAAATATCTCGGAGGTTCGGTGCCGTTACTTCAATTCTCACACTGATCTGTCACTGGGATGAAGTGGAGAGCTTTTTTTCTAAGTGAGAGATGCGCGTGATTCATTCCCCACCCATGATCGGAATATTGATGTATATATAATATGGCGTTTAATAATAACTGATAAATGCTCGCGTTGCAAACAATTCAAACTACTGACTAATAAACTTTGGATCAAAAGACAAACATTCAGAAAGCGACGGCTTATGATTTACTTGACACAATGGCAGCGACTGCGAAACTAAGAGCTATGCTCACTCAGGATGACAAGATTATTGTATGCCCCGGTGTGTATGATGGACTGACAGCAAGAATCGCCTTAAGCGAAGGCTTTGATTGTTTGTACATGGTAAGTTCCCAGTTTTGACATTCGTAAGCCATACAAGTTATATTTCGAGAATCCGCTATTAAATCTTTATATAAGACAGGTGCAGGTACTGCATTGTCAAAACTAGGCATGGCAGATCTAGGTCTTGCCACATTGAACGATATGAGAGAAAATGCAGGCATGATCGCCAGTCTGAACCGCAATATACCACTCATTGCAGATGCAGATACTGGCTTTGTAGGTGAGAAGTTGCACTGCATGGCTTCCAAAACATTGGCTTACCTAGTTAAAAGGCCCACTAATGGTGGGTCGAACCACGGAGCAATATATACAGGCTGGTGTTGCGGCACTTCACCTTGAAGATCAAGTGGTAACCAAAAGATGTGGTCACTTGTTAAATAAGGAGATTGTCGACGAAAATACCTTCTTATCTCGGATCCGGGCAGCAGTAAATGCGCGTGCTCAATCACATGGCGATATCGTAATCATCGCTCGTAGCGACGCACTTCAGTCGCTTGGGTTTGAAGTGGCCGTATCTAGATTGAAAGCAGCTGTTGCGGTTGGCGCAGATGTCGCGTTTCTAGAAGGCTTCAGTACCATCGAGGAAGGTAGGCGAGTGTGCAGAGAATTGGCACCAACGCCCGTCTTGTTGAACATGGTTCCCGGTGGTGTCACCCCACAAATATCGGTTCGGGAGGCAGAGGAGTTGGGTTTCAAACTCATTATATTTCCTGGGTTCGCTCTTACACCCATATACAGTGCAGTTTTGGCAGCGGCAAAAGAGTTGAGATCAACGGGAGATTACAAAGTCTTAGAAGGCGGAAATCCTAAAGAGATATTCAATTTATGTGGATTGAGGGAAGCAATGGCCTTTGACTTGGGCGCTGGTGGGAACCTGTACTCAAAAGGAGTTTGAGATCAAATGTAGAGCATTATCTTCAGAATATCATTGACATTGTTACATCATCGCCTACAGGGATGAAAAAAAGCTCGAAATCGGTGTTTGATTGCATTACGTTGATGAACTTGAGACCACATTCACAAGGTCTTTATATGTTTAATGACTAGTTGTGCTGAAGAGCGGTGAATGGTTGAGACTTATTTCTGACTACATCCGGACAACCTCGAAAATCCTATGGAACTTTGAGTTCGATCACTTCTGTATTATCGGCTACGTTATATTTCCTGTTTGAGACGAATTTGGCAGTATTTGAACAGAATCGAGCAACGACGGGTATGTTGCATCCCAATCCCAGTCCAAATTTGACATATCTCCAACCAGACTGTTCATGTAAAAGTTTTTTCGAGATGCAGGAAAGAGCTGATTATACTGTTGTTCAAGCTCTGTTGTGATGCCTGTGAGATCAACCTCATTGTCTGAGCCAGTACTTGCTGACGCTGTTTGAAGTGGCGTAGGTGCTGGAGCGGTTTGTGACGAGGCATTCGTTGAAGAGGCCTCTTTTCTTGATCCTTGCCCTCCGAACTTCTCTCGCCATGACCAAAGTCCGTCGTGAAGTATACTAGCCCCAAGCCGACTTGTGACATTTAGGCTAGGTTCTTTCCTGTACTCTCTGTGAATTGTCCACAATTGAGCCAGGATCTTGGTTGCCCGTCCACTTGTGTCATTATCTTCAAGAACACTCCTTCGAAGTAATCCTAAAACAGTATTAAATGCCCGCTTTCCACCCTCGCAATCAATGTAACGGTCGTAAGTTGAATGAACAATTTTCATAACTAACATACTGGCAGTCACTAGCATCAGATACACAAAGCTCGGCGCGTATATCATATAGTCTGATGTAGTATCTGCTTCAGCAATTTCTGAAATGAGAGTGAGTGCGGTAGTGTATGCTTTGATGAGGCCTTCCTTGCGACTCTGGGGCAGGCTTAACTCAAGGAGGTAATATGTTCGTAACTGAAGACGTGCCATCGTGAGAGCAATTCTGTGGATATCTACGTCAGGTGTGAGATGAGGGGGCACATATAAAGGTTTTGAGGATGACAAACCAGTAACTTGCGCTCCAAATTGCTGTTCGATTTCTTCAAATTCGCATTCAAAGAGCCGCATCAACCCATCCCCTTCCCTATCACGTCGTCGACTGTCAGAAGGCTGAGCATATCTCGCCATCGTGACGCTGACTCGTCTCAGAAATCTTTGTATAACCAAGTCATATCGAAGATTCCGAGGCAGAGAGTATTTGTTGCCCTCTTCACATGCCTGATCAATAACCCAGTCCTCTGAAAATAGGGACGGCTGTCCAGCAGTGGCCGTGATGCTATGATGGATTAGCTTCAAACATCAGATAAATGACATGCACACAGCACTTACTACTCCCCTACAATAAAGCAACCAGCCCAGAGTTTTACCGCCTCTTGAAAGTCGTTGGGTGCCAGTTTTGCCTTTACTCTAAGAAAATCTTGAATGATTTCGGGCCTATGGAGTCCGTTTTGCATGGCAGCACTTTTTGCAATAGTTACGTATAACAATGAAGGGTCCTTCCATTGAGAATCGGTCGGAGAATGCCAGGTGGCGAGTAAAAGTAACGCCTGAATTGTGTACAGCGGTAATGGCACCTGTATTGCGGCGCTCCATACCAAATTTGCGACAAGGGGAACCAGATTTCCCAGCAAAGACATGTCTTCGCCGTATCTCCGTGCTGCCTGCAATGATAATAATTGTCCAATAAAGTGCAGGCGACCTCGAGTAGCACACGTTTGGCTCAGTTGAAGGATCAAGAATCTCAAGAAAAGGGTGGTAACGTTGGAAAAAGCTTCCAGGACATTTAGTGATCGTGGCAAACATGCGATGGGGGAATACCTACATTGCAAACAGTTCGTTAATCTGTCCTCCATTAAGCGCTACATTCTCTAAACATCGTGGAGCAGTCTCTCTGGAAGTTAGCGAAGCCGAAATTTGTGCCAACTCAGGTAATCGCCTGGCAGGCAAAGAGCCATTGTTGACTGCCGTTGCCGGGCTCTGAGCTTTATGTGAACGATGAACTTGGCGTTCATTCCTTATAGCTGCTGCACTGCCTGCTGGAGAGGATGAAGTGCTATCCAAAGACGTCTGTCTCTGTTGCTGTTGCTGAAGTACTGATGAATGAAACTGGTGTTCTGAGCTCGGAAGATTTTTCTCCTTGATTACTGTGCGTAGGTGCTCAAACTCGTCGACCAGTTCATTGATCTTGCTGAACTTACGTCGTCATTTGACAGTTTGAAGAGAATGGTGCCCTGTTCACTCACGGTCTCTTATTAACTCGTTTATAGGCAGTATCAAATTGGCATGCCAGCGAGAGACGTGTACAGCGAAGACATCGCCCTCGGGAATCGTTTAGAGCTTCGCATCGTAACTAGCCAATCAATCATGAGCACAGTATAATTTGGACCTGGCAGCAGAAACATAAGGGAACAACAAGGCTGCATACCTTAGCCTGCCGGCACCCTTTGGACGCGACCATTTTCGGCCTCTGATGCGGTCGAGCGCTTCCACCACTCCGTCGAACTTGCCTCGTATCTGCCCTGGAGTAATTGTTTCTGGGATGATCATGCGGGGTGAGTCTTTGGGGTGCTTCTTGCTGCCAATTTCCAGTCATTAACCATGCGTTTTGACCGCCGTCCACGTTGTCGCTACCGGCACGGGTTGTAATTGTGTTCAAGCCGATCCATCTTTATCTAACCGATTTTATGACGATTAGATGGTCGTGTTGAGCCCACGATGTATCAAGCATTACCTACGGATTGACCGGTGATTGCAGTCAGTCAGAATTCCTGCAGATCAGTGAGATCAAGAAGCAGAGCGCTGCGGCGTGCAAGCGGTCTTATATCATAATTACGAGCATCTGCAGCCGCAGCGGAGGCTAAGCCAACCTTTCCCCGCTAATATGGGGCTACTCCACATTTGTGGGGTCTCTGATGGTGCGTTTGTATACGAAAGTAACAGTCGATGGCTGTCTACTAGTCTATGGCTGACTAATAGAAAAGAGCCGCTGACATGACTACGCTCCACGCCAATTCTCGTACGAAAAGCGCCTTAATACATCTCCCGTACGTTCATCCTCCTTCCACACAGTGAACACCCGGTATACATCTTTAGTAATGACATTTGCATTGAGATGAAAGCTGGCAATTCAGAATGAACCCACAAGAGGACGCGGAGCATGAAGCAAGGGGTTGCAAAATGGGGCGTACATATCAATACTATAGTACCCGGGGCAGGTTTTTGCAACAACGGCAGCCAGTCGCTAAACGGTCCCTAATGGGTAACAATCGGCTATCAATTGGTTTATATAATATAGCTATTAATAAGAATAGAAATAAAATAATAATATATTACTAGAGAGATTCGAAATTTATATTTGTAAAAATAATATATTATTAGAATGTTTAAAATAGTAAGTTTAAAAGCCCATTTTGATATAGAAACCTATAGTAGCTCTTGGCTCGATTTAGCTTCTCTAGATTAATCTTACTAGAAGTTGACATTTTTAACTAAAGCATGGCCGGAAGTAATTTTATAATAGACAAGAAGGGTAAGTGAAGGTGAGATATCAAAGTATATACAAAAAGGCTGTGAAGATAAGTAAAGCCAAATTGAAGCGCGAGTGAGCAGAGCGGCGGGAGGTCACCTGACTGATGGGTGTGTGTGAATGTGAGTATTTGCTGACGGGTTGGCGTACGCGCAAATGTGGGTGAGGATTAACGACAAACAACAGCCCATGTTGGTTCGATATACGAAGTAATTGGATGATGAGATGGATAAATTAAAACCAACAGCCCATGTTGGTTCGAGATGCGAAGTAAGTGGATGATAAGATGGATAAACTAAAACCAACAGCCCTCATGTTTTAAGCTCAGCCACTTTATTTTATATAACTTAGGACTGCAAACATCCAAACTCCTCCAAAAACAAGTCTGGCGAAAATTTGTTAGACCTCATCGCGTCATTGCCAACCACCACGGGAAACACTCCATTACCACAAGCTCTTTCGGTATCATGGCTGAACAACAAGCACCCTTACTAAAGGTCTCTGTCCTGCACTTTCGGGACTAGTCGAAGGATGAGGAGACCTGGACCAAATGGTATGTCGAGGAGCAGATCCCACGATTTATCACCGTTGCCCACAAGCACGGTATCGACCGCTGCGAGGTGGTAAGTTCCCGATACTACTTCAGCATTCCTAGCGTGCCCAATTTGAACAAAACAGTCGCTGACGAATTTGTCAAATCAAATAGTATTTCACGCCTTCTACCTTCAAAGCCATGTTTCAGGCCGACTTAGACCAGCTTAAAGGTGGATGTGCTGAGGGTTGGACAATGGCGCCCTATGACGCCGTAGTCAACTACTATGTCTCGGATCCTCAGAAGGTTCGCAACATGCTCAACGACCCAGATTGGAACGACAAGGTGGTAGCATTTGAGGAAGGCTGGAACGATCAAAAGAGAGTTGATGTTCAGATTGGCACTCAGACAGCCTACATTGAGGACGGCAAGATTGTGAACACTGTGACCAAGGAGTATACTTCTTGAGTATGGTAATTAGGGAACGGGGTTAGAGATAGTCATTGCTATTGTAAACGAGTAGAAGTCAAGCAGCCAAGCATTCAAATTGAAGAATTTGATTTCTATCACTAAAGGTTTCAATGTGGAGAAGCAAGAGAAGAGTAAGAGAGGGCTGTATATATATCTTGATCTACCCTAAACCACCCTAAAACTCCTAAGGCTCTAGGAGTCTTCCTTAATCGCTCTCCTGACACCTGTATTCCAGTCCCAGTTTCTAGTAATGTGACAGCTATAGACTTGGATCAGTAATTACGGGCTTCTTACAAAAGTCATAGAGGCAGAGAGCATAATACCATAAAAGACGATTTGACCGTAGTTATTCGGTTGGCTTACTTTTGATAAACGCCATTTGTAACTCGATTTGCACAACAAGTTCTCTATGGTTGAACCTATAAATACCATTTATTGCAAATGATTATCAAGTAGTATAAGATAAAGTGGTTTAGAGCTGTCCAAAGGTGATTACTCTGTCTGAGTTATCTTTCGTTGTAGTTTCAACCAGCCTTACACCTAAATTCAGGCTCTTGAAATAGTATGATCGTGAATCGTTTCTTTTAGAAGCAGCTATGAAAAATGAACTAACGACTGCTTACAACGCAAGATCGATCCTTCATTGATAGGACTCAGACGTCACATCCTACTCAGACCTCACTCCCTAAGTTAGATAACTACCCATAAGAACAGACCTCAGATGGTATTGAGAATGTTAGACACTTCGATCATACAAGACTTTACATCGTGAGGTCTGATACTCATCCACCTAGTAGAGTCGGATTTTGTGCCAAGCATAAACTAGAAGTTCCGTTGGAAGTTATCGAAATAGCACCTCATAAAAGAATATCTTCGTATATTTCCTGTCCACAGTGAAGGATGCACAATATTAAATACAGTTTCAAGTCATCCAAGTATCGTGGCATGCATGTGGGAGAAGGCTGCCACCTTAGCCTGTAGGGAACTTTGGCTTACACATCAGGGGTCTCCACATGGCCATGGAATGCCCATCCTCGAGCTTAGATCGGATATCATAAATGCTTTGCGCTTCGATTTCAAGTTGGTAGCAATAATGGATTTGTCTACAGCGCATCCAGAACGGATTTGAGCACGGCCTCGAAGTTTTCACGCAAGTGCAGCCGGTTCTTCGTCCGCCGAACTAGTTACTATGCCCTCGCCGGGAGTGTCGATTGTTAGGACCGCATAACCGCGAGGCAGCACCCACGCGGTAAAACGCAGAATTCCTCCTGGGTTGTGTCAAAGCCTTGTATCTAAGCGAGGACCTGTACCTTTACTGGGGAGTTGAGCAAGGAATCATCAGCGAGAACACTTGTGAGACAGGTCATCCATGAGAAATTTGGAATGAATAAAACTATAGATAATATCATTGCGAACATGGTTTGGGAAGGGGTTTAGGGGAGGTCATGAGCTATCCGGCTGGGGCATTTGATTAGAGAACCGGCCAATGCGAATGATTTATATGCTGGGATCTGGTAATAGCCCGTGACGGATTTTGATGCTAATGCTAGCGCGATACAACAAAAACAAGAGTGCCGGCGTGGTGGCCAGTCTTGTGGGCAGCATGGTCAATAGCAACGTTTGCAGCGCCGCGCCGAGCAGCAGCCAGGTGGTGACGGTCAGATCGTCGCGGAAGTGTTTCAGCTTTATGTCCGCTATGCTGGCGATGGTGAAGACTTGGCCAAGGCTGTTAAGATTCGGCTCCTAGTAGATCGAGAGTGAATAGAAATTGAATTATCGGTGGCGAAGGAATTGATGACTGGAGATAGTGTAAGTAGTTGAGGTTTCGAATGTCAGCTATTGAACTGTTCACAGCTGATTGTTGGGTTTGAATTGTGAAAAGGGTTAAAATCATTTGAGTAAGCTGTGTAGCACATGCATAGCAAGTATGTAATACGCATACAATATATATCACGTATATTATCCTAGCCATGTGAAACAAGCATAGCATGTGCATATATGTCTACCGCGCCTTACCACCATTATTGAATATCTGCATCATCTTATATTTAATTCTTATTTTGAAAGCCCACCCACACTGGACTAATCGCAATTCGCCAGTCCTATTTATTCATTATTAAATCACACATTCAGCCTTATCTGCGACAGGCTAGTGAATTTGCTAGCAATAGCGTAGACGGAGAATATCAGAGACCAGACTTCTGGATACATGCATATTTAGACGAATGCTTCACCGTACACTTATTTAGTAAAATCAATCTTTCAAAAGCAGATCCAAAGACCCAAAAACTGTTATTAATCAAAAGCTGCCGGAACAGAAAACTGCTAGCTAAGAAACCGCAAATAAAGCTTCCATTGCCAACCTTCCCAGGCACCAACATATCCATTGACTTACGAAATAGTGCATGTCCTTACACTCTAGTCTATTCCATTACATACTAACAGCTAGTACACCCCATTTATCGTTGAAGACTCGACTTTCCTACCTTACCTATCCTCCAGACGAGGCCGTTAAAAAGCACCGAGATCTTAGCAAGCCAGAACAATAAACACAATGTGTGTAGATACTGGACAACGCGTCCGAAGAATGCTATTCACGTCGTCGGGAGTTGATCGAGCTTTCTGAAACGCACACGATGCACACGAGCCCAAGATCTTCCGGATAATACTGGCACCATCTTTACCCCTAGGTCCCTTGACTCTGCAGGAGAAGCAATCTAGAGCTGCAACCTGGTCTTCGGTCCGCAACCCAGCACGGGCAACAATATACCACTTGCAGCCGGGAGGGGCCTTGGACTCCTGGTGGACGTCGTGCTTGGTGCCTCCTTGAGAATAGAACTCGGCGAGATCCAACTTGCTCCAGATTTCACTCCCTGGAAATTCAAATGTCTGGCTAAGATGCGGAGGGCAGTTGCATGGGCTAACTTTCTCGAGCAGTGGGTCTTTGACGATGCGCGCGATCATCAGAAATGGGCTTTTGTTGAAGCGTGGGAGACCGCTCAGGCGGCATCTCAAGACGGTGTGCTGGTAATTATCTTCCCAGTTGCTCTCCGGATCCCATCGCACGTCGGGCACCCGCCAGCTTCCCACATTGTCCAACGTGATGGAGGGTATGCGTGTGGGCCTGATGGACTTTTGCAGTTTGCGGTTTATCATCGACGCCGCAGGAGTGCCGCATATCAGGCGGTTATCTCCCACGTAGAGATCGAGACATCGCCCCGTCCGCAGATCATGCTGGTATAGATTAGCGTGCTGAAGCTTAGGTCGAGTCAGCGTCAGAGAAACGAGTGTTACCCCGTTGGCGCAGCAGCCCAGCGGAGGTCCTTCCGGGATATCAGAGGCCTCGGGCGTCTTAACTGAGACGCCGCAGATGATATCGTACAGAGTGGCCCGGAAGCGGTTGAGAAAGGAGCGTTTGTCGGGCTGCCTGGCGCTGCCTTGATGAAACCCAATCGCCTCGGCCATGGTTTGTACCCACGAGAACAGGCGGCTATCAGGAATTAGCAGTCGGCACGCTTCCGGACTGTTAGACGTCTCGTAGAAGTCGATGGGCGTCAGCACAACCTCAGTGTCCTCGTCGGCTGCTGCTTGCTCGCCGACGCACACGAACTGGCTAGCAACTGCATATACGAAGCCGAGCATCACCAAATGCATTGTGATCCATGGCG
>Ga0247734_1000509_pt1 | contig 33902 bp, 31 predicted proteins | sample UWRJL103311B2_FD_180933 | JGI IMG/M metagenome (GOLD analysis project Ga0247734, IMG submission 180933) | Plant litter microbial communities from Arlington Agricultural Research Station in Wisconsin, United States - UWRJ-L103-311B-2 | ecosystem: Environmental > Terrestrial > Plant litter >...
ATACCCAAGCCTAGCTTAGCCAGGAAAAGACAGCCAAAATCTCGACTAGGCCGTTTACTTCTAGACGCGCTAAAGGGCGATGGAGTAAAGGGCGTTGGCTGTTTGAATAGTACGTTAGGTGAGGAATATATGGTATGAGTGATGCACTAGCGCGTAATGTTAACTCAGGTTTTATGATTTTATGATTCTATGACACATTTTGGAACTGGGATGTTGGATGTGTTGGTGCTGTATGATAGAGTCATATAAAACTATTTGATATTGCACTCCTAGCTTCTACTAGCTTCTACAATTTGATATGAGTTACAGAATTACAGCATCAAGCATGTCGCAGGAGATGCTAGGGGCGTAGCCACCAGAAACACTCATTGAATGGTGCTACTTCTTTCAACGCAAATGCGCCCTTGAAAATGTGACAAGTCGTTGGTTTCATAAAACAGAGACGACAACTATTTCAAATGACGCTTGTTATGATCACGTAAGAGGGACCCGAAAACAACAAATTCTGGAGTCATTCATAACGTCGTTACATTGCACACGCTCGAGAACTAGATAGCTAAATAATTACAAAAAGTATAATAATAGTCAACATCTAGCATACGCCAGCTGGTAGATTAAAGGCCTCGGTACGGCCGGATGATCCGGAACCTCTAGTAGCTCCCTTGCCTAGACCTCTCTTTGCGAAGGCCTTCCATAATTCACATGCATTAACACCTCCAGTGAGGGCCTTGTCGGCGTCAATGATGGCATCACGTGCTTGAATGAATGTAGGACTACATGGTTGTCTGATTCAATGTTAGCATAGCTCAGATTTAGAAAATAAAGGGCAGAGAGAAGGAGGGAAATCTTACAAAGCCATGCCGTCGAGGACAAGTTGCATACTCAAGAATCGTCCATCGGTAGGGATACCGTTGGAGAAGGTAGGGAAGCGTTGGGAGTTGATGCCGTGTTTCTCAATCAGGTTCCACATAACTTCATAAAGGATGGTGGCCCAGATGGTTCCAGATTGGTGAACAACTGGTTGAGCAACAGCGTTGTAGGTGTTAACCCATTTGTAGGTGAGAGGGTTGGTAGTCAAGCTGGTGGAGTAGAGGTAGGCTCTGATGCCAGCAGGTCTGAAGCTGATCCAGGCACCCATGGGCTTGTTGGCTGCGCGCGTCTCACCAACCTTGAGGTTAATGGCAACAGACATGAAGTCTCCCCATCCTTCACCCATACTACCCGCCTCATATACGGTCAAGCAGTTGGAGTTTGCTGGACCACCAGTGAGGCGATTCGATACACCGTGAGTGTATTCGTGAATGATAACACTAGCATCGAAACTGCAGTCGCGGTTGGGAACTTGGTCGTTCCAGATGAACATGGACATTCTGCCGGGTTGGCCATCGACAGGGGTTGCAAAGTTTGCGTTGTTGAATCTTTGTCCATCTTGTGCGTTGAGGATAACAGCATCGCCTCCTTTACCTCCTTGACCATTGTTGTTGGTCTCAAAATTTCCAGCCGCCTCATTGAATCCAAGTTTGTAAAGGAGATCATGGTAAACGTTTGAAGTGTAGAACAATTGGGTGACCGAAGCGTTGGAGTATGTCTTGGGATTAGTCCATGTTGTACTATAGTCGTAGTTAAAGTTGCTGTTACTAGATGTAGGGCGGTAATCATTCAAATAGCTGGTATCTCCTTCGTAATTGGCTCCGGAGATACCATTGTTTCCTCTGGTTGTGGTGTAGGTTGTGGTTCCATCACCTTGCCATGTGAACTCTGAAGCTGATGCATCGGCTGGGTTGGTCTCCAAGATACGGCTTCCTGCTGTGGGGTCATTTACTCCCCAAGGACTGTATATAATTAGTAATGAACATTTCGAGATGCTGTTTTGACTTACTATACTTGATACCCCGCATCTGCTACATAGTTCACAACATTGTAGACCTTCTTGGCATCACCTGCATCAACGTAGGACAAGAGCCAATCGTCATACAAATCGGTCTCAACTCTCCAGGTTAATGCAAGTGTATTCTCTGGTGTCTGGATATACACGAGTCTGGCCTTGGGGCTGGACTCGGCTCCATTTGTTCCTTCAATCACATAGTGCTCAGTTCCCTTAGTTTCAGGATCCGCGACAGCGTTTGCCGATTGAGTATTGATAGGAAGGCCGAGGATTTCGGTGGCACCTTTCAATGCAATAACTGGGTCAACCTGATCACGCTTGACCAAGGGACTTTCTTGCGGAGCTGAACCCGTGAAAAACGAGTTACCAAATGACAAAACACTTCCATCTCTGGCAATCTATAGCATGTTCAGTTAGTTTCCGAGAGCAAGCTAGAAACATAGCAGTGGGTTTAAACTCACGTTGACATTGAAATCAGCGTTATCAATATCAAGACCGTGCACGGTTTGCTTGAAGTTAACATGAGCAACTCCGTTCGTTCCAACATAGTGATCATCCACGACACGAAAGTCGGCTCCAGGAATTTTGCTCTGGAGAACAGCCGTTGCGGAATCGACATAAGAGTCTCTCTTCAACAACATTCTTGAAAAGTCCGACTTCTTTGTCTCTTCCACATTGCTGTATTCTGTGGTGGTGGTCAATCTGAAGGCATTTAAGTCAACAGATCTTCCTTTGAGGTCTTTGCGAATAACGCTCGCATGGGGATGACCAAGGACATGAGATGCCAGGAACCCGGCAGAGGCTGCTGCAGTAATAAAACGCATCTTGAGATGGCGTTTTAAATGAGTGTCAAGGAGGAGTTGAAGAGAGATAGCCTGGAGTTGGAGAGGCGGATAGGTAGAGAGGTAGAGGGTAGAGAAAAAAAAGCTATAGACATAGCGATAAAGCTCATTATATACTCTTGGTCCACGACTGACTGACAGACAACAAGCATTCGTCTGAGCTTGATAATTTGGACCTACTCGTCTGTATCTAGCATTGTCGAGATGCTTGTGAACTTCCCCATAAGACAAGCTCCGGAGGCCCTGTCTATCACACACATGTGGAGAAAAGTGGGGTCTCCCCGGTAATTGGAGGCTCACCAAGTCATGAGTGGTTGAAAAGGGGGGGATGGTGTATACTCGCTTATTTGCCGAGGGAAGTCGATCCTGAAGGAGTAAGTCTCACGAACTAACTCACAACTGATATGGAGGAAGCCCGGCAAGGCTGTTACAACCTGGGAAAGGACAATCATTAGCATCAATATACGGGGATTTGCAGAGACCGAGGTGGGTGTATGGCGCAGACCGAAAGCTGGGCGGGCTCTTCTCTGGCCACTGATGCGGTACTTTAAACCCGAACTTTGGACGATGTCGGTAAGCCCGCCTGAATTCAAAATCATATCTAATCTAGATGCAGGTACGATATACTATAATGTATGTAATGTACAGGACAGTACGGTCCAATATTCCGTAAAGCATGCATGTACTGTCTCGGAATGGAAGGCAGTACCAACAGATGCACAGGTGGGGTTTCTTTTGAAGCGTTACTTATTATTATCCAGCAGTACTGTTGGTACCTTACTCTCGTACATACCGCAATTATCCTCGAGATATCAACGGTCAACGGGCGTGGAATCAGAGTTTGGGGAGCCTCTCCGTCCTTGGCATCGGAGCCCCAAGCAATTAGTACGGATGAGTGCAGAAAGTAGTATTGTATCGCGTGAATTGCGTGAATTGCGTGCGATGACTCCCAGCCAATTCATCCTCCGTGGTCTGTATAGTACTAGGCACTGTACCTACTGTACTAGTGCTGTGCTGTCTCTCCGGAGTGCGGTAAAGTAAGGGTAAGGGTAAGGGTATTGCTAGGATTGCGAGATCTGACCGCGTGCATAATCAGGTCCTCGCCAATCGTCACCCCGTGCACTTTGTTCGGATTCGACGTTTGGACGTTTGGACCTTTGGACGTTGGGAGGATGGCGCTTCGGCAGACATGGTTGTGGATATGCGTGGAGGTGGTGGATGCGTACGGCATGGCCCAAACAGGCATGAGCCAAGCCCCAGATTTGAGGACGAGATTAATGTGTGGATACTTTGTTTGGTGGTATTGTGAGGATTGGTGACTTGCATGATCTGTGGTTTGTGATTTGTGATGGATGATGATAAGAGGTTGCTTTCTTTACAGCCGGGGATAATAAGGGGCAATGAATTGGCTTGGCTAGCGATTAGACTACTACTACACTACCACTACTGTAACTTAAGATAATACGAATTCACTCAGATTCTAGTATGCCAGACTAGATATGTAGGCATGTGGAAAGTTCAAACATCTAATAATCTAACTACAAAAAGAAAACCATGTTTTATATTGCTCTATGCTGTTATGTACTGTACTGTACATATTGTCATATAGCGTGCGATGTGTTATATATATATATATATTGCTATGTAAGCTTATCGAGGATTGCTACTGGGATCGCTAATGGGTTTTACCTGATGTGGGTTTGGCACCATGATCAGAATGTTCCCTTGTTATTATTTATTCTTATTCTTCTTCCTATGGTTATTATTCAACAATAATGCGCGACTCAGCTCTATTTCGTTCCCACTAACATATAATAAGGAGACCATGGCCAGAAGAGGCAACTCCAGAGAAGTCTAACAAGAAGAAGATGGGAGGACAACTCCAGAGCACATCATACTGCACTGTACAGTACATACATGGTACTGTAATCTGCGGTAGCGTTTCAAAAGAAGAACCGCAAATATACACACCCACCAATCAGATGCAATCAAGCATAGATCAGGTATAGGAACCATATCCAATGCCCGCATTGGTACAATAAAGCAATACTTCCCAGTCATTCTGTCATTCTGCTTGGGCCACCGGCCTGCATTATGGTTATTATTAGGAATATTATTAGGAATATTAGATCTCGTGATGAATGGTGACTCCCCTCTTTCCCCTACCGGCGGCGGTTCTACTGCACTGTCAAGAGAGATCATATGTCTTGCTTTGCCTCCTGTCCCAAATTCAAACCAGAAGGTGATATCCATCTACCCGCCTTCCCATTGTCGAACAACCCCGATACCACTCACGACTCACGACTCACGACTCATGGGCCTGCATTGGCATTATTCCACCCACTCGTGGCTCCAACATCGTAACAGGACGTACGAGCACCGGCCAAGGACCTTGACCACATAGGGCACCGAACTTTTTTCACTAAGAATGATTCTCGGCTGGAGGCGCCAACCTTATGTTTATTGTTGTTATTATTTACTGTTAGCTGGTGGTCCTCGATCACCATTTCTTATTTACTGCCCGTTTGGGAGGAGTTGTTGGGATCGTCCGGGAGATCGCCAATCTCACCATAAGCACTAATCAACACAACTTACTCGTCGTTTGCTCCGAGGATATAGGATATAGGTGTACTTCGAAGAATTGAAGAAGGATAATCGTATAGCTGTAGGCTTCCTTTGCTAAGGGCCACGCGGAACTGATATGGAGATCTTGGTGACTGCAGGCAATATCGCTTGGGGGCGGAATATGAAATACAAATTTTGATGGCACTTTTTACTTGTTCATGATACTCCAAGCAAAGTTGCTCTTTCCTGGGAGAAGCTGAGCTAACATTTGCTAAACAAGGAAACGTTGGCAAAAATATATTGAGATAAAAAAAGAGGAAATATCCTACAGGTCTAGAGAGGCTGGTAGTATTTACGATGTACATTTTATACACATAAGTACAGTACATGGCAAAATCCAGATCAGCAAGAATGCGTTTTGAGCTTGGTTTGCCTAACAAGTGCTCCCTTTACCAGAACCGCTGCAGTCAAAAACCAGTGATGCAGTTATCTTAAGGCAGTACTGGATGTGCCCCTTCCTGACTAATGTTCTCAGGAGGCTGGACCTGTGCGGGTAGACAGCCCCTATTATACACACACGATCGATTACGATCACATCTAAAACAGCCAAAGAGTGATCGTGCCATGTATTATCTTGGGTTGTATCGGTTGGAAGAGGATGGGCTTTCTTCAGGTCAATTTGATGCCCATCGTATGCCTCCATACATGCACTCAATCCGATAAGTGTTAGTCGGGAGTGATGAGTGTGTTTGCAATGGCTCCAGGGTCATACTGGCTATAAGTCGCCATGTAGCCTTCTAACTTCCACAGCTTCATACGCAACTCTATAGTCATCCTTTTGTCTCGAATTACAACTATCTCCTTTCTAAAGATAGAGCTCTCCTTCCGTAATTTTGTAAGATGTTCGCTTCCAAGCAGCCGACGTAGGTTGAATACCGCGACTTTCTTCTTGTCTCTGCCAGTTTCTAAGGTGGAAAACTCGGGAACACTGATCTGTTCTGCACACCCGCTCCGAACCAAATCGTCCGACTCCGGCATATATGGTCCAGTCCATAAAATCGCGCCAGGTTGTCGCTTTGCCAATGTTGCATCTCCCCAGCTTGCGCTCCCAGTAATATACCCTCGCTTCAAATGCGTCATGTAATCCAGATGTTCACCAAGTCTTCGTCGCATCAACTCTAGGATCAAAGTGTCCATATCCGCTCTCCATTCGGTTGCGTCTTTTATTTGCCTGGTGGACACAACTTTTCTACTACGCTCCGAGCTCATTCTAGACCACTGGTCCTGATAACCAGATTTGTCTTCGACGAAGGAGCGGATAAGTCGCTGCCGTGCCATCACGTAATACGAGCTGCCTAGTTGTAATTGCTGAGATTTTGATTGTGCAGAGGGGATATTGAATAATCTTGAAGTATTTGTATCTTTGATAGCGGGCGACAGAGGTATATTCATTCCAGTTGTGGGTATTGCAGCTGTGGCGGGAAGTTCATGGCCTTTAGCACCGTTTCCAATATCTGCCATTGGACCATCAGGCTTTCTTGATGGGCTTTTTGCGGCGCTTTCGAATGCATGATTGTCGCTAGATAATCTCTCCTCATTGTCGCCCATTTGTACATTTACTTCGTATGGAGCCCGCGCGACATTTGAATCAGAGCTAGCTGTCCGTACCAAAGGTTTATACTTCTTAGTGAGATTTAAAGGAACTGCCCACGGTTGTTGAGTTACTGGATGTGCCATTGTGTTGAACTCCTGTAAGAAGAACGATGGTACGACAAACTTTGTAGCATGGCACTGGCGAATTGGTGTAGCTAACATCTGAGCATACTGATTCTTTGCCAATTGGATCTGAAACTCGGTAGGTTTGTCGCTTGGGCGCGCTTTTGGTGAATGCCACTGTGATTTGGCCTCAGTCGCCCTAGGATCCATGAATGGTGATACTGGTAGTTCGAGGTCGTCTATTGAAGGACCTAGATACTTCTCCCAGCCCCCAAGGATCGGAGCTGCACCCTCTCTATTGGCATCCTGAACTTTGACACCCCTACCATCGTTGCTATTGTTTGGTGTTCCAAAGGCTTCGTATTGAGGGGTTGCAATGATCGGTGATTTTTGAAAAATCTGCTGTAAGCTGGGTAAGTTTTCTGTAGTGTTTGACGCATTGGAGGAATATTTCCGGGATGCTGCGTTTAGCAGCCTGGCAACGCTGCTACCTCGTGAGATCATACATCTGATCATTCCACATAATTTCGTTACTAGCAGCTAGGTTGTGGTTCTGGAGCTTACTCCTGATGGTGTGTTTCGCGAATTTCCGAGGTCAGAAGCGGTCGCGTGCGGGCGCGTCACCCGCTTCTTCGGTGCATCAAGCACCAAGGCGCATCAGCAATAGGTCATTTCAATAGGTCCTTTGGCACGAATAGAGATGTTTGCGACACGAATACTGCGGGCTCCAGCTCGGAGTGCTATTTATACAGCCACCAGAGCGTTTTCGTCGTTCCCTCAGAGATCGGAACCAAAGAACTGGACACCCGTTCCTTTTATCACAGAGTCAATAGTGAGCTAAATATTGATCCCTTTCTATGTAGTCTTATATGCTAACTATCTAGGGAGGAGGCTGGCGCACATGTAGATATTCACTCTTTGACTCGAATGCGTTGTGCTAATCTACTTTCTAGCGGATATCTTCTCCAAGCTTCTACAGGTACGCCGCCTTCTCACAAATCCCATTTCCCTACTGACTCTGCGAAGGAACGGATCATCTGTCTCAATGGAGAAGTAAATGATACACTCTCCGCGGCCATAGTAGCACAACTCCTCTTTCTCGAGTCCGAATCCCAGGATAAACCCATAACGCTCTACATCAATTCTCCTGGAGGCTCGGTCACGGCTGGCCTTGCAATTTACGATACCATGACATACATCACCGCTCCCGTATCGACCATATGTGTTGGACAAGCTGCGTCGATGGGCTCCTTACTGCTCTGTGGCGGAGAGAAAGGCAAGCGGTATTGTCTTCCCCACTCGAGCATAATGGTCCATCAACCCAGTGGAGGGTATTTCGGGCAAGCTTCAGATATCGCGATCCATGCTACTGAGATTTTAAGAGTACGGAAGCAATTGAATGGAATATATATCAAGCACTTGACAAAGGAGCATACCTTGGAGGAAATCGAGAGATTGATGGAGAGAGATAGGTTTTTGAGTGCGGGTGAGGCGTTGGAGATGGGAATAGTCGATGAGATTCTGGACAGGCGGCCCAAGGACGTGGAGAAAGAGGATGATACCAAAAACTAAAACTCTAATCGAATCAATATACATATTTGTGGAATCAGATCTTGTTCTAGAATTCAAACTTGGTTGATGGAAGCGCCTGATTGTCTCATGATCCACGATCCTATTCAGACCGTTTCCGAATAGAAAATATAATAATAAACAATAAAGTCACTCCGTACCAATAGCACATTAAAATACCCAAAATATGAATGCCATGTATCCTCTACACTTATCATAACATTGTCCACATTATACCCCTTTGACTAGTACCTAGTACACGGAAAGCCGATGTACCGGTTGTCCTCTTGCCTTAAATACAAGCCAAACTTTTCACGTAAGATCCTGGCCGCCTCCTCTCTCTCTGCATTTTATAGCCTACATCCATGTATAGCACCAAATAAGAATGAAGTGATCAGAGAGTTCTCGTTGTACAGAAAAATGTACTAGCCACGGTCCCACTTAGATAGATGCTATAGGCTCGGGAGGTCTTTTCTATTTTTGATTGCTCCTGTATGACCTCAAACTTTGAAGGGGGCCAGTTTCTTCCTCGTTGAAATTGTGGGAGAATTAATCATAAGGCGAGATCAATGGCTGTGGTGGGAGTGGAATTGGACTGGATGGTGGCTGAGTTACTTTTAGGGTGATGAAAACATGCCCTTAGCTGTGCGATCTTCCGCAATTTAAAGATATATTAAAGATCACTTGCTTCCAGCCGTATTGTATAAACACCGTTCATGAGCGAATAAATGCGTAAGGGGTGTTTTCATGTAGAGCGTGAGTTGATCAACCTCTGTTCGGAGTGAATGCGAACGAAGAAGCTAGCTTGGCAAAAACCATCTCCATTGAAACATGTAATCTTGATTTATGCGGCTTTCAATCAGTAGAGAAGGCTACTAGTCTTTCAAAGGTTTCCTGCATTCCCAAACAAATTGGCATTCTCCCAATCGAATTGAGATTGCGTGACAGGCAATCCAGAGGTAGGGTCGAAAGAATTTTCATTCCAATTATCGTATGGCTGTTGTAGGAAATCAAGCAGAAATGGGCCATCTAGGGCACCCATAGCATCGCCCACTCCAAACGTTCCGTCAGAGGGCGAATGGACTATTCCAGTTCGTGGGGGCTGATGCCCAACGGAATCACTGGCGGCAAGCAACATCTCAAGTCCATTCGGCTCACTTGTACTTGTCAGGTTATCATTTCCACCACTTTTATTGTCCTTCAGAGAATCTAAGTCGACTTTCAGTTCCACCAGTTGGTCGTAACTAATGTGCAAAAACGAAAATTAACACGTGACCTTCTCTTCTCGTATTGCAGATGTAACTTACTATCCACTAGCAGGTAAGTTACCAGTTTCTCTCATAGATCGTAAAAGGCTATGTAAATCATATTAGTATAGGTGCAAAGCATATAATCTGAGCTGAGAGGACTCTAGACCTACCTCCATGCAGTCTCAACAGCATCATTATCATTAGTGTCGTCCTCTTTCATAGTAGAAGACATCATTAAAATCATTGTCGATGCAAAAACTGACAAAGCGTCAAAATATCCATAAGGTGCCAAGCACCCATCCACCCAAAGTTGTGCCAATATGCTGTTAGATGTCCTAGCAGCTTGAATACAGGCCTCGGCAAGAGCAGCTGTCATAGGTGAGACCGGGCCGGGAGGGATAGCTGTTGATTTCTGGGCAAACTGCGATCTGAACAAGTGGAACAAAATTGGACGAGTTGTCTGAATTACAGCATTACCGAAATGAAGATGTAACGATGCCACTGATCGAGAGGGATAAATAGGCATGGCGCTAAAATCAAGTCGTAGAACGGTGGGTAACGTTTCGTGCCAGGATCTTAAGCTCGTCAGTATGCGTTGGACACTTTGAACGAATGTATTGGCACGGCCAGGTTGAGGAATTTTGTATAAGTCGCTCATAACGTTTCCGGTAATGCGGGCAAGCTTAATTTGAGCAGTCATGAGCTCAGGAGGGTAGAAATCCTCCGCCTCTTCAGTGGTAAGACCATCCAGAGAGGGCATCTGAACATCGATATCTTCGTCTCTCAACATCACGGGAAGGCCGACTTTACTTGTATAAATTCGATCTAGGGCGTAGCATGTCCACCATACTCGTACACGATTTTCCCGCTCGGGGGCACTCATTCCCGAGTCTTCAGGTATTCGGCGGTGTAAACCTAGCGTAAGACTGAGCCGCAGGGCCAACCCAGTGTAGATGTAAGCAGTGTTTCTTCTGTTTAAAGCCACAGAATAAAACGACTGTACATAATCAGTAAATTTATAAGATGATCAGGGGTGGAGTCTGACCAAAAGTAATAGCGTCTCAATATATGCCACAGTAGGTTCTTCATGCATATCTTGAAAGAACCCCATGGCTCTAACGAAGAATGCTGTCCCAGGAACACCTGTTACTCGTCTGGTACTTCCAGATCTACCAATTGAGTAAAGCTCTCCTAATGCAAGCACTGTATATAGTCTACATAGCCAAACCGGATCATCTAAAATCTCTAGCTGGTACGTCTCATCGAGCTTACGGAGGAAAGACTTTCTAAGGAGAAGATGATGATCGCCACCAATAAATTGAAGGACTGCTCTAACCAACAATTTCGCGTAATTCTTATTTGGTAGGTTGCACTCCGTACTAGAAATCCTCAGCAGCTTGGGGTTTTTGTAGTAAGGATAAGAGCGCGGTGGTGGTCGTCTCTCTCCATGATTGATATATTGATGAAGACGACCTCCAAAAGTCTCGCAACTTGCCTCTCCCGAGTATCTAGGCTGAATATAGTTTTCGTCAAATGCAAATGCCAATCCTAATTCACTTGTCGAGTCTGGTGCTTCACTGCCTATTCGGCTCGGCTGTCCTGATAGAGGCCGAAAGCTACCTCTCTCCATATTTCTTGGAAGCGAGGGTTGGTATGCATGGGTTTCTAATAGTTGTCGGGATGGGTTCTTATGACCTGACTGAGAGTCATTCGAGGTTTCTTCCAATCTTCTGCGCTTTAAAGCTCTATTTTCGGCCTCCAAGGTCTTCAGATAACTATGGCACGAGAGATTTAGCAATTGATTTTCCATTCTAGATTTGCGATATACCTTTGAGCAACTGGAACCTTCTTGTCTCGAATAGGATATACGCAATCTACAGGTTTTCTGGACTGTAGACAATTTCGACAAGGCGTTTCTCCATTGCATTTCTGAGAACATGACGGATTAGTCAAACATGCACCTATCGACACAGTACCCCAGACTGAGTTGCAGGTCCTCTTTTTCCCCGCAGAGACTTCCCCGTAGGGAAAATGGGTTGTAGTTAACATCACGGCTTCGCTTACCGTTTTGTTTTTATGGCACCTTTCGCATGCTATGTAGCTTCTTTTTGTTACTCTTCTTTCACAGTCTTCTCTACTGCGACTCATTGACGGCGATTGACTTTGATCCATTATGTCCTACTAGCAATATGCGATTCGAGGATTCAATAAGGACTTATTGTCATGGCAAGGCTGTCGTTGATGATCGGGATGGCAAGCCGAGAATGGGATGAGGCTAATCACGTGATTATCTTTTCGGCAAGATCATCCTTATGTAAAGCTAGCGACATTATTCGCGGCTTATAAAAGCCATACTCTGGACGAAAAGAAGTGAAGTGTTCGTATGGCCAGGGAGAATATTATGGTCGATAAAGCTATAATTGATATTCGGCCTACCATATAGAAGCAAATGACCAATTCTACGTCAAGCTACACATCATCTTCAAGTGCAGCTTTGGGTTGTTGTCTGATGAGGCGATATATAGTATCTCGTAGTCTGTTCTATTGAGGACATTTCTCCATAAGAGCAACTATATCTATCATGACACTATCAAAAAGACAGGTTCTCAGATGTTGTGCGGCTTCATGTCATATTACTAGCGTTTTTAAGGCTCCGGCGGTTTTCCAGGCCAAGATCGTGCCATTTGAGGCCCCTCAAGCATCACCGGCAGCACAATTGTAGAGAAATACTCTTTTGATTTTTATCGTCTTTCTCTTCTAATATCTATGTCTAAAATATGGCTTGGTTAGCGCACTGGATGGCTGGAAGAACTTTATTTGGACCGCCAATTTGTATGTATACATCAATATCTAGAAATACCTGTTCATGTCCCCTGGTGTATGGCTCATCGACCGACGCTACTGCTGCCTGTCTGATGTCAATATGTCTTCAGTCTCCACCAACAACCCTCCTTCCTCCGACTTCCTGCTACCATTGTAATAGCTCAATTCATCTCAGTTAGATTGACCACTATATTCCACTTACTTGAAACTTCAACTGACCCGAACATAGAATCTCCGTGCAAGTTGAGACAATGGTGGACTTGTATTTTAAGTCATACAATTTATCATGAAACTCAAGCTGGCTTCTCATCTTCTCATCTCAATCTCCAAAATAATCTCAAAAGAAAGCGGATGTGAGCTCTATTTCCTAAGAGATCAAGTTCAAATTTAGACCAATAACATATTTGATACACTAAGCTCTTGTGACTATTCTATACATACTTAGAGACTATACACAAAATGGACATCGTAATCTCCCTTCTCTGGTTGTTCGGGTAGTGGATGTCCTTCATCCAAGGCCTTTTGAATCCTCGCGGCACGTTGCTTATTTACCCACCACATTCCAACCATCAAGGCAACCACCATTGCCAATGCCACGACATTCAAACCCAAACTAATCGTGAGACCTTTGATATATCTCGGCGCATCAGGGGTACGATAAATCTGGCCAACCGCCACACCAGCAGTATTGGCGAGGGTAAGAACCATGCCAACCATAGACGCCCGCTTGAAATGGCGGCCTACATTATCAGAAAGCCACATAATAGAAAGCCCAACGGTTGGATAGATGCCAAGGATCGTAACGAAACAGCCAAAGAAACGAACGCTTGTCTTTTCGGCTCCAATTAGAATGGCTAAGCCGATGATGAGCAGTATGAGTGGGCCACCGATCCACACACCGCGCTTCTTGGTACGATCGGACATGTAAGCGATGAAGAGGAACCAGAAGAGACCGACCATATAGACTGGGACGGTCATAAGATTGGCAATGACGGACGTGTAGCCGAGTCCTTTAACGATTGCTGGTAGGAAGGTCTGGACAGCGTAAAGACTGACATCACAGCAGAATTGGAAGATGAAGCTATGCATGTTAGTACCATGCTGTTATAGACTTGTGGGGGACTTACAAGGCGTAGAATTTGGGGTCTTTCAGCACATCAGTAATAGCACCCCAGGAAAACTCGTCGTCGATACCCCAGTGAGGGTTGAGCTCATAACGAGCATTCACCATTCGTTTCTCGTCGTCCGTCAAGAACCATGCCGTGCGTGCATCGTTGGGAAACATGAACCAGTATAAAGGTACGATGAGTAGAGTAAGAATACCTTCTACGATGAACAACCATCTCCAACCCGAAAAGCCGTTTGGACCATGGATCTGAGTGAGACCATAGGCTAGAAGACCACCAAAAGCACTGGAAAATGCACTGAAAGCAAAGATAACTGCAGATCTCTTTCCTCGCTCTTCTTTCTTGTATACCATTCCGATGTATACCTATTGAAATTAGTTAGTGTACTAATTAGAGTAAATTCTTTACGACTTGACACGTGGTATTATATGTTGATGCTCCAGAGACATGTGCGATCTAGGATCAGATGTCTCGGGAGAAAATATCCTATAAGCCTTCAAGAATTAGGACATAGCTTACATCTATGCACGGGAAAATAGCAGCCTCAAAGAATCCAATAAGAAGACGGCAAGCATAGAGACTACCAGCGTTGTTGATGAATCCCATACCGAGGGTAGTGGCCCCCCAACAAAACGCGCAACCGGCAAGCAAGTAACGTGGGCCGATGATCTTGAGGAGAATTGCGGTGGGAGCTTCAACTGTAACATAAGTTGCATACAAAAGAGTAACTGCAGTACCAAATTGGTTTCCAGTAAGCCCAATTTCTTCGCTCATTCCAGCAATGTTTGCATTCCCCAAGTTTCCACTGTTGAATGTAAGCATGGTTCGGGAAATACGGCTGGTACAACAGGTGGAGGCGCAATGCTCAATGAGGGATCGGAATTAGTGATCGGTGCCAAAGTGCAGCCTACTCGGATGTGTCAAACACTGTGATGTATCGCGAAAAAATATCGAAGACAAGTCTTGACTACTTATTCCAAGCAATCTGATACATCCAAATTTTGCACGATCCTGAGCTTTGGTTGGACAGGTGAAATCTGCCATTTATTCTGACTTTCCCAGTGACCCAGGGGATTCTCTTACCGATCAAGATTTGCCATCATATAAAAAAGACCTAGCATTCCTATGGCACAAATCTAGGTATATATTAGGGTACAGTTTCCGGGTACTAAGATCGCACACCACTCACGTCAAACTTCAACATCATCTTCCGCTCCTTTACCGGATCGATGTACAAGTCCATATTAACCGAATCAGCTTTGCTGGCATTCGACGGCGCTTGTGTATCTGGCGTAATGCCAGCCTCCTCGGGAGAGCCCATATTGTGGACTGTATATCAACAAGGCGAGTGGTGAAATCTTTGCAGCTCACGGTTCAAAATCGATTAACCAGACTGAACTTAGGGAGTCAGGGAGTCAATTGAGTTTCCAAGTGGCGAAATCTGGCGGGATATAAATAATTGATGAGGAAGTATGTGGTGTCTATATAGACAAGACGACGATCCTCCCTCCTTGCTGTCCCCGTATGTAGAATAGACCATGACACCCTCGATATGGTTCGGTAAAGGCTACCGATCATTTTTGTTATCGGCCGCCACAAAGTAATCTTTAGCCTTCTCCATATTCCCCAGTATGGATCAAGCAACCAAGGGAAATACTGGGGCAGTGGGCGTATTTGCGCACTCATGAGTCGTTCACTGTGTACCCACCGAGCGCACCCCAATTATATCAAGAGTGGGCTGAGATTGCCATTGCAGTAGGCAAGGTTGGCTCGGCTGGCAACTGCAGAGTTTCGGCTCCTTGCTAAGCGAGCCGACCACAGTGATCGGGATCGGTCTTCGCAATCACATATCACCCGTGTTCAGATATGAGCAAGACAGACCGGCCAGAGAACCCGGTCTACATGGCCGAAGATTGAGGATAATAACTGAGGCGCATGAACGTTCCTTAAATATACTTTGCAGCTTTCCCATTCAGGTCACACACTTTATCGACGCCAATCCATTCCTACCTCTCCTCCTTCCTTTATCACCACCATATGAAAATATGCCTTCAGCCGCCCCAGCAGGGATAAGAATAGCCATAGATCGGGGTAAGCTTTTCACAATCCGATTCCGTATTCGTTGCTGATGTACGGCAGGAGGAACCTTTGCAGACTTCTGGGCCAATATCCCAGGCAGGAAGCAAGATGTTGTTTTCAAATTACTTTCCGTTTGTCCAGATCAGTATGCGGACGCACCAACAGAAGGTGTACGCAGAATATTAGAGTTAGCTTCCGGAGCCTCAATACCGAGAGGTACGCCTTTGGACTTGAGCAGCGTGGAGTCCATCCGTATGGGTACAACGGTAGCAACAAAGTAAGTAATATACCTTCTACACCAGCTAAATGATTGCTTCTGACAAACAACAGTGCCTTATTAGAACGAAAAGGCGAAAGAGTTGCACTTTTAATAACAAAAGGCTTCGTTGATCTTCTAGTTATTGGAAACCAAGCTCGGCCAAATCTATTCGATCTCTCGGTCAAGAGACTTGACAAGTTATATGAAAAAGTTATAGAGGTTGACGAACGGGTCACTATCGAGGGCTTCACAGAAGACCCCGAACCACAACCTATCGATATTGCAGCTGACCCAGATTTGGTGGAGGGTCTCTCTGGCGAAGCTGTTCGAATCCTCAAGGTACCCAATTACGATGCTGTCAGGCAGGATCTGCAAGTGTTATGGGACGAGGGTTTCCGTAGCTTGGCGTTGGCCCTCATGCATTCATATGCCTATTCTGATCACGAGCTGAAAATTGCCGAGATTGCCAGAGAGATGGGTTTCAAGATTGCAGTATCCAGTCAGCTTCAGCCTATGATTAAACTTGTCCCAAGAGCACAGTCTGCCACTGCGGATGCTTATTTGTCACCAATTACCCAAGACTACCTTGCCAGCTTCGCCAGAGGCTTCCAAGGAGAGTTCAAAGACGCTCAAAATCTCAACAAACTACTTCTGTCCCAGTCAGACGGAGGACTGGTATCTTTTCAGAAGTTTACGGGTCTTCGTGCTATTCTTTCTGGGCCAGCTGGAGGCGTTGTTGGAATGGCGAAGACATGTTGGGACAAGACTGATGGTACTCCTGTTCTTGGATTTGATATGGGTGGAACAAGCACTGATGTTTCTCGTTTTGATGGTGCCTATGAGCATGTATTTGAAAGCACCACAGCTGAAGTGACTATCCAAAGCCCTCAGCTCGACATCAATACAGTTGCAGCTGGAGGTGGGTCTATGTTGTTTTGGCGAAATGGTTTATTCGTCGTCGGTCCCGACTCTGCGGGGTCATTTCCTGGTCCAGCTTGTTATGGAAAAGGTGGCCCACTTACAATCACGGATGCCAACTTCTTCCTTGGTCGTATTCTAAGTGATTACTTCCCAAACAAGCTTGATTTTGAGGCAACCAAGGAGAAATTCCGTGCCCTTACTGATGAAGTCAACTCAGAAAAGCATGGAAACGACAAGCTTTCTGCTGAGGAGGTAGCTATGGGCTTCCTCTCTGTCGCTAATGCCTCCATGACTCGACCTATCAGAACATTGAGTGAAGGTCGTGGATTTGAGACTGCTGCTCATAATTTGGCTTGTTTTGGTGGTGCTGGTGGCCAGCATGCTACAGCGGTCGCACGGGATCTTGGCATCAAACGAGTCTTGATCCATCGTCTCTCAAGTATTCTTTCAGCTTATGGCATGGCACTAGCCGATGTCGTCGTCGAGGTGCAGGAGCCTGAGTCTGTTGCCTTCGGCAATGACTCGATCGCACGGATCTCCCAGCGGATAGAAGGACTGAGACAAAAAGCACTTGCTGGTCTTACTAGCCAAGGATTCAATGCAGATCAAGTTGTTCACGAGAACTTCCTTAACATGCGCTATAGGGGTTCAGATACATCAATAATGATTACTCAACCTGAAAGCGTGGAACTTTTTGCTGAAGCTTTCACAAATCGCCACATGCAAGAGTTTGGATTCACGCAACCTCGAGACATCTTAGTCGACGACATTAGAATTCGAAGTGTAGGTCGTGGTATGGATGTTCAGGTTTCTAGTGCATTTGAACAATTGGAAGATGCCCAAAACTTCGCATACATTACACAGAGTGAGTCAGCCTCGACACGGAAGGTTTATTTCGAGAAAGAAGGTTGGGTCGATACACATGTCTTTCAACTAGATGATCTGCCTAAGGACCGAAAAATCCATGGACCAGCTATGATCATCGACGCTACACAGACCATTGTTCTTGACCCTGCTTCTGAAGCTACTATCGTCGCCGAACACGTGGTTATTGAGCTTCTCGATACCGAGAAGACCAAGATTGGTATTGAAAGTGTAGATCCTATTCAGCTTTCAGTATTTGGTCACCGATTCATGAGTGTTGCTGAGCAGATGGGTCAGACTTTACAGAAAACATCTATCTCAACAAACATCAAGGAGCGTCTCGATTACTCTTGCGCTATATTTTCGGCGGATGGTGGCTTGACAGCAAACGCACCTCATATCCCCGCCCACCTTGGCTCAATGAGTTACGCTGTTGCATACCAAGCAAAGAAGTATCCCAAAAAGGGCGAGCTGAAGCCAGGAGATGTCTTGCTTTCCAACCACCCCGCTGCTGGAGGGACTCATCTCCCAGATCTTACAGTCATAACCCCAGTCTTTGATGATGAGGAAAATCCAACTGAGATTTTGTTCTTTGTTGCTAACAGAGGTCATCATGCTGATATCGGTGGTATTGCGGCTGGATCCATGCCCCCCAATTCTACGGAGCTCTGGCAAGAAGGTGCCGCGATTGAATCATTCAAGCTAGTTAAAGAGGGCATCTTTGACGAGGAAGGTCTCATTCACCATCTTGTCGACGTTCCAGGAAGCTATCCAGGATGCAGTGGAACTCGAGCTCTTAAAGACAACATCGCAGATCTGAAGGCTGGTATTGCATCAAACAATCGGGGTATCCAGCTGATTGGTGCACTAATCAAAGAGTATACTTGGCCAGTTATACAGTTCTACATGGCTGCCATTCAGAAAAATGCAGAAGAAAGTGTCCGAGAGTTGCTTAAAACTTTCAGTGTTCGCTTCCGTGGTCAACCACTGGAAGCTATTGACTATCTTGATGATGGAACCGAGCTGGTCCTCAAGATCACAATAGATGGCGAGACAGGATCGGCAAAGTTTGACTTCACTGGTACTGGGCCAGAAGCACTCAACAATCTGAACAGTCCCCCCGCAGTTATGTATTCTGGCATCATTTATTGCCTACGAAGTCTGATATCTTCTGACATTCCGCTCAATCAAGGATGCTTAACGCCGATTGAGGTGTTCTGCCCCCCTAACACAATCCTGACTCCAAGTTTAAAAGCAGCGACAATTGGATCAAACGTTGAGACTGCACAGCGCATCATCGACTTGATTCTCAAAGCTTTCCGAGCAGCAGGCGCAAGCCAAGGAACCTGTAACAATCTAACATTCGGTTATGGTGGTACTGACTCGAGAGGAAATATCACCAAAGGCTTTGGTTACTACGAGACAATTGCCGGAGGTGCCGGAGCAGGAGCAGACTGGGAAGGTCAAGACGGAGTGCATACTGGATCTACCAATACCCGAATGACAGATCCCGAGACTTTTGAGAAACGATATCCCGTGATCCTTCGCGAGTTCTCCATTCGTAAGGGTAGTGGTGGAGGAGGTAGAAATCCAGGTGGTAATGGATGTATTCGTGATATCGAGCTTCGAAGACCAATGCAGGTCAGCATTCTTTCGGAACGACGGGTTGTTGCACCTTATGGAATGGCCGGTGGTGAAAATGGACAGCGCGGAAAGAATCTATGGGTTAAGATTGACCCAGAAGATGGATCTACACGTACCATAAGTATGGGTGGAAAGGCGTCGATCATGGCTGGTGTCGGCGATCGAGTTATTATTCAAACACCTGGTGGTGGTGGATATGGTGCCATTGGCTCCAGGACGCAGCAAGAGCAAGACTTTGGGGAGTTCAAGCTACATGAGAAATTCATTCGGAATCCACATTTGTTCCGAGCTGGTGGTAGTGTTGGAAATAGAGAGGCAATGGGAAACTCGAACTGAAAGCGGGATCATTCACGGCGTTAAAGGGGTAAATATAAAGACAAGCATTTGTAAAAAGATTTTGGAAGCAGTTATTTAGATCCCAAAGCTATCGTTTTTGTAATTACAAGATATATTTTATATAATAAAACAATCATCTCCTAAGTTTTATTTTCTTAAGGTTAGTGTGATTAATATTAACTATTAATATCGGCGAAAATATAGAAAATTTAAAAGTACTAGAAATATATATTATAAAAGGATTTTATTTAAATATTATATTAAAACTAAGAGGCTGGAAGCAGGTATTTGAAGAATAGTATATATTGAATTAAAGAATTAAAGTTTAAATTAAGGGAAGAAGCTTTTTTTTATTAAAGTCGCGGCCTTTAATATAATTATTATTTATATCTGTTCCAAATTTTACTAGTGAATTTGTATAATCCCGATAGAGACGCTACAGGTTAATAATAGTATATCAAAATTCTTAATTGAAAGTAAGTGCAACTTTGACACCATTCTGGCTCTGTTTTGTCATAACATACTCCTCCACATAGTCCAAACAACAGTCCCGATTCTCAATGGTCTTAAACTCTTGTACCATTCTAACAAGGAAGAAGGCCATATCTGTATAGGCGTTTTGCTGAGCTGGACACATTCGGCGGCCTCCCATAAAGGGGATAAATTGCCAGCTATGCTTAAGCCCGACCATTCGTTCAGGTACAAATTCCGATGCATCTTCACCCCAGATATCTTTGTCTCTATGCATGCAGCCATAGGACAATTCGATTTGGTCACCTGGTTGTAGTAGAATAGGATCTTGCCCTAACTTCCCACCACCAGTCGGGAGAATACAAGTAGATAGGCATGTCCTCCATTGTGCATCAACAGGATGTATGAGTCGAAGAGCTAGATATTATCGTCAATAGTCGAAATCTTTTTAAGTAAAGAGCGTCATATCGACTTACTCTCCTCGATCACAGCCTGTACATACTTCAAAGACTTGAGAAACTCAAAAGTCAGCACTTGCTGCGGTTTGATACAAGCCACTTCCTTTCTCAATTTCTCCCAAACTTCAGTATGTCTAGCGAGAAGGAACATCATGCTTCCTGTTACCGTTCCCACTGAATCTCTTCCTGGGAAGAAAACATTCAGAAGTTCGTTTCGAATGTAAATTTTGTCTTCCAAGTGTCTTTTAACAAGCTCTTTGAGGAGAACATACTTGTAAGTCGATGGCATTGTGTCTTGATCGATCGATAATCCTAGATCTTTCATATGTCTTTGGCGCCCGATTTCTTCTTCAATATAACCGTCAACCATAGCGTGGATTTCTGCGCACTTCTGAAGCCATTTTTGGTCTGGGCCAATCAACCATGAAAATTGGCCTGTCATAAAGTTTTTTCGCATTCCCCGCAAGCCGTCGTCGAATGTATCTGAGAAATGTCGTGCTCCGAGAGATCTGAGTGAATTTCAAGTTAGTATACAGGAGAAAAGATAGTTCTTAGGATAGAAAGTGAGAAAAAAGAAATATGCCCACGATTCAGACGGTGCGAGAGAGTCTGTAGATTTGCCGAAGATGAATTCGGTAGAGCTATCCAAGAAAAGCATTTGTGTAAGCGGTTGTAGATCAACGGTGGACTTATCACGAGGAATATGATCAAGAAAGCGTTTGAAGTGAGCTTCTAACGACGATAACTGCGACACCTGCGACCGGCTAAAAATCGGATTGATTATGTTGCGAGATCTTTTCCATAATGTCCCATCGACAGTAAATGCTCCATCCCCTAGTAGTGGCCCACATGTTTTACGATTTGTAGGTTCATTTCCAAATTTGTCAACTTCAGTAGCGGCCACGAATTGGATATTCCGAGGGTCCATGGTCATCCAATGATTTGTACCAAGAAATAACGTGTGTACTGTCTTTCCATAGGTAGCGAATATTTCCTCGTTAAGAGCTCGCAAGTTTCCTGTTTTTGTGTGCTTCATCTTTTTGATGAACAAGTCTAATCCAAAGAGCGGATCAAGGTGTTTATACTTGACCGGCGAAGAACAGCCAGCCCTGTTTCTGGCGGACCAAACAAGTATTCTCCTCCATAAGAAGTATCCCGTTGAAATGAGAACACCTGAAAGCAGCAGCGTCGATGCTGAAGCGACCATTTTGACGTTCTGATATCAGAGCGAACAGGGACGGACTTGTTGAATGAATCTCAGATTCAGAAGCCAAGGGCTATCAAAAACTGGTCGAATTAAAGACAAGAAAAGAACTCGAAGACAGTTGACGACAGATATTTGGTCGTGACTTTCAAATTTGGGAGATCTTGTAGCCTAACTTAAACGAAGGGGCAGCTTTCAGCCTGCTGCAACTTTCGTTGGTTACACAAGAGTACGAAAGATGGGTTGGCATGCAGGCTGCATCTGTCTAGGATTGGTTGTTACTTCACGTTATTCAGCCTATATACCTTCGCATTACTTCGTTTATTATACGGTGAACTGCAGTAAGAATAGCTATAGGAGCTACTCACCTGCGATTCCTCTTTTGGCCATCGCAGAGCTTCACAGGGGTTTGTGATATAGCCATTCGGCACCGCCGCCGTCCCCCCTGATATGATAGTCGATTAATTACCGCCATAAGGTAGGGGAGGTGACCCTGGCTAATGGAAGGTATCTCGAGGATGTGCGGCCAGGGACAGTGAAGACAATTGGACTTCTCGGTAGCGCGTTGAAGTTACTCCCTATTGGTACTGTAGATATAGCTGCATAAGTCCGCAAGCAGACTATCATGATATCCCCTCAGCTGCTGAGATATGTCCCGCGCTAGCAGGGGGACCATCCTATACCCAGGCAGCCGGTAGCGAATAAGAGAATTAAGCTAGCCCTCCGCTAACTTCAGCAAGTAGCATCTAAATAGCATATAGCCTAAGTATTATATGAGAGCATGCTCCCCTCGCTAGCGCGAAACTTATCTCAGCAGACAAGAGGCGCAGTACTTCGAACTTATGGCAAAAATCTCTCGACGGTTCAGCAGTCATTCATAAACAGAATAGCTTGGGCTCCTTAGTGTTCAATCGGTGGAAGAACCAACCTCGTTTCTATTTTCTCCGCAGATTCCCAGCATTAAATTTATACATTTAGTACCAATACCTTGTTCAGTTCACCTACCTAAAACGAAAATGTCCGCTGGCTTCGATTTTATAGTGTCGATCGGCCCAAGTGAACTCATTGCGGCTGCTGTCATCTTACCTGTTGTGGGGCTCGTCACAATCTCACTTAGATATTTTGTGCGCTTCTCACGAAAAGTATATTTCGGTGTTGATGATTGGCTTTTGATTCCAGCCTTGGTGGGCCCTCTGCTCTCGAATTGAAACTAGCAGCTGACCAGTTCTAATAGCTGGCGGTGAGAGGAATGGGTGTGTGCCTCCTCATTGGTGAGTTTGTGCTTAAACCTTTTGATTTCCCAGTTAAAATTGGAAGGGGTAAAAAAATGCATTTGGCCATCCATCCCCGGCACCAGATTCAACTTCAATGGAAGCTCTTTGAATGGACTGTCACGTTCTTTTTTCTTTTCATCTTCAATTGCGGAAGACATGTCTCTGGATTTGTTACTAATGTTTTATTGATAATTGCGCCCATTCCATCTGTAAGTTCTCAAACCTTTTGCTCAGTGAAGAGAAATTTACGAGATAGATCTTACGTCTTCGGCTTATGACATCTGTGAAATTCCAAGTCCTCAGAATTTTACTTCTAGCTTTCAGTGCCTTAACAGCTTCCATAGTACGACTGATACTCATCTTCCAAATGCTGGAACTATTATATTTGGAAAAGACTTCGATATTGAGCGTGAGTTCTTAATGCCAACATAAATATTATGAGCGAGGCTAAACAAACCTGAAGAGACAAACTCCACACTCTTCTACTGGACCATGATTGAGGCTGGTATTGCCTTGATCGCTTGCTGTCTTCCTACTCTTAAGCCCCTCGTCATCGGCCGACGCCTAAGCTCGGTGATCGCAAGCGTCCGAGGTGTTATTTCTCTACCTTCGGTCCGCTCACAAGGCTCTCAAAACTCGAAGAGCTGGCCAACTACACATGCGGCGAATGGGATATACACAAAAATGGACAAAGACACTCCAGTTGCAATACCATTAAAAACAATGCAGAGCTATGGCAGTCGCGACCCAAGTGGAGAGAATGTCGTCGGAACCACGGAACCATGAGAAGGATCATGGTTATGAAGGATATCTGCTCTGGATGGTTTGGCCTTAGTAAAGAAACTTGCAATTACATAATAATGTTATATGTTTAGGTATTCTACGAGTGTCTATTACAAAAGCGTTCAATGGTTTACAGTCATGAAATCAGGGCGTACTGCATATTATTGGTAATGATCTAAGAACCTGTTCGCGAAAATAATGCCAATGGGATATTTAAATACATACATCCACATTGTAGCCATATTGAAGACTAATACCGAGTCTTTGCAACCCTTTGCTGTAATCGCACTCTTCAGAGGCGACCCTATTTTCTATATTGTCTTGATAGTCGATACTTTCTATAAATTTTAATTATGTGGTTTTATGGTTTTGGTCCTAGGCACGCTAGTGAATCAGCTAGATCACACTCAGGAAAGTCCCTTTGTATAATATGAACTAATTAGTGCGCAGAAACTAAGTAGTGTGTAGCAAATTACATGCTTTGGCTGAGAAGCATCCCAAGTAGACAGAAGACTTGTTTGATAGGGGTTTAGATGACTAAATCACGTAACTGCTCTTTTTCCAAAAGGATCCACACTTCTGGATTTTTTTTATCAGCAGTAAACATGTGTTTTCGATTAAAAGGAACAAGAGCGCTATAATCCCATGCTGGAGAACCAGACGTGGAGAGAAAGCCGCAGAGGTAGCAGGTAGCGCACGTGATGTGATGCGTGGTCATGTGCTGTTCCAGATGCCCACCGGGAGAGAGAGATATCTCTCTCTCCTTTGCTCTTCCACATGTTTTGCAAATTGAGAGCTGATCTGGAAAGCATTTTGATTTCGTCGAGGTGCTTCACGGGAACAACTATTGTGAGTCTGGTTCTGCATTAGTAAAGGGAATCCTATTTGTGCTCCCTGGGAGCTGACTTGGTCTCTCTGAATAAACATTTGTAAACTTGACACTTTCGCATAGCAGAGTCGAATAGTAATCCAGAGCAGAAATGTGACTAAGTAATCTGCACAGATGGTGAGGCGAGGGTAAGTAGTAGCAGAGCAGCGATATTATCTAGCCGTATATATAGCAACATGGACAAAGTGTCGTCTGAGACTTCCCCTTAAATTAGTAACAACCACACCTGTCTTTGCCTCGTCACTCAATTACTTTTGATCTCACGCAGTAGTGAGCATAGAGACAAGCTTGGCATAGATTTGCCCTATACATGAATAAAGCCATTACTAATCAGCTTCTCAAGAGCATGAGGTATATAACCAGGTCTACCGATCTAACAATTGATCTACGTCGTCTTCTTCCCTCGTACACGTTTTGTGGAGGACGGGTGCTGTCTATAAATTTGCAATAAGCTTCGAACTTATACCACTAAACACAACGTACCGGATCTTTGTCTCGTTCGGAAACTGTTCTATCCGGGCCAGTCTCATGCATTTCAAAGTTAAGCATGCGTGCATTCTTGCTGAGCCCTCCGATGAAAACTATTTGCTTACTCATAGGTATCACAGTTTATGGCAACTTACTCACTTCGTGCTACTTTGCAATTGCATTGGGATAATGACACAACAGCTGCATACCAGCGCAACGTGCATAATTCTATTTCGTTTCTTTGTTCCGATCTTTTCCGTGGATGGGACTTGGCAATGCAAGAAATCAATTCCACGCAAAATTCAACACAGGAAGAAATGTTCCAGTCCAATTATACGAGCTTAGAATTTTTTAGTTTAAATGAATACAAACAAGACGAGCAAAGGAATAGGAATAGATAATATCTTTTTCAAGCCCTATTATCCAATGCGAATGTTCAAGACGCATTGTAAGTTGCGACTCTTGCACAGTTACAAAAATATAAATGGATGTCGATAAAGATGTCACTCTAACCAGAGCCAATTTACATTTGGTTATGATACCATTAATTATATTATATAAATGCATCGGCAGAATATTGACATTCCAATGTGGTTGCTGTATTTAACAGTTATAAAATAAGTGCTTTCTAACAAGCAAGTTTATCCTCATACTCATCTATTTATGTTTTAAACTTAAGAGCCTATCGCAGAACTCTTTTCTTAAAGATGGTATGCTATATTGTTTGTTGGATTGTATTAAAATTCTTTAAAACTTTTGTTTTCCACAGTGCACAAATCAAGAGCGAAAACAATCAAGTAAAGAGAGGGAGAAACCAAAAGATATGACCCAGAGAAGTTCAGTGTAGAAGACTTGGCGCCTACAAATTCTGGTTGGCAAAATAGTACCAGTAAGCACCAAGCAACTTGCTTCCTTTGATATAATTATCCCTGTTGAGCTTCTCATCAGGACCATGGGCACCATCATCTGACATGCCCACTGGTAGTAACATAATACTTTTGTTGCTTCCTAAGGCCTGTTGAAGGTCTAGAGTTACGCCAATACTGTATGTCCGTCATCAGCTTGACTGTTTCGATTTTACAGTAGGCAAATAAAGGGAGGTTAGGGGAAGTAGATTAACTAACCTTCCACCTTCGCGAGTTAGATCTGGGAATGTTCCATAGACTCTATTTGTGGCAGCTTTCCCAGCCTGGAAGTTTGCGTCGTCACGAGTTCCAAGCCAGTATGGGGCGGACTCTCCAAATTGCTGCACAGAGCATACGTTCTTGCTTTGCAGTTTGTTGAATTCCTTCTCTACATAAGCGACAACTAGTTTGCTCACTGTTTCACCATCCATACTGGGTACTGTTCGGATGGAGAATTTTCCAGTAACGCTTGGGTAGATCGCCGTGGTTTGATTGGTGGTAGAATCAGCACCACTGATGCCATGTATAGTAAGTGAGGGATATCTCCATCGGTGCATCAATATCTGTGTTGGATCATCGTAGATCGCGGCTTCACTGCCGATAATTTCGTTGAAATCCTTCATTGTAAAATCGATATTTTCATATTCTGTCATCTCTGAAGATGAAAGATCATCTACTAGTTCGTTAATTCCAGGAATCAATATCTTCCCAGTGGAATCAACTAGCTTGGATAGCAAAATCACTAGCTCGGACATAGGCTCGCAAACTGTGCCTCCAAACATTCCACTGTGGAGGGGGACAGGTGTATGACCTGGTAATGGTTTCTGAGAGATATTGATTGTAAAATAATTAATGCCTCGGAGACCATATGTCAAGCATGGCCGTTTAGTGGTGAGCCAGTAGTTGTCCGAAATGCATGCAGCGTCAACATTGTTGAAGATGTCCCGGTTCGTCCGTACAAAGCTAGCGAATCCAATGGAACCTGATTCCTCCATTCCTTCAAAGCAGAAGATCAGGTTGACTGGAACATCAACATTTGCTCTCTGATAGGCCTCCAGGGCATTCAGCCAAGCGAGCACAGGTCCCTTGTCATCAGTAGAGCCCCGTCCATACAACTTGCCATCCTTCTCTTCGAGCGTCCACGGATCTCTTGTCCACCCCTCTCCTTCAGGCTGCACGTCATAATGCCCATAGACCAAAATGGTTTTCTTCGTGCTATCATAAGTCGTCGGGTATTTAGCGATGATAACATCTGGTAGCTTGAGAACCGGGTCCGTTTCTGGTTGATCCCCAAGTTCATATCTTGATACACTTGCTTTTAATTGAGTAAGTTGATTTTGAAGGAAGGTTGTCATCTAGCTGCCATAAAGGCACTTGTCAGCCTAAACCATCATAAGGGATTTTCAGGTGGGGGACAGGGGTATAATTTACATCATAAACCTGCTGGCGTCCTTTAGAATCATGATCAGAAGAAATTGATCGGATATTGATAGCTGGTTTTAGCCCTGTTTCAAGGTCAGAACCTGAGCTTACATGGTGTACGGGCGGAGATGCTCCTACTCTTATCGATGAACTCTTGTGCTAGCTCGTCAATTCTATTTCAAGCAGAGAGAATAGATTAGCCACGACTCCATTTAAAACAAGTCTTATTGCCTTGTTCATACTTGGCAAAAACAAAACTTAGCTGGTCTTTCGACATGACTGGTTTTGAATTGAAGGTAAGATCTGCCTGACTATTCTTTGTGTATGAGCGAAAATGGTACGAATTGAAATGAAGGTAAAGCACTCTCCAACATTCAATATCCGTACCGGCATTGAATAATTTCAGCATATATGTTACAGAGTCTCACTCAAGTCACACCCAGTCGTTTCAATCCTAACTAAAGGTTCGTCTCCTGCATTTACTGGGGAGCTCCGATAATCGGTGAAAATTATGGAACAAGGGGCATTTGGAATCTGTTAATATGCGGTTGATCGAAACATGAATTATCTTAAAATTATCTTGAAATTATCTAGCGTGAAAATGGGCGGCTATCAGACATCATAATTATTTTTCTTCCCTTATATTACTGCACAATGCAATATGTGTCACTATTGATATTATGTAACAAAAAACCTTGTGTATCTTCATTGACCTCATGTATAACATGAGACGGGTCCCTGGTGATGTTACATCACATAAATCTTGTGTATATTCTTTGACCGCCTATTTAACGGCATACATCTTACTGGCGATACCATTTCTAAGGAAACCTTATGCATCATTTTTGACTTTCAGTTTAACTTCATATGTGTGCTGGATAAATAGATGTAGGCGTCAAAATTTTCAGGTCAATAGTCATGGTTCGGAGCGTACCGCATGAAACGGTATGTATGTGTATTTTGATGATCGTATGACGGATCGAAATGTCTCTTGTATCCTGTCCAAAGAGTGAGAACTGCTCGGAAAGGGTGCGGGGTATTTCAACTGGCACTGACTATAAAACTGCGTATTTCTCCGAGGGACATTTCTGTTCTCTAGACTTTTGCAGAGTATAACTCCAGCGTCTACGCTCCCTCATATTTCATCTTACAAAACCCTTTTTGATACCAATCAATTAGACGCCGCCATCATGCCCTCTCTATCTCTTCCATATGTACCAAAGGAGGCAATAGCCCGTGATTTGCGGGACTACATTTATCGCTCGCAAGAGAAAGCGAGGGCTTTTAACAATGCGCTTGCATCTGCACGTGCTCCCCAAAACGGTGGCTTGGAAGAAATGGATGCTGAGAAAATCTACGATTTGAATGATTATATTCGATTCGTCGATGAACTTCTTAGATGGGCTCCCAAAGTTTCCAGTACTGGAGATGAATTACTCCGAAAACTTCTTGTTTTCTACTGGATTTTTGAACAACCATCCGTTCGCTGCCTTCAATCACCAATTCATCCAGAAAGCAGCAATACCGATCTATCATGGCTTTCTTATTGGCTGGTTAGCTTTGCACGCGAACTTGGACACTACATGGATACTCCCGAGTCTGCTGAGGATGTTGCATCATTTCTCAAAAACCCCAAATACAATAAGGAATCGCACCTTTGGGAGAAGCCAGACTCTGGCTGGCAATCGTTCAATCACTGGTTTGCCCGCCACTGGGAGGATATTAGCGTTGCTCGTCCCATAGATAGACCCAAAGATGACTCTGTTATTGTCCATGCTGCAGATTCCATGTTCGATGGCTCTTGGGATATCAAAGATGGTATTGTTACTATAGAAACCATCAATGCTAAAGGAATCCCCTGGCCTATCAGCAAATTACTCCAGTTCGTTGGGCCAGATTTCAACAATGGGAGTCTTATGCACGCTTTCCTGGCGCCTCATGATTACCACCGCCAACATGCACCGGTTAGCGGAAATGTAATCGAAGTGAAGAACATTCAGGACCAAGTATATCTTCAAGTAATGAAAAAACAGGAGGGCCGAGGTCTTGTACCTGATAGAGGGCTCAACCGTGATCCAGGCGAGGTTTCGAGGCGCATGGCACAGCCGAAGCATGGGTTGAATGAGCTGGATGCGCCGGATGATGCCGGATATCAGTGGTGTCAGACTCGCGGCCTCGTGATCATCCAGACCGAGAAATACGGAAAAGTCGCAGTTCTGCCCATCGGAATGGCACAAGTTTCTTCCGTGGTCATGACGGTCAAGAAGGGCGATTATGTCAAAAAAGGAGACAACATTTCCTACTTCAAATTTGGTGGCTCTGATGTGGTGTTGGTATTCCAAAAGCCGGTCAGCTACCGCGAGGACCTTACACCTAACAAGACTAAATTAAACGTGAGGGAGATGCTGGCAACATTTGATAAATATTGATTTGTCTTTGGAATTGAACCAAAAAAAAGTTAGATTTTTTGCTGTTGTGGAGTATCTTTTGAGAATTCATGTTGCAAGTGGTGCGAATTATATCATGTTATGTTAGATGAGCAGGTATGCTGATTAAATTACAAATTCTTCCAGGTCAGATCATCCCTAGTATTCCCAAGCAAAAGTTCTCCCACACTTAGAAATATATGAACCACTTTTGATTGGAAAATGAAATCTTTGCTTCGATCGAAGGATACGTAAGTAACCCTACTTAATTAGCCCCAGCTCCACCAAAAATAAAAGAAAATTCGGTAAAAAAAATAAAAAACATACAACAGTAGGGATTCGCTGGTGGTCACCCACCCAACTACTAGTCTACCGATCTGAGGCTTGTGTATGGCAGAGCGGACGGGATGCCCAATTCTCCTCAGTCTATGGTCGTATGTGGTTGGTAATCGGCACGTTCAACTCTTATATGGAAATATATAGTTGGGCAACCGGTAACTTTAGCATATTATACAATCATAAAATTGGCATTTAGTACACAGCGTGTGCGCAAAAAATGTTGCTAAAAGATAACCTAAAATTACTTGCGAAATGGCAAGAAGAGACACATAAAACCTTGAGAGTACGGTAAAGTGAAGTTGCGAGGATAAGACTAAATACAAACGCCCTGGGTAATTTTGAGAACTAGTCAAACATCATTTCTATATTCTATCTCTATTCATATCGCTATTAAGACCCTTCTAATGGATGTTGACTTTTTAATCCTTACCTCCGCAAGAGTCGGGACGATTAACAAAGGTTTCCTGTTTTGTCCTTGATGTCCGACAGGGAATAATATATGAGAATAGGGCTTAATAACTATGAGAGCCAAATCAAGATAGCAACCACTATTTTATGGTGCAAGCAATTTATACCTCCTCTCTTTGTTACTTACCAAAGGACCGTTAAGTTACAGGGAAATAAAACTATATATCCGTACTCTCTATTTACTCTCTATTTACAGCCACTCGAAGGGTCTCGAGTATTCATCTCAGTCACGCACGATATACACGTGGATATTTCTAGCCAGTGCTAAAGAGTTTACATGTGCCAGGGACCCGGGCTAGTATTCCCGCGTTATATTATTCGTTCTGGCTAATGAAATATAAGCAGTAGTGATAATATGGTCGCGACTCAGATAATTCACATGGTTGCGAATATTGTCACGTAAGCAGTATATAAAAACTGAGCATGATTCTAGACTGGATACCTCTACAAGAGCTGTGGCACGAGATAGCAGGAGGATAGAAAAGTCGAGACTGTTCTGCAACATCCAAAGCCCTCCCATAGAAGGTTTGCCAAATTGGTATTATCCATGAGTCCTTGAATAAAAAGCGACACCAAATAACTGGCACCGCCCTTATATAGTATTATAATTCTGATAAATTACATCGATAACACTGTTGATGTTGCAATATTTTCATGTGAGAAGCCTTGTAAGACATTGAAGACGCTTTATATATTGTTCATGTGAGATTAAGTTCATAGATTTAGCAGTGAATGCGACGGCGGAAAGTTTCCCATTTGCTTAGAGATCATACGGCCAAGCTTCTCTAAGATCTTTTTCAGTCTTTATGGGGTCATCATCAGCATCATCAGTACCAGTACTCTCATCCTCGACACCAGTTGACACACTTTCTAACGCTGCATTGAACAACTCTTTGTGCAACGACTTTGTAGCTTCCCAATCGTCGAGTGGAACCCAGCCATCATTAGCGGTATTAAGCAGGCTTGACATAGTGCCTCTTATTGCCTGTGCTGCCTCGAAAGCTAAGTATTCCTTCCGATGAGCCTCTGAATCCGCGACCGAGGGCTCTGGAACTGGACACGAGCCCGCAAATCCAAGTTCTTGCCAGTGGCGTGAAGTTTCAATAAGCTCATGCCGAAATCCAACAGCACCATCATTCCACGTTCTAAAGCAATAGTGGAATGGCTGAAAGAGAGATTCGTCCACAATTCTAGGACTAGCTAGCTTTGGGATCAGAAACTGCATACAAACATCATATGCTTTCGCGCAATACTCGCTCTCGGGTTCAAGATGGTTCGCCAGTGAAGAATGAGCGACAGGCGTTGCAAAATCAGGGATCTCATCCGCATACCAAAAAGCAGGCTCAATACTTGCTGATTGCCAATCGATAATACTAGTAATAACTTCGGGATTTTCCTCAGAGACGAATATATTTCTCTTGTGCAAATCAGGGTGGAATAAAATAGGTGTAGCTGAGTCTTGAATTCGAGCGTCCTTGCACATTTCTTTTATAACAGTACGGCCGTCTTCCAGAAGAGACAAATGTGTTTCAATGGAGCCTTGGTAGCGTGGTTTGTTGTTAAGGGTAGAATTATCTGGTGGGACCCTAGAAATACCAGCGTCAATGAGACCATCACAATATGAGGAAAGCCCAGACCCTATGAGTTTATCAATAGTTTCCTTTTGAAGATGTAGGCATAGTAGATAAACTTAGACGGCCCTGTGTTAGGGCTTGTGGTATGATAATATCTAGATTCACCCACGTTACAATCCCAATATCTAGTCCCGCAATGAGGCCCGATGCAAAAGGATTCGTTCAACTTTTTCTTGGAAGAACAATCGAGCGTGGTATTGACTGAATATAGGCTTCCATAAGCCGGAAATTTGATGTCTGCCAGTTCTTTCACCTTCTGATATATAGCCTCTATACATCCGAGTTTCTTATCTATAGCCATGGTCGGCCACTGTTGAAGTAATGGCACACCTGCTGCGTGTTCCATAATAATATATTCACTGCCAATAGAGTTCGAAGCATCATCGCTCCAATCAAGTATTTTCGGTATAGGTATGCTGGTATTGGATTGTACTGTGATATGAGCTCGGATTAGCATTCGGCTGCTATGCAATTGGGTATTGGTGCCTAGTGTTTTAGGCCTGTAAAGGGCAACTCACAATACTGAACAGTTGCAACTTCAGAACTGGTGGTCAACCTGGGCGGCCCTGCATGATGAAAAGGCAGTCTTGCGACGATAGATTTCCCATTATCGGTGGTGAAAATAAAGACTCGATTGAAAACCCCCCTCTATTTTCTTATACTTTGCAATGGATTTAGCACTAGGACATAGTTCGATAACTCTTCTGCAAAGCGCGTCGAAATTAAATTGATATAACGCGAGGCGCATTGAAGCTTGTCATGACGAAGCCAGCGCCCGCTGGCATAAACGTAAGGGTCAACCGCAAGACTGAGCTCGTGCTCTGCCGGTGCGGAAGACATTTCCGGCAGCGAATGATAGAAGGGGGCGTGCTGGTGGGATGATTTGCGGCGCTTTAGCGTGGATAACACGCTGAGAAATGCAAGTCGCTCGGGAGGAGTTCTTGTGGTGAAGGTAGTCAGAGTTGTAAGGAAGCCCATTGAAACCATTGACCTAGTTGATATCTGAATATTGGGTTGAAAGTATATGTTTCGCCGACCAGGGGCAGAGCCCTACGGTTACGCGCACGCATGCCTTGACGTAACGTGACCGTGACCTGGCGATCGTTGTATTTAGAATTCGTTTGAAGCTCGATTGGAGGGTGGAGGGTTGGTTCACACCGCCGCCGCCGCCGCTCTCCAGCAGCTTCTATAACTACATGAGAGGGAGCAAAAAGAAGGATTGATTAGCCCTACCAAGAAGGTTACCGAAGTTTTTATTTAGCATTGTGCTGGAGGAGCAGC
>Ga0247734_1000510_pt1 | contig 33769 bp, 21 predicted proteins | sample UWRJL103311B2_FD_180933 | JGI IMG/M metagenome (GOLD analysis project Ga0247734, IMG submission 180933) | Plant litter microbial communities from Arlington Agricultural Research Station in Wisconsin, United States - UWRJ-L103-311B-2 | ecosystem: Environmental > Terrestrial > Plant litter >...
ATACGGACCTCGAAGACGAAATGGGTCCAAAGGAAGTAGAGTTTGTACAGAAGAAGCGAAAAAAAAGCATTCAAAAGATCAGACAATTGACCGGTTTGTCATTAGGAACTGAAACCTATGCTATGGAAATTGAAGCAAGCCCACCGAGCCCTTTGAAGATGCAGTTTGCGGCCGAGGACATGGAAGATGTTGACGTAAAGGAAGAGGGAGTTAGCAAGATAGATCCACAACTGGAAGAGCTTCTTAGAACTCGAAACGACTATTTAAGGTTGCTGAATACTGAAGATAAGGACGAGGAGCTCTTTGGGAATGAGGAAATTGTCAAAGATTAAGGTGACATAAGACAGCTACAGATATTTACATGTGAGTTTGAAGTGCCAATGCTGGAACATTCAATTGTAACCCTTCGATGTTTAGTTGGGACCAAGAGTGATGTGAACTTTGCATGCACCAGCACTACTACAACATTCTTTTCCATCAGGATACACCACGTGATCACACCTCAATATCAAGGATGTTCGGAGAAGAAAAGAGGTTGTTCCTTTGTAGAGGATATCAATTTCTTAGTTAACGTTTTGACTCCCTTCAAAGGTCTCTAACATATTTATGTAGTTTTCTTTCACTCTGTGCCTGCTTTAACTGCTCGTCAACCTCTCGTATTTCAAAATACAGCTAGTGTAATTTGTACACTACATACTCGACAGTCAAACCACAATACCTATTCAAGCCTTATTTGGCCAAAACTTGGCTTCTGACCTAACAGATGCAATGTAATTATTAGATACCGTGAGAAGTTACCGATTGGCTTCAATAAACCCAATGCGTCGTTCCTTTTCTATGATTTTCCGTTACAGGCTCAGCTGAAGAACGTCATGTAATAGTTGCATTTGCCTGCAACTACTAGATAAAAGCTCAACTCTGGATTTTCTCAATAGCAATATGGATAATCGTATTGGTTACATCGTCTCATTTCATGTAGGTCTATAACCATCTTCTTGCATTGACCTGAACTCACACCTTCCCTAGTTTGCTCCACCCAGTAAAAGCCTTTGGCTGCGACTTAACTTGTGTGACCGCTGTCATTGGCGAGAGAAATAAATATCTACCACGTGAAAGCCATATAGGTTCGTGCCGGGCCTCTTCGTGTGCTATCAGCTTGCAGGGCGAAGATGTGGAAGACGTTATAGATGCCGGGACGAGGTGAAAGAGCATATGTGACGGAATCCTATAATTCCGGGACAGGCTAGACATTAACACATATTGCAAGCCTCAACACGTGTATATCTGTTACTCAGGGTCGTCTTCAACTTGCCGGCATTGATCTTATAATTGTGCATTATCATGTTCCGTCGCTGAGTACGGCTAAGATGCGCCTCAGCATAATTAGACGGAAAAACCATGTACAATATCTACTCATTGATGATAGCTGTGAAGTTTCAATATTATCTTACTATAATTATGGCATTTCAATAGAATGAACCCAACTTCGGTATGTAATACCCCCCCTCCCCCCCTCCAGCTTGACTAGACTGAATTCTAGAGGATGACATAGAATACCAAGATCAAATGGCAAGAACTATTGGCAAGTATTAGGTGAGACATTCATTGTACTGTACAGAGTACAAGGGACTTTGTTCATATGAAATTAGCGGTCAGCTAGCGGAGTATGGCTGCAAATTGCAACATGATATCAGCTTACGCCGTTAGCGCAATCTAACGTATTGTGATAGCAGTCATCCTTTGTGTTATGATGACGTTCTTTATTATCATATGCAAGATGGATATTGGCCCTGGCGAGTTGCCTCGAAGTGAATAGCCCTAACATCCCAAGGCCACCCTATAGAATTTAAGATATCAATAAAACCCCTCTTAGGTCATTAAGTCAATAGCAAAATACTTATTCTCCCTTCTAATAAATTAGCTGAGATCATCACAGCTATTACATACCTAGGCGGATTTGACTATAATAATATGACGTTGCACACCGCCGTGATATAGTGTACATTCCGATATTATCTGGGGTTCCATAGAATACGCCATTATACCAATCTATACTAGGTACGTTGATTCCTCCACAGACCCAGGATGTTGGAAACCTTTCCCATATTTCGCAGCATTATAGTCATCTCCCATGACAATCTTTTCGAGTATTGTTTCATACTTTTGCCTCCTGTCCGAAACTTGATGAGTCGATTCCCAGTTTAAATAGATAAAAAGCTTTTTTAACCCGTGTAAGACACTCATAGGTTGTATAAAAGTCTTGTACGTTTGGAGCATACGATCTTCGTATTCTGGGTCGGCTATTATATCAGAGAATGCATTTCCTTCCAATTGTTTCCAGGAAAAGAGCTCTTCCTGGATGTCAATCTCAAGTGTAAGAGCTCTAAGATTCGCTTCTCGAGATAAGATATAAATTGTGTCGAGCCAGTATTTCCATCCACTGTGGCTTGGGAGGAAACATTCTAGCTTGTCAAGCCACGGGACTTCAAGTCGCAATTCCGTCAGGAATTTGATTGATGACCGAGGAAATCTCGCGAGCCTTGAGATGAATGAAGGACCGGCTGAATTAGTTTCATCTGTTATATTCTCGTCCAGCAAAGGAAAACGAGATTGAGAATATATAGACTTATCTGTATTGGGTCCTGTTATGCATAGCACAAATTTGTTTTTGCTGAAGAAGACCTGCTTGGCCGCACTTGCGAACTCTCGACTGACAGAGAAGAAGGGTGACGGAAAGTTGTTGTCCCTGCAATTGCAGCGCAGGTAGAAAGCGGAGTGGGCATAGCTGCAGAAACACTGTAGCAGTGGCCTGGAATCTACGCAATAGTTCTCAACGACATTCTTGCTAACCCTTCCTCTTTCCTTACATCTTCTTCCATAATTAAAGCCATATTGATGAAAACTAACAGTTGAATTACAAAGGGCTGTGTCCTTGAGAATTCGAAATTTTATTTCCTCTGGAAGATCCAGAAACCGGAAAGGTTTAGCAACAGGTTGTGAGGTACGTGTAAGTGACAACACGGCATCTCTCGCCAACACTGATATCTCTTCATTGTACTGAATAGCAAGTCGAATCCCGCAGTCTCGAAGAGTCGGCAGTAAAGATAGTGACTCACTGACTACTCGGGCAGTCTCTGCATTAGCACAGTCGCAAATGACATATAGTGCAAGGTTGCCTGGCTGAAGAGCCCTCGTAAGCTGTACGCAGATGCGCTGCCATTGAGAAATGAGAACTTCCCCTGAATTCGTCGAAAGATCGAGAGGGACATCATGGCTTTTCGGGTTTCGGCACTCATACCCCGCATTGTCACAGACACAAGTTCGACCTCCACAACACCAGTTCTCACAAGATGAGACATTGAAACGGATAGTAAGGAACGTCATTGCTCGAAGAGTTGAATCGCTCATGTTTTCAAGCGCACGCAAAGCCCGCGCCATTTTATTTGCGATGACAAACCGATTTTCTCCGTACATTGCAGCCCGGACTTCGTCATGTACAGACCGGCATACAGCCAACAAATTTACAGGCAGTGGTGCAGAGCGTTCTTCTTGGGCAATTCTAGATGGATCCCATCTATCAGGATGATAATTAGTTTCCCAGAGTCGACGGTCATCAAATCTCCGTTTAGATGGTCTCCAATTATTGAGATGAATAATCTGTCTGGTTTGGAGACCCGCTTCATAGTAGATCTGAAGTCGGATCTTTGGTTGCAGAGCGAGAAAACGACATTCGGCATCAGATATATTTGAACCTTTCTTTATCGAGACGCGCGGAAAGAAATAGTCAATTCTCTGTTGGCTCATATTTGAAGATTAAAGGACAGCGAACAAGCACTCAAACAAGACTTGAAATAATTGCCTAGAGATGTTGTTGTTGGTTGCGAGGACTACAGTAGCGAGAATCCCCACCCTCTAGAGAAATTGACGTGAAAGGAAAACAAGCTGCCAAATAATAATGAGAATACCCGCAAATGCTCGTTATGTGAGACTAAAGAGTCAGTACTCAGAAAAGATGATTAATGACCCGTTAACCACTCACTTGATACCTTCAACGAGTCACGTGCTCCACTGGCGCCGTTGAACTGTACAAGGGCAATGATTCGCTTAATTAGCGCTACCCCTGAAACCTTAAAACACTTGCAAGGTTCCCAAAACGCCAGGAGTATCGCAAAGTGTTTGAAACAAAGCCCAAGGAACATGTTGTCTGCTCACCTTTCCCGCATTCATGAAACATTGTTTTAAGGTTCAATAGAATTGAAGATCTATCAACGGTGTGCAATGGTAGCGGGGTTATGTTGAGTTGTCCAACAGGTTCACGCTCGCTGTATAAATGTGCAAGTTGACACAGAATTTAGTGCTTAGGTCAAATGTCTCGGGACTTTTTGCGCTGGCTCTACTGTGAGATTCTAGGGACCAAGGCGACTGACAAGAGAAGCACTGGCCCAATCCATGGGTGGCCCCGAGATCAAATTTCATCTTATTTTTTAGATAGTAACGGTTATTCTTAAAACGGTTAGATCCTCGCCGCAGCAATAGGCGGCCGGAAGCTCGGTCACCTGGTGTAGCCATAAACGAGCGGTACGCCGTATTCTCCGCTGATGATTGGATCGACTTTGGATTTAAATTATACAGTACGATAGCTCTGCTTTATTTGGTAGTTTAAGTTGGCGTGTCAGATCTAAACGCCTGCTTGGTTGCCGACACCCGTGGCATGATCCCAACAGAATGTCTTTCCACTCGACTCGCTGACCAGGGATTGGTTTCCCCTTCTGGTTTCAAGTTATCACAGTAAGTTAGAAATCACGAAACATCTCCGCACCCGAGAGCTAATGGACGACTTATATAGTTCTGTTTCCGTCCTGTTCTGTATCAACAATTCACTCAAACCAACTCATCTTTCAAACAAGTCATCCTTTGTAAAACAACCTCAAATCCTTCTCCCATCAAATCTCAGTATCCAATCACTACTTCAAGATGCAATACTCTACCTTCTTCCTTGCTGCCCTTCCCGTCGTCTTGGCACAGTATGGAGATTCGTCAAGCGGAGGTTCAAGCTCGTCAGCAGGCGCATCTCCCGCATCCACAGCCTCTGCGATGAAGGGAGTTCAAACCGTCCTAGTCGGCTCACCTGAAGTCCTTTCGATCACACCCAACAACATTAAGGCCGAGGTTGGAACCGTGGTTGAATTTGTCTTCTACCCCAAAACCCACAGCGTCGCCCAGTCTTCCTTTGCTGAGCCCTGCGCCCCGATGGCCAACGGCACCGGTTTCTTCAGTGGACCACAAACTACAGCCTCTGGCAAAAACGCAAATGTGTTTGCTATTACCATCAATGACACCAAGCCTATCTGGTTCTACTGTGCATTCCCTGGCCATTGCGAAAATGGAATGGTGGGAGTAATCAACGCCCCGTAAGTATCTTCATTTGACACAATTTGGAGTATATTCTAACTTCTCATAGTGCTGATGGATCCAAGACTGTGGAGCAATATATCTCCGCCGCAGCCAAGGTTGAGAAGACAGTAGCACCAGCCAAAGCTCAGGGTGGATTCCTTGGAGCCGCTGAAGCAGTGGTTGTGCCAACCGCGAACGCGAACGCCAAAAATGCTGCTGCTGCTTCCTCGGTGCAATGGGGTCTTAGCATCTCTGGTTTATTGGCTGTCGCCGTTGCTAGCTTGATAATATAAGCCCTTTCTAATTGTCTAATGTATGAAAGACGAGGAACTAGTTGGGTGGAATGGGTTACATTGCAGAGTATTGATTGCTCGCTCTGGCCAGATAGTTATAGCATTCTTGGCGTTTGGGTTGAAAGCGATTGTACAGATAACCTGTAACAATATTATAACAATATTAAGAGTACTGGGACATTATGACCAATGAAATAAAAGAATTACGAATATGTATCGTTGAGTTTCTTCTTCTGCTTGGTATTCTAGCATCTTGAGTGTGACTGTTGAGCTCTCCGTATCCCAAAGCACACTTCTTTCTCCAAACTCGCAGTTATCGGAAGAGTATATCACCCAATATACACTGGGAGTTGACTGCCATAGAATTGTGAAGGGACACGCTCACCTGGCACAAAGCAATGAACAGCTCCCCAACAGCAGGCACGGAACAACATAACGACCCACGTATCGAATAGCTTTTTCTGAAACTCTGAATCACGAGCACCGTCCGCAATCGAAATGTCTTGCTTCAGATCTTCAAGAATTTTAGGCCATGCGAAAAAATATGCATTGACATCCCGTTCATGTTCTGGATTCTTGGAAGCATGAATTTCAGTTTCTCCTCCTTCGCGGAAGATCGCATGTCGAATATGGGCTCCAAGGATAGTTCGATATACATGTGGATTGTTACGTGTGATCCAATCTGTAGCAAGGTCGTATTGTTCATGTACGGCATCTGCGAAGAATGTATTGATTTTGTGCGGGAGTGCATCACCAAACCCCGAGGTTTGCGATACATTTTTCCTCTCCCATTCTTTCCATTCATTGCGTAGATTTTGACATGTGGCCAGAATTGATTGAGTCTGGGTCCCAGATGCGCCCGGGTTCTCCTCGATGTATTTGGCTAAGCAAGCACGGAATGCGCTACGTCCGCGAGTGCTGGTGGTAAAACCATGCATATTCTCACTAGGGGCCGGTATTTGAATCTGAGATCTTCCTCGAAGCCGAGCCATTACCATGGTCATAGCTACCAGATCACCCGTGCGCAAATGATAACCTGGGTCTGCCATGTACAAAGATCGCAATGTGGCAGCAGATGTACCCGACTCATCCAACATCCCAAGAGCAGCAACTACATCTGCTTGTGTTCCAAGAGTGAAGTCAGGAATGAGAATCTGCCAACAGCCACGAATTATTCCAAACCCTAGACAATCAGCTGCGCTGGTCGGCATATAAATTTCCTCTCTCTCCTTCATGAATGTCAGACCTTTTACCATTCCAAAACTATAGGACTGCCTCCAGTCCTCTTTCCATGAGTAAGTATATTGCATGACTATTCCGAGCGAGCGGACGGTGGTTGATGTCATCACTTGGAAATGGCCTTCAGCTTTCAAACTGCCGTCAAAAGGCCGAAAGTCCTTCCACCTCATGCCTAGCCTACGAGCAATAACAGCAATATCCGAAACGGAGCACATGGCCAACGGTAGCGCAATATCAGGAAGTTGAAAATCCCAAGATCTTTCACGAAATATGAGAGCAGGAAGGCTAATTCCCGAGGTATCCGAAAACCCCAATCGCTCGGTACAGATATGTATCTGATGAAGAAACGATATCCAGCACACTGTTTCATGGCTATATTTTGAATATCCAGGCCCAGGAACCATAGTGTTAGTTCTTGACTCAGGCCCACCAGCAATAAATATTTGATCTTGTCTATCTGGCATGGTTGAAGTCATGAAAATCTCTGGTATCGTGTACAGGGTTTCAAACCTGAATTCCCTCCACCGCCATCTCAATCGTGTCTTTGTGGCCCATTCTCCCATTACAGATCTTTGACATCTTCGGAAGCCGTCAGCTGTGGCGAAGTATTGTTGGAGAAGCTGTCCAAATGCTGTGATGAAGGCGACGAGAGCTATGGCGAGTGCCGCTCCGGCTAGTTTTGCTTCAAGCTCACTCATTCTTGGTGATCATTGACACGGATCTCGTTCAAGTCTTAGCTTGGAAGCGTCAATTATTCGTAATCTTAAACCAATCTGACTCCACGGCCAAATGTACTGTGTTTTAGGTAACCATTTAGTCAAATTTTCAGTTTGCGTAGGTTTAAATGAGTGGCTTAATTGCGGTATGGGCATCTATAAATTAGATGATACAGTGTGATATGTAGCGAGTCGTGCTTTCGCTCGCAGCTGTATTGCACCTGTACTTCAACCCGAAGAAATTAACTCAAACGGTCTGGAGTTCAGGTGAAGCCTTTCTTTCAGTCATAACAAGTGCTATATACGTTCTGGAGAGACTCCTGGGATCTGTAAGTGGGGCCAGGAGCCTGTGCCACAATATTGCTTGTAGGAGCCCCCTGGCGGCAGAAAAATGTTTCCTATTGGTGGCTCGCAAGACAGACTCGTATTCTTGACTTCGGTGGTGACTACTCCTATGACAAAACCTTGCAATGTACTCCTACTGTATGATATTCAGATATTACTTGTGGAGTTTTGGGCAACTAACTTTGAAGTTTTCTGATGTCTATAGCCATAATTTCTGGACACGATACGAATTACTTAACAATTGTAAAAAGGAAGCATAGTAGTTTGTAAGCCTAGGTTAGACCCTTGCCGAATACATTCTATGATATAGACATGATTCGAGCCAATACATACTATACAATGAACTCCCAATACAAAAGCAGAAATCCACATCTCAAAGCAGAGTTGAGCAGTACAGAGTAATTCGCCTGAAATAATGCTTCTGGCGAACGGTTACTAGCTGGAGCAAAGCCATACAAAACACCGCAATAAGCAAACCGTCTAATATCAAGTTATTGCCATGACTGATCCATATCCCAATGTGAAAATCCGAAATCAAAATCTTGAAAATCAATCGTGCCCCCAATCTAGCTGTGTTAGTGGAATATCTCAACAAGACTTGAATCTTGAACATACCATATTAGAGTTTCCAAAAACGGGGGGAAATCCTCCGTACTGCGCTGCTTGGATGGCTGTCGGAGTAGGGAGTGATTCTGGCGTCCAATATGCTTGGCCACCTTGATCTGGTGGCACGTGCTACGAATAAGTTAGAATTTTTCGGGGATACTGTGAAAAATAATGGGACCTACTAAGGTGTTTGGTACTGATATTGGAGGTATTGAACCAGGCAATATATTCTTGCACGCCTGCATGACTCTATCCGCAGCCATAACCATCAGGTCCCTCATGCCCTCCATTGTCCCATCAGACCTAACTGACTGAAGCACCACGCTCAGTGGCAATATTTCCTTTAAATCACTTCCAAACTCACCAAGTCTATCAATCAGACTCTTGAGCGTATTGTCTACGATTCGAGTCAGACTATGGTTGGTCCATGGAACCTCTTCACGATTATGTTTATTCTCCAGTGTGGCAATGTTGTAACGTCGAATTTCAAAGCATAAGTTGAGAGCTGCTTGAATGATATCGTTTTTGCAAAGCACTTGGAAAAGATTCAGGAGATTTCTATCTTTTATGGTGTTGAGATCTGCGACAGTTGGATCCAAGGCATCGAGGTGAGAGAGAATGGCGATGGAGGATTCGACAGCGGCTTTGCCAGCTGCAGGGTAACTGGCTGCATAAGGAGAAAATGCAATGGTGCGATAAAGAGCAACAGAAGGGCGGCGAATATAGACATCTAGCATTATTTTTGTGAATAGTTTGCTAGATGATATGTCACTATTGCCCACAGATATTGAGGCCGATCGAATAGAATCTGGCAGATTGAGGTATTGTTCTAAAGATTTCGCTCGCATCAAGATGCCGGCAGCATCATTTTCTAGATCGATAGTGCCGCCCAAAATATTTACCGCTTCGAGTCGTTCCTTGAGTGAATATCCGAGAATAATTTGGCCCGTTGAAGAAGTATACTCCTGAGCATTCTTGTCTGCTGGATAGACCTTCATGTCTTCTTTCAAGTCTGCATCATCTACATTTTTCAACGGCCTCATATCAATATCAGAGGCTCTCACGGCAGTAGGCATACCTGCGGCTAGCGAAGATCGAATATCAATTTCCACGATTGTTCTCCACAATTTGCGTCGCTGTTCTTTTTCAAAAAGGGTCAGGTTGCCACAGTCCTCTGGATCAATATGTAAACCCATGATCATTGCGCTGCGTACCAGCTTTCCAGATTCTTCCCAAAGCTCAGATTCGGATACTAAATTGCATTCATATACCAAAACAAGCATGGTATGTGTACGCAAACTTTCCAAAGTGAGCCTTTCCTTACTATTCATACCACAAACCCATCTCTGTATTGAGCTTGTCCACATGAGAATTGATTCTTCTGCGGACTTTCCTGTGGTCCCAGCAATATTCTTTACCATCCGGGTAGACAGAGCCATTGTGGCAAGAAGTTGAGGTACAACAGACTCTCTTACACCATTTGGCAGGGTTGAAATTGGTGGTCTACATTCTCGCAGCTGCACTACTTCGCACGCATCGCGGATGAAAGATTTAGGATGTATAGCTCTTGTCAAGCTGTCAAAATGCAGGCTGTAAATGGTGTTCACCATAGAACATGCATATCCACATGGCAGGGAACAAATCATTTCGGACATCAACTCAGATCGATCGTTCGACGAGCAGGCTGGGCGACAGACCATAGTACTATAGGTAGGCTGCAGCGACTGGATGAGATTTTGATAACCTTGCATTTCTTGTAGTTTCGGACACATGTCCGCGTCTTTAAATCCAGCCTTGATAAATTCTCTAGCCATTTCAAACTGCATCTATTAGCCAAGTTCCTCTGTAAGCAACCATCAGGAAAGCATTTACATGATCTAATACCACCATTCTGTCCCCTACTCCCAAGAATCTGGATCTTCCGTTTTTTATGTAGATCTTTCCGAGACATTTCTTCTCTCCATTGGCAACGTGGCCTGGTCTCTTGTCCTGTCGTTCCACCCCATTGCTATCATTTAACCAAGGGCAATCATTATCTAGATAATCATTTCCACGACAATGATACTCTTCAGTTTGAGCAGCGCCTGGGGTGAGCGGTTGTGCGGACTTCTTATGTGAATGAGCCAAGGTCTCCAGTGATGTTAATCCGTCAAGCTTTGCACGCTTGTTTGATATCTCGGCAGGTCTATGCTGCAGTATCTCTTGAGAGGTTTTTTTTACAGGGGGATTTGCAAATGTGCACAAGGCCTCTTTACCAGATTTTGTACATTGCATACATGGCTGAACACGGTCACACTTTAGCTTCTTGCGACGGCATTCCAGACAGGATATGGTTGGACGGGCGCGTTTGCTTTTAGGCGCGGGCTTTTCTTTATGAGGCTCATGGCCTTTGTTAGACTCTGATTGCGTTTGTGATTGTGGGGAAGAAGCTGGCATGCTTGGAGTTGGGGAACAGTTCATTTCTCCGTTGGGCTATGCGCTATGTCCGTAAGCGGCCCGGACTCCAGCTTTCAACATCCCCAGAAGAGTCGGAGCAACAGAGTATGTCACGCCGGTGGTAGGAGCCAGTGACTGTCAAGAAAAATACGAGATTGATGAAGGTCGGACCTAACATATGTTGGACGTGGTCGATCGGATGTTGTTTCGGAGCGGACATGAGGAAAGATGAAAGTGGGGCGAGTCGATGTTTCTCATGACGGGCGATGATTTCAAAGCAGGATTTGCTTTCGTAAGCTTGTAAGGCTTCTTTCTAGATACCACGTGACCATCGTACCATGCGAGCATGCCTATATTCACCAACTGTCCAACATGTACTCTCCCCTATCTTACTCTAGGGAATATTCATCGCAACTTGACTGGTAGTTTAAGGTTCGTTTTCTGTTGTCATGAAATGATTGTGTCAAATTATGATTGACAGAGCACCAATTAAAAAATATAAAAAATACCCTCGCTCCCATCCATTCCATATCGCACCTAACGCCTTAAACCATCACGCTTGTTTGGGAACTGATAACTGTTGTTACATTATCACACAATCCTTTTTACCCCCATGTTCCTGGGTTGTAGGAGTACCTATATCTACTGGTCCATGAACGGATCCTTGTCTCCGCCTATTAGCATCTATCTGCTGAACCAAGGTCGCCCTCCTTTCAGACCCTTGCCGGCCGGAATTTCCGATATAAGTGCTCGCTCTAGACGTGGTTGGGCTAGAGCTCGGATGGGCTGGATGATTCGTAGGAGGTTCGTACGGGGCTAATGTTGCTGCTGTCTCATAAGAAGGAGGAGGGATATCAACACCAGCCTCCGGGTCGGCGGGACGGGGAGGATTGTTCCGCCGCGGGGGAACATGAGGTCTTGGGTCGGGACCGCCACGGATTGGTCCACTTTGGCGTCTTCCACCACGGGCACTCCCTCCGCGCCCTCTTCCCACTTGCGTGACCGGAACAGTGGTGCTATGGCCCTGTTGTTCGATGTACTGCTGGCTCAATTCAATCTCCCTCTCCCTCTGGCGGCGAGCAACTTCATTCCGATGCCGTTCTTCTTCCTCATCTTGAAGTTGTAGCGCCAGAGCCAGATCATGGTCTTCTTGTTCAGTATTAGGAGAGAGCGGGGTTGGTGGTGGATTATTCTGGGAGGTACTATGCCTCTCTCCAAGCTGAGTTTCACTAACGTCTATTCTATCGATATTTGATTGAGAGTGCGAACGAGTATGTAGCTGCATAGGCGAAGCTGGAGGGCCACCAACAAGACGGAAATCCCCAGAGAAGAATTCGGCATTCTCGCCGCTGACATCAATCAAAGATTCCCAAACTACTTCGTCGTGGCCAGCATAGCCCATATCGGTAACCAATTGCAGTAACTGATGTGTTTGAGGGTGCCTATACAAAGTAGAGAAATGATCATTTCGGAAGAGTATGGCCACAGCACCTGGTGCTAAAGAAGTCGTGATTGTTTCCAGACCGAACTTTGTTAGCTGTGTGGCAGCACCATTGAAAAATGCCTTAATTGTAGTAATGTCCTCCAATGCAGCCTGTTCTTCGAAGCTCAGGCCTTCTGCCCGTAGCTTCTCCTCGAGCACTTCTTCATGGAAGAAGATGTTCTGAGCATCTTCATAGGTTTGGGCTGTTCGTTTCAAAGCCAAAGATGCCGGAGAATCCCGGTCAGGTAGCCATCCATGTATCAGCGGAATAGAAAATGTGCTATAGAGTTTCATCTCCCTAGTGTCTTCGAATGTTCCAGGTATCGCAGCCTCGCGTTCGGCTGGGTGGACGTGAGACATAGAATTCCTTGGGTCAGACCTGGATTCTGTTGCGGCAACTGGGAAGAATCGAGGGTTGACGTTCATTCCAGTATGTAATGTTATTAGAAAGGAATATAGATCCGAGACATCAGGCAGCCCCTGTGCAGCATCTCCTCTTCTACCAGACATAAGTTCATCGAAAACGGCATCCAATAGCAATCCGAGACTGACTTGCTCTCGTGATCGAAGCGTTTCTACTAGAGCTGTCTCTACATTTGCAGGTGTTGACAGGGTAAGAGCATTTACGAGTGCAAGAAGCGGACAAGGCCCGTTTGCATTTTGAACCAGAATTGGCGAGACCCGAGGATTGTGTGCAGCTGTAACATCATGCCAGGATATTTTTTTGATCTCGTATGTTTCTTTCTTCTGTCCTCGAGCCGCAGCACTAGCTGGAGTGGTAATTGAGGATGTTCCTGTATTACTTGTAATGATGGAGGGCCGTGGAGGCTGAAGGGGTGGTACCTCGGTTGATATTCTTGGGGGAAGTGGTGGAGCATGCTCCTCTGGTGAGTGTCTTTCAAGAATAGTTCCATCTGATTCTATCACTCCACTTTCTTGTTGATTCGTCTCGGGTAATGGTGTTCGATCTATAAGATTCCAGCCGTCACCCTGTGGAATTGGTTCCTCATTGGGTATGCTTGACGCAGGAGGAGCATTAGAAGGCCTGACTTGTCCCTGGCTATCGTCCCAAGCGTGTCGATCTTCCAATATCTGTCCATGTTCATTACTATTGATTGGGGTAGCGGGCATTTCCTGAATTGTTGGCGATGGTACAGAGTCCTCATCCCAACCGGGTGATTCTGGCTCCTCGGCATCTATCAAAACAGGCTGCTCAGTGATAACGGGCTCGGGATTACGGACATTGGTATCTGACCAAGCGTTGTTCCCTGAATCCTGCCTACTCATTGACGGTATCGACGGCACGTCACTGTTGGCTTTCTCGTCGAGTGCTGGCTGCCATGGATTTGTGCTTGAACCAGAGACTGAAAGATTTGTAAATTGTTGGTCTAAAGGAGGAGTAGCTTGGAGAATTATTAGAGATTGACCTTAAAATATTTCCAAGACATACCTTGAGTAATCGTAACAGGTGGAGGGGGAGGTGGTCCAGAAGGTTGCTCAGGAAACTCTCCAGAATCACCCCAAGCAGCTGCGCTACTTTCCTTCGCCTCAGATGCTTTCTCGGTGCTTTGTTTGTGCAAGAATGGGTTTGTCGTAAGCGCTGTACTCTTCAAAACGTCCTGTGATGGTTTTGGCTTGACACCACCTGGAGGCCCTACCCTCAGGGCCTCCGGCACATCTGCCGTAGCTTTCCCATGGGCCTGAACTCCTTCGTAATTCCATGCACTTGTATCTTCTGCGCCAGAAGGTCGGGATTGCGGGTCGGTACCTTGTGGGTTGGGTAGTGGAAAATCCGAGGGATTGTTTGAAGCATCTGGGGAGACCGGGTATGGAGCAGACCCAGCACCATGGCTTTGAGGAACCGGTTTTCGGGAGACCATCTCGGGCACTCGGTCTTGCTTTCTCCCAGTATGATTTCCTGAAGCTGGTTCTTGATCCGTTGGTCGTCTGCTGCTCACAATAACAGCAGTCCGACTTCAGGCCCGTGGCACAGAATCAACGAAGAATAGCTATGAGATGAGGTCATTCCAGTTCCGGCGGCGAACGTGGTGGGTGCAATGGTCAGGGAATTGGTTATAGGTAATGTGCTAAGGCAAAGGATAAAGCAAATCAAAGAGCAACGAGATGTTTGGTGGTGAGGAGGTATATAGTATGTGCAGAGCTGAATGGAATGGGTTTCTGAGATATCCTGATATGGACTTGTACGAGTGTACCTATTAGGAGGTAGGTCGTCATTCACAGCTGGGGTCAATCCCGTCCCATCCAATCCAGTCCAGAGTCCGGTCCAGTCCCCAGTAATCCGTCGTATCGATAAACTCCAGCCCCACTGACACTTTAACTGATACTGTAACTGTAAATGTACTGTGCTGTTGTTACTGTACAAGGAACAAACAGACTAGAGGGCAAAGAAATGAAGTATATATGTGTGTATATATATATATAACTTGTATGTCTAATTGGGAATACCGAATAGATAGTGCGGCGCATTTGACACTTTGTATAAAAGGAAGAAAAGAGAAAAGAATCCTCTGCTTCCGTTGTTGCTGCTTCTTCTTCTTCTTCTTCTTCTTCTTCTTATCGTTTTAGGCAGCGTGCAGCGGGTGTATGTACGGAGTAGAGTGCTATAGCCCGTCCGTACGTGGACAATGAGACTTCGTAAGTCCACCGGCGAGAGGATTGCGTGGCCCCTTGCCATTTCCATAATGCTGTGGCCTTGCCTTGTTGCCGCTTTGCCTCTTGCGTTGCCAAGCCCAAGACAAATGATCCAAATGATCCAAATGATCCTGACAGCAAATATACTTCGAGTTTAGCTAGTATGGTATGGTATGGTAAAGTATGGCGTGGAGTGTACTGTATCTGAGAGTATCCGAGAGTATGTATGGTACGGTGGCCCGATGCGCGACTGGCAAAAGGCTGATGAATCTCTCTTTTTTTCTCTCTTTCTCCCGTCTACTGTACTGGTGTATTTTCAGCCTTGCCTCCAATATCAATGCATATTCTCATTGTTTCCATATAGATAGATAGCGTTGCCCTTCTCACCCGGTTCCGCAGCGCACAATGAATTCACTGGTAATACCCAATTCCTGGGTGGTTCTTCGACTCCCGTCAGACCAGTCAAGGGTGCTTCAGATCACCCCGAATAAGTGAGTTGGTGCAATTGCATCGTGAGCAGCTTCACATTTCTTCCTCGTTATGACTGGCAGGAACGAGAGCTAACAAGAAACAGCACCATATCATTGGGCAAATTTGGGACATTTGCTTCAAATTTACTTCTGTTTCGTCCATATAATCTGACCTATGAACTTCTCGACCGAGCACCAGGAGACAAAGATGCAGACTTACGAATGGTCCCGGCCTCAGAGATACATGCCGATGTATTAGCAGAAGAAGCAGCCGCAGCTTCCTCCGCCAATGGGTCGTCTGAGATAATAGCTGGGGATGGGGTAGAATTTCAACTCATAGGTGAAAATGGCGAGGTTATCATGCGATCGAATCGTGAAACAATCGATGACTCCGCCCGTCAAACTCTTACCATGGAGGAAATAGAAACACTAAAGCGAGAGGGGACAAGTGCAGGGAAAGATCTTATCGCGAAGCTGATGTTGTCACACACTGGACTGGATGAAAAGACTTCATTCTCTTTGGCGAAATACAAACTTTTGAAGACGAAAAAATACTTGAAGAGATTTACGATACTGCCCCTAGATGTGGCAATGCTGACGCAATGGATGATGGAACAGAAAGATGCTTCTAAAATCCTAGAGATTCGTGAGGAGATGCTGAGTCTAATAGGAAGCTGGTCAAATGTCCATTTTTCAGAAGACCGAGTATCCGGAGCAAGTGGTGGAAGATGGTTGGTGGTTGATGAAACCGGGGGACTGCTCGTGGCATCCATGGCTGAGAGAATGGGCATACTGCACCAGGGAGATACCCAGCCTCCGCTGAAAAGCTCCCCAGACGAGGCAACAAAAGAGCTCGATGAAAGCCATCACTTTACCGAACTACCACTTGCAGTATCCAATACCCTTACTCTCATACATACAAATGCCCAACCGAACCTCTCTCTACTATCTTATTTTAACTACCATCCCAACTCACCTACAGACCCATCGTCTCGTGAGCATCCTTTAGCACAACATCTTCACCCGCTTTCTTGGCTGCAACTAGTCTCACCCTCTCAAGATACCACTTATGCCAACCCACCTACTGCACTCACCTCCGAAGAGCTTCTTTCGATGAAATCAGGGAAGCGCGGCACGTACTACAGGAAACTACGGCGCTATAATAAAGCGAAACAAATCATTGATACCACACATGCAGGTGGTTTTGATGGGCTTGCTGTCGCGGCTTCCATGGACCCTATCTCAATTCTAAAACACCTTATACCGTTACTCCGCGGCGGTGCTAGTCTCGCTATATACTCACCAACTATTGAGCCACTCGTTGCGCTCACAGATTTATACTCCACCAGCCGTCGAACGGCGTTCATTCAAAGCCCACCGGAGGAACTAGATGGGTTGAATGGAGAGGAGCTTGCAAAATGGCAGGGAAATGAAGACTTCCCCTTGAATCCAACACTGTTATTGAACGTATCGGTGCAGAGTGCAAGAGCAAACGAGTGGCAGGTACTACCTGGCCGGACACACCCTTTGATGACGAGTCGCGGAGGAGCAGAGGGATATTTATTCACGGCAACTAGGGTGATACCCGCAGAAGGCAAGGTCGAAGCTAGAGGGAAGTGGTTGAAGAAAAGGGGTGATGAGCCCAGTAGAGCTGGTGCGAATTGGGGGCTGAAGAAACCTGCTGTAGAACCAATGCCTGGAACAACCGAGAAAAATGATGTAGAGATGGCGGAAGCAGATTCATGAACATTTCAGGGCTGTGGAAGTTGAGGTTGGTTCTCTAATTGGTAGAGACTAGAAAATGTGTATAGACGAGACTACTACTACTAATGAAAATCTTACGAAGCTGATAATTTGGGCAGCTCACAATTTTTATCAAAGAATATAGGAGGTACGTTAATAAACATGTCGAACATCGGATGCCACCTCCCAAACTTTAACCGGTAGTACATATCACTCGGAAGTCTCAGGAAATCAAAAGTCCAGTAATTCGCCGATGGGATAAGAACAAAATATTGAGATCGTCATAGAAAGCATAGCATTTAGCTCGCCGACAACCATTACCAGGTCGGGGTTTTCCCTGATAACATGATGCCTCTAGCACCATGTAGCGTACAGCCCCCCAAAGACCTCTCTTTCTCTAATGCGCTCGCTACAGACTCTTCCCCATAAACTTCCGCTTGGTAAAACTTAGCCACCACTTGCTTGGCTTATCACTTCCATCTTCATATATCCGTGCTAGCAATCGGAATGCGAGTTCTTGACGGACTTGCATCAGATATTGACGGAGTGTTTCGGCTTCCTGACGGGATTGGGGAGGGTTGAACATCTAGACTCTGTTAGTATAAATGTGGTAGGTTTAGAATAAGTGGTATAGAGTGTTGTGGAGCAAGTACCTGGTTGAGTGGAAATCCTGGGTCACCCGGAATAGAGAAATTGGTGTCTAATGATATGTTTTGTACTTCTTTCTGTGCTTCCCTATTTGCTTGCGGTCAGTACAATCCATTGCACAACCTAGTTTCCCAATTCAATCAGACGATTAGAGATGTAGAAGGGGGTAATGGCGGCATGATAGCACAACTTGTGATTCATGTCATTCAATACCCCTAGTCCTTCTTCACCCTCTATCCTCCATCGCAAAACATACCTTGCGCTCATATTCGGTCTAATCTTCCCCAAACACTCGCTAACCCAAAGAATGCCATAAATCAACAGCCTATCCGCCGGTCCCTGAATCTCAAAGTTCCGGAAGAAGGTGTTCGCTCTAAATAAACTCAACACCTCATCTAGAGAATCGTAGGATTCCGACTCGGGCTCTGGGGATATATAGGCGGGTTCAGAGGAGGGGGGTAGTGTGGTAGCTGGACCGCGGACTCTGGTACGGAGGGGCAGCAGCGGGAAGTTGCCGATTAGGTGGAGAGAAGACTCCGCATTGAAGATGCTGTTATATGCCTAGAGCTTGGTCAGATGGTTATTAAATAGACGAACGCAAGACTTACGGGCATTTTTGTGGTGGTTTGAGGGTATATGGTGAGTTGATGGATGTGGTGGGGTCGTCATCTTGAGAAGGCTGGCTGATGCCCGTTTTATGAGGCAACCATGCCCCTCTCCCCTACAAATTATTCAATATATCCTTGACTTCGGAATATCTTCACAGCTGCAACTTGGTTCCCCAGACTTCAGTCAATAACGTATCGCTAAAGCCCACATTTGATAGACATTTAGCTACAGCTATAAAATGCACTAAGGAATATAATTAAGGCGAATGTTGGGTATTTGACCAGTACTGTTTAGAACCACACAATCCTGATATCCTGAATCCTGACAAAAGAAATCTCACAACGAGCATCATTTCACAACCCAGAGACATTTTTAAAAATTGAACACGCCTTACTAGGCGCTCTTCTGGTATTATTTCATTTGAATATCCGGCCCTATCTGCATCAGACCTGTCAAATTACCAATATCTTGTGGATACCTTCATCCTGTTCAGTTATCCTATACTCTACTTTCGCAAAGAAGTCATAACATTTCGCAAATCAGAGTCCGGTCACTGAACTTGAATTAACAGGCTGTCTTTCCGGTCCCCACAGTTTTGTGCTCAAATAACTACCATCCGTTAAGACCGGTACTCCTATTGTTTCTCCCGCCAATACCAGTAAGCATGTGCATCGCCTCAATAAAGCCCAATATCACTTCCATAGATGTTTTGACGAGACCCTTAAGCTCCCATTTGAAAACGACTCTGATAGTTACAACCGCATTGTCAATCCTGGACGCAATAACAAGTTACACCTTGAATATGAATATCTTAATTGAAGGATTGTTCCAAGTCTCATAGATCCGTATCTAGTCAGGAGACAACACTGTAGAACCTCACGAATATTTTTCTTTTCTGGTCCCATAAAAGGTGGGAAAATCATGCACAATGCATCATAGCTGAGCACCCTGGGAGCCATTGACTGAGTGTTTCTGTCGAGTGATATGTTCCCTGGTTAGCAAATCTAGGTCTTTCAAAGAAACCCGACTTTGAATTCTGAAAAGTTTACAAAGTGAATCTGTTGTTAGATTGAGTGAGAAGTTTAGAAGTGGTGGGGGAATTCAGAACTCCATGCACACACTCAAACCACCGACATGCAGTTTCCTTTCAGTCTCACTAAAACGTTCACTCAGCTGTAAGTACAAGCACTGAGTTCCGTAACCGACCAGCGAGAAAATTAACATGTTATAGTACATGGGAGGATTACAACAAGGCGTTGCTCAAGCTCAGTGATGCTGATAGAACAACAGGTATCGTCATTGCACCAGATGCAGGCCATTTGGTACAGAATGTACAGAAGGACAATCCTTAATTCGTGCCCGCACAATTGGAGACACTCTTAGAGAAGTCCAGGGCAAGCTGTACGCTTCTAAGAAGCTCCTGCTGCATAAAGTTTCTACAGAAAATCTTCTATTGTCTAGCTAGTACTGAAACCAGAGCTTCACTATATACTAATTGCACATAGACGAGTTATATATCGATTGCTGTAGTGGGCGTTCCATAGAAATCTTTGAATGCGCCAAAGTCTAATTAACATCAAGAAACTTGCTAACTTTTCCAATACATTTCTATCAATAACTCTAGATCTCAGTTTCATAATGGGCTTGTTGCCAATTACTCGCCAGTCCCAACTTCTCAGCTTATCTGGTAACCAAGTCTGCATGTTTCTGTAAGCGAACTGCATCGTTGACCAAAAACGATCGCCCCAAAGTGTCATCTTGCAACTGGCGGCTATCGATCCTAAAGAACATTCTTCTAAGTTATCGGCATCAACTCTCAAGTTCGGGAATCTTAGGAAGTCTCACCGCATTTTAAGCAAAAGCAGTAATGTTCTCGTGTAAGTTAGAGAAAGCCCTGCTGAGCAATCTTGTGATCCGCACGCCTACCCCTGAACTGCCAACGGTTTGCAATGATATTATCCCCTTTCTCGTTCAATATGTGACGCATAAATTTTCTCCCATTTCTCTAATATCTCGTCCTATGTAGCACCGATTGCTTGTTACGAATAACCAGCTCACCTGATGTAAGAAAGCCGACTCTTTTACTGGTGATATTTGCTCACTTAGCCATGACTTGACCGACAACTCGGTCACTGTTGAGAAGCACCTATTTATGGACACCCATCGTGAGAGTGTAGTTATCTTGCCGTATTCGGACAGAGAAGATAACTACAAATATCAACGTATATACTCTGATCTGTTAGAGTGCTCAACCTAATACCTTTACAAACATTTAATAGTTTAGCTTTTTTCGCATCTTGAACATGTAGTAAATTCCCAGAAGTGGAGGCCCATATGTACTAAGAGGATACTTATAGCGACTCTTCATGGCATTGGGTTCAAACCACGGCAAAATCCCAATTTCAAAGCGACTGAGACCATGTGACACGTGATTGGGCCCATCTCGCTTAAAAAGGGGGTGACATCTCTTCCAACATAATGAGGCCATGAAATAGATATTACCGAAAAGGACTTTCCTTCAACAGTCACAAGAGGGATGGGGGCGTTTATAAATTGGGATTAAAAGTTTTGTGCCTGATGCCACATCAATCCTCTTAGCTTCAAAGATCTGACTTATAAGCATACTGAAGATTGCTGATAATATTTGTAGGTATTGCGGCATTTCCCACCAGGATATCCAGTACTTTCAGACTGGTAAGAAGCTGGAGGGAGTTCCAAATCAATAGGACTATCTTCATATCATATATCAATCTTATAGATATGTTAGCCTGTTTCCTAAGCTCATCAATGTGCCAAATGTTAAGTATAAGTTTTCAACAGGTTGAAGTGTATTTTGTTTAACGAGAAAATATTAGTACTTAGTGGGCTATTAAACAGGAAGTATCGGCCAACTATCGTCCTAGTAATTAAGCTTTACTTATCTCCCTCTTGTTTATCATCAATCTTGCGGCTCTCTTTCTTGATCCCCTCTGGCTGCTCATCAGTCTTAACCTTCGCAGATTCTCCCAATTTTACTCCCAGCACCGTATCCCCAACTTTAAGTCCATACCCCCCACCCTCAGACCAACTCGCTCCCACAAAGACATTGCCAACTTTAAACCCTGTTCCCTTTACACCCCCCTGCTCTTCGACGATTTCCACTTGCAGACCTCGCGGTGCAAAAAATTCATCATTCCATTCCGCAAGCACGAAGTTGTATTGGCGCTGTTCAACCTTGCTAGGTTTGCTCTCTGGAAGTGCAAGATGTTGCAGGAACGTTTGCCAGTCTTGCAATGTGACATCACGGGGTGCAAAGGTTGTCGGGTAGGACAGAGAAGGCCGTGAGATTTTGTGCACTATCTTGTTACTTGGTGGTGGATTGCTGGGTGCTGGACGAGTTGAGATGTACGACATGCTGGAAGGGGTCGCTGATTGGTCTGCTGTATACGCTGGTGGAGGGATATCACCCATTTTGTTTATTTGACTACTGAAATTGGAGATGTTGGTCGAAAAGTTCTGTAGATATGGAGGTGTTTACTATGACAGTCTTTCTGGGAATATTGCCGTATTCCTAGATAATGGAGCGGTTTAAGTCTAGTTTTATATCTCGACGGAACGACGCAGGAATCTATTCGAGAGCTAGTACGAGATAACCCCTTCTCCCAGCTGAAAATCGACAACATACCGCAGCCCTGAGATGGAAGGTGTCACGGTGGTGGTGGCGTCTGACTATGCAGTCATTCGTGAATTTAAGTAGTAGCATTTACCCGAGCTCTCCGATTGACTAGCCCCTGTCCCTTGAGTAAACGTTTAAGCGGTATTCTCAAGATAACTATATTCTGAAATCGAACGCGTTTTTATATCCTTTGCCCCGTGATATTCAATAAACATTCCATCTGGGCCCGTCGAATTTATCTTGCTCCCCAGAAATCTGCCTGTGGTCAATGGCAGCCAAATTGGATTGGAGGGGTCACGTAGTGATCTCGCTTATATGACTGGCCCCTATTCCAGGCTGCTCGTGTGATTAGTTATTTTCTCCGCGTTTCCTATAGGACAAGCTATTGCCATTATACGGTAGTATATTGGTACAAAGGGATAGACTCCGCAATAATCTGGAGCGAATTAAGTTTCACTGCAACAGTTATCAATTGATTACCTAGTCTTCAACAAAGAAGTGACGCTATGGTGGTAATCGATCAAATGCTGTGCATGTATAGAGATATCATAAAATCTGATATCATATTTAGGAAAGCAAAAAGTATTTCACACATTAGTGATATTCTTTATGCAAAATTGATATTCTGCGAATGGAGAATGGAACAGAAGAGGTGCATCTCCCTCAAAAATCTCGGTGAAATGTGAAGTATCATGTATTATACGGAAAGAAAGCAAACTGGATTTCCATCTGGCTTAGATTTGACAGATATATTCCACATCTTTCCCAACTACCTATTTTCGAATTATTCCACTGCATTTAGTTTGGCTTTTGTCATCGCGCTATGAATCTCTTTGATCCATGTTAAGAGTAATTTAAAGCATCTGATATGGAAGGAAGGGACCTTTTCAGTACAAATCTAGCTGCCTTTACAATGTTCTCGTGAATTATGGTCGCTAGTATTTTCAGCGTTTTGACATGCGTTTTATACCTGTCTGCCAAGTACATGTCATGGTTTAGCAGCAAAATTTAGTCGATCAGAAGCCATGTCGCAGATCCACAATTCATACATTGCCATCAGTCCGTTGTTTAGGTTTACATAGCTGCTCTCGTCTGAAGTTAAGCAATTCTATTTAGGCACTGAAAGCCACGAGGACTATTCCACTAGAGTATTTAGCAGTGCATGACTAATTGAGAAGCAACTAAATGTCAGCATCTCTCGACGGAAATTGAGGTTGTTGTTGAACCAAACGATCGAGGAAGAACCTAACAAAGGCATCCTTGATGAAATTCAGTAATCAGTAGTTTGGCAATATTAAAGCGAGCAATTGCGTTATTACAATCATCAGGTGCGTACGAAGTATGTGTTTGAGGGGAAACTGGAAATCGAAGGGACGTCAACGCACAAGCATGCATCCTGTGACTTAAGACCATAATTTATTTACCCATAGAAGTTAGTGATAGCAATTACTCTAATTGGAGGCTATTGATCATTGACTATTGACTATTGTACCCAGGGTACGGAGTCATTGACTCGTCACTTCGTAGTGAGCGAGAGAATTGGGAGATGTGGGGTTGAGCCTTGGCGCGCTAGCTAATCTTATCTACTAAAAAAAAGTCCTTCGCCAAAGCAAAAGTTCTAGAGGAGCTTTGGAATTGGACATCAACTCTCCAAACCCACCAATATAACAACCAACTGACAACATGGGTGTCGGAAGACGTATGAAGAAACAGGGGGCCCCCGAGCCCCTGGATGAAGCTCATTTCACCACTTTAAAGCGCAAAGCTGGTATGTCTGTCATGGATGCTAGACGAGAGAGTGAGAAGAATGCGCCGAATCCCAAACGGCGGCGTTCAAATGGAGAAAAGAACAAACAGGACGGAAAGTCTGGAGAGGCTAGCAAAGAGAAACCAAAGTCCACACAATCCGTGCCATTGACTTCACAGAAATCAGCCTTGAAGAAATCGAAGAAACCAGCAGCAGTCCCACTACCACAATCTGATGAGGACGATGATGATTCCGACGCTTTGATGAATGATGAATTCGATGTTGCTGGCTCTGATGGAGGGATGGGGGATGCTCTGGATTCAGGATCCGATGTTTATGATTCTGGTGAAGATCACGCTCACAGAGCTATGTTCTCGGAGGACGAAGATGAATCGGACGCAGAAGAGAAGCTCACAGCAGCAAATATTGTGGGATTGACGAGAAAACTTGACAAGGAGCAGGCAGATCAGGAAGCAGAGGCAAAGGCAGAATTACAAGAGGCGGCTTTGCAAACAAATATCGAGGGTGATCGGTTATTGTTGGACGATTCGGACGAAGAAAATGAGGGAGTGAAGACCAATGCTTTATTGGCGCCAGACCTGCAGATGCTCAGACAGAGAATCAATGATACGATACGAGTTTTGAAGGACAAGACAAATTTTGCAAAGTATGCTGAGGAGGGACGATCCAGGGCAGAATACGAAGCCCAGGTGGTTAAAGACATATGTTTATATTATGGATATAGCCCATATCTCTGCCAGCTACTCTTCAATCTCTTCCCCCCGAGCGAAGCATTCGCCTTTTTCGAAGCAAACGAAACCCCACGACCTGTTGTTATACGCACAAACACAATCCGCACGCATCGTCGAGATCTCGCACAATCACTCATTAATCGCGGAGTTACACTAGAGCCAGTTGGAAAATGGTCCAAAGTTGGTCTCCAAATATTCGAGAGCGCTGTCCCTCTTGGAGCTACACCAGAATATTTGGCTGGCCACTACATTTTACAAGCTGCTTCCTCTTTCCTTCCAGTTATGGCTCTTGCGCCACAAGAACATGAACGTGTGCTCGATATGGCTGCTGCTCCCGGAGGAAAGACGACTCACATGGCTGCACTGATGAAAAACACCGGTTGTATCTTTGCAAACGATAGCAACAAGTCTCGTGCAAAGGGTTTGATTGGTAACATCCACCGCCTTGGAGTCAAAAACACTATCATATGCAATTATGATGCCAGAGAATTCCCCAAGGTTATCGGAGGCTTCGACAGAGTTTTGCTTGATGCCCCTTGTTCCGGTACAGGAGTTATAGCGAAAGATCCCAGTGTCAAAACCAACAAGACTGAGAAAGATTTCATTATGCTGCCCCACCTCCAGAAGCAATTGCTTCTTGCAGCTATTGATTCCGTGGACCACACAAGCAAGACTGGAGGCTACATCGTCTACTCCACATGCTCTGTCACGGTCGAGGAAAACGAGCAAGTCGTCCAATATGCCCTTTCCAAGCGGCCCAATGTCAAACTTGTTGAGACAGGCCTCGTATTTGGCGTTGAAGGCAAGACCGCTTATCGCGGCAAAATTTTCGACAAATCTATGAGCATGACCCGTCGTTACTACCCTCACACATACAATGTAGATGGTTTCTTCGTCTCAAAATTCAAGAAGACAGGACCCTCACCCACCGGTAGCACTGCAGGTGTAACTACAGCACCGAAGCGAGTGGATGTTGACGAAATGGACGTTGATAAACGACCAGTTCCCGAGACGGAGGAGGAACTTGAGGATGCTTTCGGTGGGTTCGAGGAGGAGGAGGATGAAGCTTATATTGAGCGTGCTAAGAAAGCTGTTATGAGGAAAAAGGGTGTTGATCCAAAAACTCTGAAGGGTGATCAGAGCAAGAAAAATGGTGTTAATGGTTCAGGTATCAAGGGGGCTAAGAAGTCAAATAAATCTAAGTAGAGCAATGTGATTGATTATGGTGTTTCAAAAATTGAGAATCCAATAACTGCTATCTTGGACTTACAGAAATTACGTTAAATGGCCAAGAAAATTCTAAAATCTCTTCGAGCTTAACTACAAGTCCTTATTTAACTAATACCCTAACTCCTTGGTCACATTCATCCAGTTGACCATCGCCTTGATCCCCAACCTGGCGATAGCGGAATCTTTTCAGTAAATTTAATAATGGACATTGCAACTCTGCATTTGTGTTTAAATAACAGAACCTACCTAAACTCCTATATATCGTTGATTCGTTGATTCGTAGACCACAATCTGATCCGTTATATCTTGATAACCCGGTCGCCACTCATGAATCATTCCTACCTATTTCAGACAATTTGCAGAAAGTGAAGCTTGATGAACCCAAAGTACATTGCACCGAGCCAATCAGCATTTGATCCTGGGCTAGTTAAGTGAAGAACAAGAACGATGTCGATATTTTCTATGGGCATCTGATTCCTACAGTGCCCTTGAACAACATCGAGTGGCTAGTTTTATTGAAGGAACATGAACGCAAAAAAGGATATACTCCTCTTAGATTATATGCATTCTTGAATGGTGGTGCACGCAGGCTTTGGGTGGAGTTGATGAATCGGATGTATATTCGCCAGGATTGTGGGGGGATTCTAAAAATATTCTTCTATAAAGCTAACGAATATATCATGACGTTGCATCAAGATATATAATATTAGAGCCAGGAGATTCAGGAATTTACCGAGTTCACTTTTGTCTTCAAACTTATAAAAAAGAATTATTCAGGGATATTTGCTCTATCAGCCATATATTTAGAATTTACATTGCTGCTTATTCACATGTCTTCATTTATCATAAACATCATTAGTTCATAATTCGTCATCGGACTCCGTTTCTGAGCCTTCAAGGACAGTCGTCTCAGATGGGGTTTGAACAGGTTTCGCCGTTGCTTTCTTTTTGGCAAAGGGAAGCTCCCGTTTCGGAGGTAATACTTCTGGGGCAGGTGACAAAGATTTAGCATTTGCAGAGCCCTTCGACTTGCTCAGTGCCTTCTTCGTTCGATTATGCTGTACCAGTTCATTTTCTGACGCTTCGTCGGCAGTGGACTTGTCTGGCGTTTGAGGTACATCCTCTTCTCCAGAATCGGCTTCTTCTTGTGGTGTATCCACGTCCATTTTCTCCAAGCCATCTTCGGGCTCACTTTCATCCTTGACTGCAACCTTTCTCTTCCTTGCCCTCGATGGGCCTGGAGAGTGGGATTCTGCTCGGTCCTGTTCTAATACAGCTGCCAGCTTTTTGGGATCGACAGTCGCACTTGCTAAGAGCCTTTGTTGGTTTCGTATCTTCAGTTTCTTCTCATTCAGTAGAAGGGAGAACTTCTCTATGAGCTCGTTCTCGTAAGAATTCTTGACCTGAACTAATTCATCAAGAGCATCTTTGAGCTTTCTCGTCTCATCCTCCTTCTTCTGTAACTGCCTCCTCAGTTCCTGCACTTCACTAATAGTGCTGTCTTTTGACTCTACCGCGATTGCACACCAATCAAAAAGCGGAAGCTCCTCTTCAGATGTCTCGGGCAATTCCACCTCTCCATATTTAAGCTGTGTATACTTAGCATTCATGTAAAACCCCGATGGACTGCGGCGGCACATGACATACAGTAATTCCTTCAATCCTTTTCTGGATGGTAATGTTCAAGAAATGTTTCCTTTTTTTCTCAACCTTTCGCTCAATGACCTTAGCAACAGCCTTAATTCCCTCTAATTCCTCATTTCTCTCTCCTCCAAGTAGAACGGCGGACAATATGCTTTCGAATTCATCCTGAGAACCCGCAAACTTTTCCGCTCGTAAGCTTAAGATATCCTTGTGCTTAACTACATGAAATTAGACTTCAGAACGCATGAAATTGAACGTCATGGGCCCCGGCCCGGCCGATCACTTCAACTTACCTGAGACTGAAAATACGTTTTCTCCCTCAGTACCAATCAGCTTCAAGTCCAGTGGTCGCTTCCCGGAGGACACTTTCAAGAGGACACATCCATCCTCCTCGTCGAGGCGGGGAAGTCTTAATAGAACGGCCGCTGACATGGTCTGTGGCACGGGAACGTAACTTTTGAGATTACAGGACCTTAGATGGGGATTCGATTATTCGCATCGTCGATCCGGGGGAGTTGAAGCGTTCTTGTACTTTTGTATGATGCTCATGTGCAGGTGGCACATTATCGCGAAATAGGCAGAAGTACGTATTAGCTCGTAGATCTTGAGGTCAACGCGACTTGGACGTGTTTTAGTGGGGCCGGGATGAGGCTCTGTGCCCTGCAAAAAAACCAGCCCATCAAGTTGGCGTAGCATCCAGCCACCCCATCAACGACCATTTTACCAGCCATCGCGACCCAACGACGATCCTATCACCACTCACCCGACCACTTGCCAACTTCATAAAAATCTATCGACAACAAGATCAAAAGATCTTCTCGCTACTCAATCCTTTTGCGATTGCTTGAGGAGGAGGAGCTTGCAAAGGTGCGCTATTGGATGAAGAGCGCGACGACTTTCGAAGAACCAGCAATTAACCCGACACAACAGCTAACTCGTGTCGCGCACTTCCAACAACAAGTTATTCTCTTTAAATTACGATACTTACGAACTGCATGATAATGAATTTACGAATTTAACCCTTGCGCGAGCAACATTGGAGCCTGGCGTCGCACTGTCTCGCATTTTCAGAACACGAACTGATTGAAAATATCCGGCAATTGCACGACACACGCTCTTTCCTAAAACCAAAAAAAAACAAGAGGAATGGATCAGCTAACATTAAAACCGCGCAAGGCGGTTGTACTGGAGGAGGAAATTGAGAATTGGGATGACGACGACTTGGATATCGGTGGGGACGACTTCACATTTCGTAGCGCATCTCTGGCAACTACGACAGCATCAACAAACCATAGAGATTCTGTCTCGTCAAGGCTCTCGGGGCGATCATTCGATTCGAACCATGGGGACGAAGACAGACATGTCCACCTACCAGGAGATGACGAGCGGTCTACTATCGATGCTATTGCAACTGCAGCAAGGGCAGGCATTCCTATACCGCACAATGTTCCCTCATCTGCTTTGACAGGAGGGACTATAAAGAGGTTAGGTGGACGGAAGTTAAAGAAAATAATACAGGATGACTGGGACGATGGTGATCTAGAGCTTCCTGGAGCTGGTGATGGAGCATTAAAATTAAAACGACAAGATGCTTCAAATTTCCCTGATGCATTACGACAAGTTAGTGGCCCGGGTTCGGTCCAAAGCAGTCCTGTAAAAACGTTAAAACCCGCACCAAAGATCATTCCAAGTCCGCAAAAGCTAAAGGCAAAAGTTGCCACACCAAATCTACTCGACCGTTTCCGCGACGACGAGGATGACAATTTCTTTGATGACGGTGGGGCCACGATCAAAGTCTCGAAAATTCGACCTCCCCCTAAACTATTACCACTTGTCACACCGCCCACGCCCCAGAAAGCAGAAAATCCTACAGAGGTGGATGATGACTTTGAGCAAGATATACAGTTGCCCACTGATAGCGGACCACTCCGATTGTCTGCGAGAAAAGACATCCCCAAGACTCCTGTCAATGCACAAGAGGATTTTGATGAATGGGGAGAAGGCAGCTTGGGCACGAGATTCGGGGGAACAAGGAGAGACTGTCGGTCTAACCGTAGTTCAAGCATCTCTGCTTTAAGCCCAAGCGTGTCTAGCTCTCTTACCGTTGAAAGCGAAGATGAAGGCTTAGATGGTCTTGTACTTCCAACAGGACCTCTCGATTTCGAGGATATCTTAAAGCGAAAACAACAAGATCGGTCCCCAGATCACTGGACCAGCCAGAAACAACCACCAAAGCTCGTCGAAGTCAAAGAGGACTTTTTGTCAGGGCTTGAAATTGGCGACGGAGACGTGTTCAACTCTAAGAAACTCACCCTAAATCGAAATGTCAAGGTCAAGACAACTCGACAAGCAAGTCCAACTCGACCAAAGACTGCTGTGTCCTTGACTTTTAGTAACAAGCCTGCTCTGATCCCTGGATCGCGACTTCCCCGACCACTCAGTGGCCATAGCCACGAGCGAGTTCCATCACAGCTTGCTCCGGTATCTGAAAGTGGAGGGCCAATAGCAAACCGTAATCGAAGATCGCAATCACGACTTGGAGGTCATTCAGCTCAATCATCGATTAGCAGTGTCCATACGCCCACAACGCCCTCTTCCGTGCACTCACTGCCACCCTCAACACCACGTCGGCGAGATGTAGCTAACAAACCGTCACTCAACGCCCTCCGCAACGAGCCTACAACAACCAGTGCCCAATTATTGAAGCTGAAAAGATCTATGCCAACAATGAAATCCTATCCACAATCACCTGCTAAACCAATCGTATCGCGATATGAGAGACCTCCGTCTCGGACAGATACAAGTAGTAGGGCGGCAATGTCTCGGCCCAAGACTCCCATTGAGAGAGATCGATCAGGAGCTGAATCTAGCATGTCTTATTCCAGGAGGAATCCTCTCCCATTTATACCCGCTGGAGGTGCCTCATCCCAGTCGCATCATGTTGCTACCAAAACATCCCGTCACTTTCGAAGACATGATTCCGAGTCATCAAACACTAGCACTGAATTCCGTCCTTCGTCAAGGGCCGTATCGAGAACGACCATGAGATCACCAAGTCCAAGAAGAACTGCGCGAGGCGCTGAGGCATTGGCACGTGAAGCTGCGGCAAAGAGACAATTAACTAAACCTGTGCGTCGAAGGCATTTTGGTGATGGAAATGAGCTCGATGGCTTTGATGACTTGCCTACGTCTCGTGATACTGAGCTAAAGTTTGTTAAAGAGCCAGTCGGCCGGGGTCCACCTAAGCAATCTTCTCTACGACACAAAATTCACCAAGACGTGAATCCAGCAAGGACAATAACTCCAGCTCCATTCTCACCTGCTAAATCCAGGGATGAATTGCCTAGATTTGCACGGGACACTAATGCGAGTCGCATGGCAAGAGAGCAAACCCTAACGCAACGGGCACCTTCGGGAGGCGCACCACTCGCGACACTAACTCATCAATGGAAGTCCAAGATATCTGCGACGACTGGATTAACTGCTAGTGCTGCACATTCTGTACGATCCAAGAAGCCAAAAGGCCTGCCGCAAAAGCCCCAGCTGATTAAACCGCTGGGCAGCCTTAACAATCCAAAATGTAAGTCACAACATGCCTCATAGATTTCCCATGTACTAATGAGTGTGTTCAGCTCTGAAAGGAATGTACTATAACCCATATACATATCGGTGGGAAGGAAATGAGAACGAGCTTGAGTCTTTCGATGCACCGATGTCATCCCCCTCGATATCGACAGCATCTATACCGTCTCATATGCTTCGTGAAAAGGATAACCCATCACTGTATCGTGAAAAAGAGAATACTACTCCTCGGCCCGCACTTATCACCAATATTAACTCGTCGCAAAATGTACAAGTTGTTGGTGGCATGGTCTTTGACCCTCAACGCATGTGCTGGCTTAAGATGCCACCTTCCTCCAAAAGTGGGAAGAGCGAAGGCGGCGATACAATGGATGGATTTGATGCCTTCGACGATGATGAAGATGTCTTTAAAGATGTCCCAGATCTAGAAGACGATAAAAAGGAGGAAAGTGTGGGGGGGCGAAAGAGTGAAGGCCTGAAAGACGATTGGCTCGTGGGAGAAGAGTTTGACGTAGGGCCGGAGTTTGTGCGCCGGCAAAGAGAAGAGGAGGAGAGATGGCGTAGGAAGTGTGAGAAATGGGTTGGTGCTGGCCGAGATAACGAGCGAGGCGGCGATATCGACTGGCGCTGGAGCATTAGAAATGTGGTCGGCCAGTGAAAACAGGAGCAGAAAGTTCTACTCCAATTGTTGCCAGCAATAGGCAGCGGTATGTGAATCATGGAAAGCCTACTGTATAGAACTTGGATCTCTGTATGCTTGGGTTTCGAGGCTTGTGGATAGGTGATTGGGTTTGGCATAGGCATTATTGCATGGCATAAAAAGGGGCGATTTGGCTGGCGTATGGAATCTATATCATGGATTGGTATGATATGATATGATGTGGTATCAATAGATACTTTTTATGAATACTATGATCGTTATGAACTGAAAATTGGTTCTTTCTGTCCTTGATTCTTCGTGATATACATGACGCAACTAGACAGTCTACACAATCTAGATGTCCAGGAAACCATGGTCTGCAAGTTAGCAACATTGTGGCCAGGCCGGTTAGCTTGGGGAAACCATGGGTGCAAATTGCTTGTCAATATGTTTACTCTTGGAGGGAGAAGAGAGGATACGTGATTAAACACATACTCTTACATAATTAAGTTACGGGTTGGAGCCAACCGTCTGGACTTCTGGTTTCCCCTTTCATATGCCGTGAGGATGGAATGGTGGTTTCAAAACAACGGATTATGGTAAATTGATATAATGATAACATAATAATAACACAAGAACCACCTTTATTTTATTTTGGTAGATTTTTTATTTTACTTTATTTTATTTGGTGGGGATATCCTTCTTAATCTAGATTCTATATCCAAATAGTTTTTATTCCCTTTCCTGCGCCACAGCACAGCAATCTAACCAAACATGAACGCTATGGTCTACGGTCAGTTATATCAGTAGATTTTTAAATGTATATATATATATAACCAGGGAACTTACTCGACAGGTTCAGAATCATGATTTAAGCCCATTTGCTCTCTGCCTAGACTTCCAGCAATGTAACGGCGAGATCCAAGGTGGTGAGAACAACCACATTGAACGTCAACCATGCTATCATCAGTATAGGAGGAATGCGAAGCAGTACCCTCGTTATCAGAAGGCTTCGCAAAGGAGAAGCTGTTGAAGCCATGCCAAGTTCTGGAGGGATTCATTATCTTCAAAGGCTCTTGACAAGATCTTTGAACCAGATTGAGGAATATGAATTTCAAAATACCGTACGCATTTGTTGAAGGACTGGCTCGATTAACCTCTCTTGTTTCAAAAGGGGAACAAAAACAAGCGATGGCTCGCCCCTCTTTCAATGACCCTGCTCCAGTGATTTGCCTTTCCGAATGCTTTGCTGAACCTCCAGAGCAGCAAGCCCAGTGAGGTTGCCCATGTCCAAATTGGCCACAGCGATGGCATGTTAAAGGGCACTCCGAAGAGCAAGGATCTTGATATTGACCCTCTGACACCCTTTAGACGCCTTGTACGTCTTGCCTACAAAAACAAGGCAGCGTACCATGCTTCACTAATATAATTTTAATCTGATCCTAATCAAGATCTGGATTCTTCTGTTCATTATATATATTGCGTAGGTCATCTTGTGTTTGTCCCCCACAAATTTCAAGACCGCGTGCGTGGGCAAGGCAATACCAGCTCAGTCGGTTTCGGAATGGTCTCTTGGTCGAACTTGATACCGCCCATGTAACATGATGTGCCCGTCTTTCTAATGAACCCGTCAGATCGATAATCTCTATTATTATACGATGAGAAGTATTACCCATCGAATGCTCACATCATTCCATCGAACATCCTTTTGCTATCTCTATTCCCCCCATCACGGCATTGAAAGACATGCCATCTCCACTGATGGGGATTAGCTCCTCCACGCATACCGCTAGCATGAGCGAAAGATGCTTTAGTGGTGCATTGTCGATGGAGGGAAGAGAGGTTGAGAAATGTTGGTGAGGTGTTTAATGTCACGGAGGGTGGA
>Ga0247734_1000511_pt1 | contig 33667 bp, 27 predicted proteins | sample UWRJL103311B2_FD_180933 | JGI IMG/M metagenome (GOLD analysis project Ga0247734, IMG submission 180933) | Plant litter microbial communities from Arlington Agricultural Research Station in Wisconsin, United States - UWRJ-L103-311B-2 | ecosystem: Environmental > Terrestrial > Plant litter >...
AAGTAATCTTTCCGCGCCCAGTCCGCCACCACCATCCCCCACATAATGGCAAATGCTGCATTCTAGATAACCAATAACCAATGTGGCTTGACGCCTCTGAGCCCAGCCCGGTTGAAAGACAGGGGGAAAGGGAGGACAGCAAGGGAGACGTTCCTTTTTCATTGAATATGTACTTCCGTACTACATATTTTTAATCAATAGTAATAGTAAATGAATGCAAGCGATTGACTTGACGGCAACAACCTAAATTATGGAAGAATCCATACTGCACAAGTTGTGCTTCATGCGTGGCCTTTAATTGAACTAGGACTAACACTAAAGCAGGAGATGGCTTAAATATGCCGCTGTGGCTTTGGATGAGGCTTTTGATATGGGGTTTCGATAAGAAGTCGCTGTTATGTAAGGTTGCCCCTATCACTCACCACTATCACCTGCTATCTTGGCCAGTGGCACCGCTTAGTCATCATCGCCAGAACATCACCAGCCAGAGTCGTCATGCCGACTTCAATCTCCTTTACTTTATCAAATCACAATTAATTAACTGCATACATACGCAAAATGTAGATGGGTAGATATGTCATCGTCAGATCCACCCCCAAAACGCAAGGATCGGCCTTGTGATGCATGTGTAAGCAAATGCCTTCTGAGTTTGCATTGCACTCTTTAATCGAGATATAGCGTAGACGAAAGAGCCGATGCGTACTTGAGAACAACTCACCCATCTGTGTATTATGTAGATTCCACGGGCAAGAATGTACATTCCTTCATGATCCTCAAAGCAGGAAAAGAAAGCTCACAGAAGACGAAGAGCCAAAGGGAGAAAAGAGAAGGTTAGCTCATTCCCTAATACCTTTCTTTATCACGTGCACTGATAAGATTCACAGGGAGTCAATTTCATCAGTAAAGACTAAGAAATCCGATGAGATTCATTCTCGAGTCATTCAAACTAGAAATGGTACGGGAGTTGAGGAATATGATGATCTGGATGGGCCCTCCCTCCTGAAACGAACCCTCGGTCTTCAAAACAAGAATCACAGCCAATACGTTGGCGCAACACGAGGACTTGAACCGGCTTTGCTAGGTCCTCTTTCTGTGACTGGAAATGGAGAGTTTCATCTTAATCACGGTGCATTACGACGGGTCAGCACAACTGAAGCCTTTTTGGTCCTTCCCGATCCAGAAACTCAGGGATATGAGGACGAACTGGATGACCTTGATGCGATTGAGGCTATAATTAAACCTCATGGAAAGGCTCTTGTCAATCTTTACTTTAGAATTGTGTTTCCAAGCTTTCCGATTCTACACAAGGAGGTTTATCTTGAGAAGTACAGTCGATCATACCGGGAGTTTTCTCCTCCGCTACTGGCTGCTGTTTATTTGCTTGCCTTACAGTACTGGAGCTACGATGATAAGTTGAGCGATTTAAAAAAGCCTGACACTCTAAAATTAGAGAAGCTAGCAAGGAAAGCGCTTGGAGATACGATCCATCGACCAAAGCTCTCGACGGTTCAGGCAGGATTATTACTCTTGCAGCATACCGATACTGACTCGGCTGAGTTGACAGCCCAATTGGTTTCCGTAGGCTACGGACTTGGCTTACATCTCGATGCGTCAGAGTGGAACATACCTTCTTGGGAGAAAGGTCTTCGAAAACGACTTGGCTGGGGTCTTTATATGCAAGATAAATGGAGCTCACTTGGTAGTGGTCGCCCAACACTGATTAATTCATCTAACTGGGATCTTCAACCAGTGAAAAACTCAGATTTTCCTGAAAATGCATTACACGAAGATGATCAGGAAGGTAGTGCGGAAGTGGAAAAAGGAAAGATACTCTTCGGTCACATGATCTCGTTATCGGAGATCTTGTCGGATATTCTTGAGTCTATATTTACAGTAAAGATGACTAGAGCAATCGCGAACGCAGGGAACAACGGGCTTTCTATCGTTTTAGAAAAGGCAAAGCCAGTTCAACTGAGGTTGAAGGAGTGGTTCTCTAGCCTACCAGCCTGCCTATCAATGGACGTCACTTCAGTTATGAAACTATCCTCTGTGGGATACTTGCGACTGGCATATGTGGCTACTGAAATAACTCTTCACCGTCGCATCATTCTAGCATTGTCACCATCGACAGATCCGCAACTTCAACGAATTTGTCGCTCAGTAGCCCATGAGCGATTCATGTTTGCCATTGACTTTGTTCAGTCTCTGAAACCTCAACATCTATCTAGCTTCTGGTATTTTGCTTCAGCGCAGAATTTAGCTTTGGTTGCGGTGTTTGGAACTCTTTTACTTTCGACAGCTGGTCCTACTGAAGCAGATTTCTACAAGACGAAGTTGAGGGAGTATCGCTGGACGCTGAAGATAAATAGCGAAAATGGTGCCAGATTCATGAAGCCTGCTATGGGATTGCTTGATGCCAACATGGTGCTATTAAATGAGGGAAGCAAACCATGCATTATGCAATTATCTCCAAGTTCAGAGCCGCAGTGCTCCACCAGCCTACCAGATGGAACAGAGCAGTACGACTACTCTAATGGTATTGTACCTAACATACCTGATTTCACCTCACTGGGTCAATTTACTTTCAGCGCACCATATTATCCGGATCAGAACCCTTCACAAAATATATCACCGCAAAGCTTTCCATCTCTTACGACTAATTTGGATTCCCAAGAGTATGATTTTGGCATCGATGATGAATCAGCATTATGGAATTACTAAGTAGATGAGGGTCAGTGCCTATGCCAAGGCTATAGCACATCACAGAATATTTAAGCTGTCAGGTTTTGAAGTGTACTATTGAGATTGAACTACTGATGCCTGCTACTTTACTAGTTCTATAATGAGATTATTAGGATCATTTATTACATTCATTGCACCTTGATGCAGAGAATTCAATTTGAGTAATGGGATTTGGGATACCATTAATGGCGATACTATTTAGCCGACTAATATAGACTTAACTCAAGCTGCTGGATTTAAAGCTTACCATAGTTTGGGCCCTGTTTATGTGAATTGTTTCACGTCTTCCGAATCCACGTTTATAGCTTCTTGAATATTTCATTTCCAAAGTCATATTGCACAGTGTAATAGTCTTTGGAAACATGATAGAAGAGCTCGCAAGTCTTGACCTCTAGGTATTTCAAATTCAGTTCGCGGAAAACAGTTGAAAGTAATGGCTCAAGAACAAGCAGTAATACCCACTAGTTAGGCATATTTTCTGTCCTTAAAACCCGCGATGAGCTCCACAGTGTCATTCCCTGATTCCTCATATTTCTTCTTCGACAGCTCGGGGTTCAATTGTAAGGTTTGCTTTGCCTTTACCCATTGTTCCATCGTTACCTTGGCATCAAAGCGTGATTTCACTCCTGCCTTCTGTAAGACCGGCGAGTCCAAAATGGGCTCGAGGATTGTATCATTATGGGGTCGTGCGAAATAGAGTAATCCTGTCTGTTGAGATTCTTGGTATCAGTATCACGTTCAAAACTTAAGACGGAAAGTTTAATAGTTCAAAATATTACTTACTCGGTCAAACTGCCATTGGTCCCTGGGCGGTGCTACCACACGATGAACGCTGCTCTTCAACCACCCACCAGTGATGTGGGAGATGGTATCTGCAAGGTTCACTGTGATCGTGCCCGGTTGTGCTGACACCCACGTCCACTTCCCATCGTCACCCAAAATTTGCAGTCCCGCGATGGGTTGCCGAAATAGCAGTGTTAGTGTTCCCAAGTCGGTGTGGCCGTGCGTCTCTATATCTCAGAGGTTAGATCGTTCCGTGCAAGCTTTTTACAAAGAGTTTATTGACTTGAAGTAACACTTACGACCAATATTGGCAGCATGCTCCTCCGGGGTTCGCTTCCGGTAAAGCATATATCGGAAATGGTCTTCACTTTTCTTCTCATAGACGTGTTGTTTTACCAGATAATCTTCATCTGGTAGTTGCAAAACAATAGCAAAAAGTCGCAGGAGCGGAAGCACAACATTTGAATGCAGCGCTTTCGAGAACACCTCGATCTCCGGAAGGTGAGCCTTGATCAAATCCGGCTGTGTGTATTTCCCCTCAAAATCCTTTGTGAATTTTGAGATGTTGAATATCTCAATAGGATCTTGGACATCATTCTTGGCGTTGGGACCAGATCTTCGCCATCCATTATAATCAGCGTTCGCATAGTCAATTTCGTGTTTGGCTTTCTCTTCAATAGGCAAGGCGAAAAATTGCTTGGCAAGTGTGAACTGTTGATCAATTTGTTCTTGTGAGATACCAAAGTTTTTGACGTAGAAGAACCCGACATGGTGGACTGCATATTCGAGCTGTTTTGCTAGGCGTTCTTTTCCGCCTGGGTGATTATAATCTTCGAGATCCAAGGTTACGAGTTCGGCCCAGTCAAGCTTTTCGGTGGTCTCTGGGGGATGGACATAAGGAGTGAGATGCTTGAAGTCGTATTGGGAATAATCTTGGATTGCAACTGAAGTCACGTTCTGGGTTGTTATTGACATTTTGCTAACGGTTGATTTGATCTGACAAAAAAACAACTTTCTGAATTGACTAATAAGAAAGGTTTGGAGGCTACTTCAGTTACTTCTTTCTCTTTTCTTGGTACACATTACATGATTAGATTCCGTCATACCTTCCCCGCATGTCACCATTTGTTTTCCCCATTGCTTACAAAAGCATCAAATTGTCACACTTTGGTTGATGACGATGTCATCCGATATCACCCCCACTAATCCTGGGAATGTCACTGAATCAAAGTCAATGTAGATATTTGTTGATGGGAGCACAGTACACCATGGTTTTCCTCTGTTCCGTCGCCAAGATATGCTGTCTCGCCAAGATATGCTGTCGATTATTAAACTTGTTCCCAATTCTCGAACTCAAGCCAAGCCGGAATTATGTGCCTCCCAGAACGAGACCCGTTGCTAGATCTAATAAGAAACTCCGTCTCTTGTTATGTTTTGTTGCGAACTTGCAGCGGGGTTTCCAAATCAATCGGGCTAGGCACGTGATATTTACCAAAAGCGAATTGAGAAAATAGAGCAATGGAACTTGGTAGACAAAAAACAATGAGCCATCATATCTAGCGTAGGCGTATTGGTGGAATTTTCCTGCTAATGCATTTTGTTCCTGTGATTGTTTCTTTACGGCGGAGGGTTTAAGTAAATTAGTAAGCATGCAAGTTTTTGATATCACACTCTTGTGATATAGGGGCTTAAGCGAGGTGTACTAGAGCTACCGTGCTCCCTATATGGTCTGTGGGCATTGGATATACAGATTATTCATATCAGCTAACAGGAGTTAGCAATAACGTAAAGTTTAAGGCTGCAAGAGCTGACAACGAGCCCAGGCTATCAAATCGCGAAATTGGTCAAGGCATCAGAACAAATGCAGGGCGTCGGCGTTTTCAGTACCTCAATGCCAATACCTGGCCAAACGGTGTATTACAAAAAGCTGTACACAGTAGGTTGGACTACCCTGTAAATTTGATTGTTGCCTGTCTGAGCCACCAATGGCAGTGATCTGTTCTGTATTACAGGCTTTCCCCCTTCCAACTGTGCATGAGTGTCAACAGGGATGCTTCAGCCGCACTGTCATTTGATTAGGATCCACACCATCGTTTCTCCGAATGATCTGGCCTAATGGTTTTGTCAGTGACCATTTTTTTCGGGTGAAATAAGAATATGAAATTGACAACATAGGAGATGTCCTTGACTTCCAACCAAGAACCAAGGGGAAACCATCAACACAAATCAAAATGGCAGGGGTTGGTGAGGCTAGCGCCATCGTTGGGATTGTGGGTCTTGGGTTCAGTATTGCCGCTGCACTGAACACATACGTGAGCGGGGTTTCCGCTGCCCGAGATGATGTCACAAGTCTCTCTAGTGAGATTGAGGCAACTCTCGCGCATCTTAGAGGCCTCGAAAGCCTGATCAGAAAGAATGAAGACACGAAGGCATGGGATAGGGATGGACTGGAGCTCGCAAATCGGGCGATTGAGGATTGCGAAAAAATCATAAAAAAACTAAGAAGATTAGTACAGAAGGCGAGTTGGAAGGATAAGGATGATGAGGACCTGGAAGGTTTTGTCAAGAGTGAGATTGATCTCAGTAAATTTCAAAGGGTTTTGTGGCCTAGGCTGAAGCCAGACCTTGATCTGTGTAAAGGCGAACTGCAGAGGATCAAACTCAACATCCTACTGGCTACTAGCGCGTACACGCTGGGAACTGTGTAAGTTCTGACTAGTTGTCTCAATTTAGACGTACTTTTGCTAACCGACCATAGAACCACCGATGCGGAGAAAATCAAGCACCGAGAGATGATGCGAAGTGTTTATGAAGCCAAAAAGCGGAATGCAAGAAAGATGAAAAGAGTACATGAAAGAGTCAAAATTCCTGTCCCTGGATCGGGGCTAGGTCGTCAATCTCGCTATACTCCTGCGATAGCTAGCAACTATGACTATCCCTACGTGGATGATGAGATGGATATGGAAATTGACGAGGACTTCGAAAGGTTTCTAACTCAAGAGCAGGAGAAGAAGGAGGAGGAGAATCTTAAGTTACTCATCGCTGCAAAAGCCCAGGAACGGGCTCTAGAAGAGGAGAAGAGAAAAAAGATAGAAGAAAAAGCGATCAAAGCTCACGTAGCAAAGGCAAGAAGGATCGAGGAAGAGACACGAAAGAAGCGGGATGGGCTACGAGAAAAGCTTGAACAGAAGGGGGGATTGACCCCCCAACAGATTGATATGGTTGTTGATGAAGCTCTCCCGCTAGAAACTGGAAACTTGGCTCTCTTACTCCGCCATTCCAACATAGCATTGGAACCAAACAAAGAATCTATAACTTTGAAGAAAGGGGATTCTAGCAGTGTGATCGTTCCAGGTAAAGTTAAAAAGATGTCTAGACTGAGGTAATTCGTCAACAATCACCAGTTCATTTGGGAAGACCTGCCGCTGATACACAGAGTCCAGAAACTTTCTCCAACCCAAGAAAAGCAAACTACTAGACAAAACGACATCCATGCCATCAGCCTGGCGAGATCCCGCTACCAAAACAGGGTTCGCAAATATCGAGGCCTGGTGTATTCCAATTGACAGAGAATGGTTCCCTGCACCTGCCCCACTACCATGGATGATACAACGTATGATAAACGCCGAAAACGATGCAAATAATGGTTCTAAAAAGGCCAGAGAATATGTAGAACTTTGGGCAACATTTTCATCAGTGCCGTCTCATCTTGCCGAGCGAATTAACAATCTTCTCGAAGACAGAGCGTACCTGGCACCAGAGTATGATTGGTCTATCTTAATGATCTCGAAATCAAATTCCCCTGAACACCGCGAGAAAGCAGTCAAAGTTGGCCCATTCAAATTCCACATAGATGACCTGAAACAAGACTTAGGCGGAGTCTACGTTATTCTAAAGTATGAGGATAAATACCTAAGATCTAAAGCAAAGGAAGCCGCAAGACCGCGGAGCAAAAGTGCAGAATCTATAAACAGTAACACCTCGGCAAAAGAACCCAATGTACGGTCACCGACGGCAATTAAAATTCCAACAGAGCCAGCATCAGCCAGTAGATATACAACTAATCTTCAACGCTATCAAACATATCCAACGCCGTATGAGGAAGAGACTCCCAAAAGGTCATTTTCTAATTATTCTACTCATCGACATCATTATGATAGACCAGAGCCACAGCCTCGCTTTTCATTTTCTGGTGGTAAAATACCATCTTCTAATGATGCTTCAAATCCTTTCGTGAGACAACGGTCTCGCAGTCGAACTCACGACACACACCCGGCTATATATCGAGATCGTGATGAATCATTTCTAGAGCCTGATGCTAAGATAAACATTATTGAAAGAGAACGGTTACATTCCAGAATGGCATATAACGAGCACAATCCAAAACAATCAACACCTCAACCAAGACCAGCTTACTATGATGATAATATTGTTGATGGATCAATGTTTCCGGGATATTTTGGTTCATCCTACAATCCTGACATTGGTGCTTACAGAATGCCACCACCACGAGCGAGTGGCACACATGATAGCGAATTGCACGTGGCTGACCCATCTTATAACATGAGTCTGGTGCCATATCGTGACCGACCCCAGTCAAGGACAAGAAGTCCACCACACCCAATCATCATCACCAATCGTATATACAATGAACCCGATGACTTTGACGACTTTGATCGACGAATACACAGGTCTAGAGTACCGGCATCTGTTCAAGATCTTGATGAGAATGACGAGCCTATATCGGGAACACGTCGTACAGCTAGATCTACATCAGTTCCGGTACAAAGACAATCAAACCGGGGACGAAAGTCTGCATTTGATGTTGAAAGATTGGCCGATGAGAGATATGGAAGCTACTATAGCGATGGAGATGATATCGACATACGGATAACGGAATCTCGCAGAGCTCACAACATTGGTCGGCGAGGATATCCAGAGACCCGAGAAAATCCTCTTACTCAGCTCCCTTACGCGGGTCGCCGACCACAGTCAAGAATTGTTGAGGAGGAAGACAACCAGTCAGAAGAAGAAATCGCAGACAGACTGGTAGCAAAACTTTCGCGTTCTTCCGCCATGAATATAGTTATGGATGCAGTAAAGCAAACAGATGATGAGCCAGAAAAGGAACCGTTGAAGCATCACCCAACCAAACTTTCCGACATAATCGAGGATAGTGACGAAGCAACGAGCCGGAAGAACACGGAAAGCGGAAAGGGAAAAGAAAAAAACTCCGATGTTGATGACATGGATTCATCGTCATCATCGTCATTACCGAAAGATAATCATGAGTGGACGAATACCAGAAATGAATGGAAATCTTGGTAGCGTTATTGTACCGCATTGACGAATGATGTTAGCGTTGACAGGTTCCTGCGGCTGGCTCTATAGTTTGTTATAACATGATGTAGAGTGTCTGGGTGCACTAAACACCTATGGTTGGTTGTAGCGTGGGCAGGTGTATAATGGAAGAGCTATGCTATCAGCAAGCGAGGGTTGAGATCGGGGCTTCGTGCTTAAAACTTTATAGTTAGCAAAATCCCTTGTTTTCTTAGTGATGGAATTAATTATATTTGACTCCAACCCGATTTGGTACTTGCCGCTTTATTCCTGGCATGAATGTCGATTCGGAGTGGAACAAGGATACGCTCCACCACCGCCTCAAGGAAATTTCAGAGCTCCATGGCGGGGTTGATGGTGAGCAAGGAAAGGGCAGAAAGGACTGAAGAAAGTGAGGAAATGTTCGGAAAGCGTAAAGAGGGTCAAGCGATGTTTAGTTAAGGGCTACTTGAGTTTAGAACCAGCATGTTACAGGCAAATTATAATAAAGAAGAAACATATGAAAGAAGAAACAAGAAACAAGAATTTACGATCCTCTAAAGAGCAGTTTCTATAAAACAGGACATATATTATTGGCCCAACACTACTAGTACTAGTATTATCATGTGTAGCATGTAGCATGTAGCATGTAGCATCGCGAGAAGAGGCAACCCCTCTTCTCTTCCTTAAACTCCACTGTAGACAAGAAACCTTTCTTACATTTCCGAGGAACCTCAGCTCTCACTTGTGACATAGGGATAGCTTCCTTGACACAGATACTTACCATGATGCTCCTTGATCCAGAACCAAGGTAAGACAGACGTTCTTTGGTGAGTCGCTATCAAACCTCACGTAGGTGTAGTTTGTATGGTAAAAAAAAAGGAAAAAGAAGGGTATTCTTCTCTCTTTGGAGAGAATCCTGTCTTGAGTATCCGAATTGCTATCTGCATGGAAAGAACGTTGGACGTTGAGTCCGAACGTTAAGAACGTTAATCGTTGATCGTTGATCGTTGATCGTTGATTGTTTTATCAGACATGCTTCGGTGAGTCCTGCCTCTCCCCTCCTTACCTTCTCATCCAATTTTAGCTGTATTCTCCTCCCACCTTTAAGCATCTGTTGCATCTGTTGCATTTCGTTCGGTCATCACTCCAGGGCTGTATGAATATCAATGAAACCATGATTGGTGCGGTGTAACATCTTACATCTTGGGAAATACACAGTATCAGTATCACTGTTTTTTATCTTGAGTTAAGCTGCCAGCCAAGCTGAAAAGAAACAAGAAACAACAGTTCAGTTCGGTTCAGTTTGGTTTGCAAAAAAGAGAAAGAAAAGAAAAAGAAGAAAAAAAACCACAAAGCATATCCTCATCACAACAAACACAACTCCTATTTGAGAGAGAAGAAGCCGAACCCAACAGAGATTCCATCATGTCCCATATCAATCCACGAGCACCACTCAACCGTGGTGGTCAGAGTTGATGACTGTTTACTTACATGACACCACCCACCTCAGCCCCCTCAAAATAAAACAAACCGTAATTTCCAATACCAATGCAATACACGAGGAACACTAGCGTATCGTAGAAATCCTGACAGATGCAAAAGAAAAGACTCACCACTCACTAATCAATCCCACCCATCGCTCAACCTTTGAAGAATTTGAAGCAGGTTTCATTCGAAAACACACACACCGCTGAGCGCCTTGCGAACCAGGCTGCAGATCAGCTGACGGATGACGTCGGTTGCCAAACAATCTCTATCCGGCATAGCCCCAGATGACATCCCAGTGCACGTTTTCTTGTCTTCATCCACAAGTCATCGTTCCCACTGATGCTGGGCCAATCCTACTCAACTTCCACCCTCTTTTGAAAGACTAGTCTACATGTGAGGTGGTCCGGGGGCGGACACTATGTCCACGCAATAACGAAAATAGGAATGGTTGCCGCCGCAATATATCTTAGCGCCACACATCTCCTGCATCTTATCCTTCCATCCACCTTCGACCGTTTCAAACCAAGCGGCAACATAAATTCATCTGCTACCCCTCCTCTTTCCAGTCGATATGGCCCCTCGTCAAGCAAAACCAAACAGCCGAAAGGTTGGGCGGCAAGCCTCGCTGCAAAAGGACCAAGGTAAGCCATTCATCCCCATTACTGCGTACTTGGACTGACCATCAAAAGGGAAGCTGCCTCAAGGTATCAAGAAGGAACAACTACACTCATCTCGTAAAAGCGCACGCCTGGCACGAACTGTAGTCGAAGACAAGAATACCGAACCCAAGCGCCCGCTTCCCTCCCCAACTACCAACAGTCCCGGCAAAGAGGCAAGTCACACTCCTCCTGCTATGCTATAAAGCTAACTCAAGTCAAGTTTCCACAGGCTGAGGATCGAAATCGAAAACGAAAACGATCGCAAGAACCTGAAGGTCCATCCAGTCCTGCTCCGTCCGAGCCCCTTCGAAAACAGCAACGGACGGCTCCTGGTGTTAAGGAAACATCTGACCAGGGGGAAACGAGTAGCGTCAATGAGCACATATCCAATCCAATTGATCATTGGAACAGAGAGGGACGTTGGCCGAAGGAATACTTCAATCCAGACAATCAGACTAGGAAATCTTTCGAAAAATATAACGGGATACCCTGGGTGGCAGAAATGGGGTTGAATCACTTACTCGCAAGGAAGAAGTCGTCGTCGTCCTCTCTTCGTGGTAAACCATTGGAAGCTGGCTCAGTTGCATCCAGTTCAGCCAGCGATCTGAAGCCGACGGAAGCCAGCACTTATAAGCGTACAAGCTACGAGACTGTGCTTGCCAGCAAGGGCAGCTTTATGGACGAATTTGATGAGGGGATTGAAAAAGCAAGCAGTGATATCTGTCAAACCTTGCTTTGTTCAGAGCAGACATATCCTGAGAACTCCTTATTTAGCGATGATCGATTCAAAACTACGTGTAAAAATATTTGTAATAGAAACGAGTCCATGATTGTTCGAGATATCGGTCAACTGATTGTCCCTTCTGCCCAAACTCTGGCGACATGCGGTGCTGCGAATCTTGATCACTTACTTGATAGTGTTAATGAAGGCTGGAATAGCGCCGAACCTTTTTACGGCCCTCGCCCACAGCCTGATTATTCTGTGGGATTTAAACGATCTGCATTTACGGACGATCAGCTAGAACAGCTTAAGCCTTTCGTTGGTGAGGTTCCAGATACTTTTACGTCTCATTTCATGGCTACCTGGCAGATGTACTTCCCGTTCCTGACCTGTGAGGTTAAGTGCGGTGCCGCGGCACTTGATGTTGCAGACCGACAGAATGCTCATAGCATGACTCTGGCAGTGAGGGGTGTTATTGGGCTTTTTAGGATGGTAAATCGCGAGAAGGAACTCCATCGGCAAATCCTCGCCTTTTCAATTTCACACGATCACCGGACAGTGAGAATCTATGGCCACTACCCTGTAATTGACGGAAACAAAACCAAATTCTACCGTCATCCGATTCGTGAGTTCAGCTTCACGGAACTAGATGGTAAAGAGAAATGGACGTCATACAAGTTCACCAAGAATATCTACGACATATGGATGCCAACTCACTTGAGAAGAATCTGTTCGGTTATCGATACATTGCCCGATTTTGAGGTCTCCCAGCAATCCGAGTCAGGGGAATCCGGACTTTCACAGGTGTTAGAAAGCCACAATCTCTCAGAGCTTTCAAATCAGGATGGCTCATTTGTGGACGCTGACAGTCAATCAAGCCGTGTGGGAGACGCTACCCCTGAGACTTCTGTATCTCAGAGGATTGAGGAAGGAGCATTTAAAAGGCCAAAAAAAAAGAGGTCAACCTGAGTTACATTAGCGAGTAGTTTGCCACAAGTTGGAAGCAGGGTGCGGCGTTGAGGCTAGAGACGTTGAGGTATGCACGTGAATTGTTTAGAAGTCAATCAGAGCGGCGATTCGTGCCTGGTTTTACGATTTGCGGAAGTCTGATGTAGGCTTTGGGTGTTCAACAGATCTGGACCATACAACCCGAGGTTCGATATTCACCAAGAGCTGGAGCGACTTGTCAAGGTTCTTGCCGGCTATGCGCTGTTGTTCGATGCAGAATTGGGCATTTGGGACAGTAGTAAGAGGCAAACTTAAGGCAAGGCCAGGAGTGACCTGAGGCATGTCAATGAACGCGCAGCTTTTGTATAATACATCAATTATTTATAATACATCAATTATTTATAATACATCAATTATTTTCACATAAAGACGATGCACCTCACGTGTGCTTCTGATATCAAGCTCTCATTTTCTGTTCATATTTCGCCGGGCTGCAAGAGTTCCATCTGCAGCCTTTGGGATGGGATTGAAGCGGCCTGCTTACTGAAATCATTGACCTACTTTCGGAGAGAGAACAACAAGGGTCGAGCCGAGCCGGGCCGAGCCGAGCAATTATAATGATTTGCATTGGGCTGTCATTAGGGTCCACCGGAATAACATTAGACCGGCAGGTACTCTCAAACGCGGGGCACCGTCTATCAAGGCTTGCTTTCGTTTATCAATTCCTCCCTCCTTTGGAAGGGAAGGGAGCGGGCCAATAAGCTTTAGCATGATATCCAACGTGCTGACCGAACTTGCGTGCAAAAGCCTAAGGCTCTGATGGTTTGCTTCTGTGACAAACACGACTAAGATTTGCAGGATAATTGCAAAGCTCATAATGCCACTTCGTCTAATCGATGTACAAACACATAATTTCGCCAATCCTACTAGGATCTGGGCCGAGGACAAACTCGAATACGCCGTTTTATCACATCGATGGCTTGCAGAGGCTGATGAGGTGAGCTTCAAAGAGATTGGAAATCCAGCAATAGCCGAATCCAAAAATGGCCTTTTCAAGATTACTGGGACTTGCGAGCTTGCAAAGAAAGCAGGGCTTAGATACGCATGGCTGGATACTTGCTGCATTGACAAGAGTAGTAGTGCGGAACTTCAAGAGAGCATCAATAGTATGTACCGCTGGTATGCTGAGTCGACCGTATGCTTCGTCTACTTGAAAGATATAGACATTATAAGCAATCCGGATCCTGCTATCATCAAGCATGATATGTGGTTTGATAGGGGCTGGACTCTGCAAGAATTGATTGCGCCGAAGAATGTCGAGTTCTATGATAAAAATTGGAATTATGTTGGAAATAAACATGACCTGAAACAACATATACACGAGCGAACCGGCATCAGTCTCGCTCTATTGGAGAACAAGGCAGAGCTCCAGGAATTTTCAGTAGCACAGCGAATGTCATGGGCTGCCCATCGAGAGACGACAGTGCTGGAAGACCAAGCTTATAGCCTTTTTGGCATGTTTGGTATCAGTCTACCGATGCTGTATGGCGAACGTGAGAATGCATTTCAACGCTTACAGGAAGAAATCATCAGGATATCTGACGACCATTCCATCTTTGCGTGGAAGGGAGTCGGACCGCATCATTCCGGTCTGTTAGCAAGGACACCGAAGGACTTCAGTGGTTGCGGTTCGGTCAGGAAACTCCGGCTGAGAAACGGTTGCAGCGCGTACAAAATCACGAATCGCGGTATTGAAATTACGCTAAATCTAACGCCATGGACGCTTGATACTTACCTTGCTCGTATCCATTGTAATGATTTTGCAGCCCCTTCGATTCCAAATGCGGGACTTGGCGAGATGTCAGGAATATTTTTGCGAAGGTTGGGCGAAGACGATCAATACGCAAGGATCGAGATAGAAAGGGAAGATGTTATCAACCATATTCATAATCCACCTAAGTTGAAGGATAAAAGAGCCTATAACAGCATCACAAATTCCTCACAGGATCTCCTCGTATATGTACGACAGGCGATAGGAAGAGATCCACACCTTACGACAGAATGCATATACGGGTATCGAATCTGTGGTGATTTGCTGGAAAGGAATTCTAAGGGCAAGCCGCTATTCAAGTTCCCAGGACCTAATGGCATAACATTCAACGAAGTGACCAGGACCGTGACAATGCCAAGGGGCTCGCCATCCCAAGGTTACATAGCTACCATGGATATATCGAGGCAAGGCAAAGCGATTTGTATTATCAGGCTTTGCTTCGACTTTGGTTTCAACCCTGTTGTGTATCTGGAAAATGCAAAGAGCGTCGGTGCTATTGGCGGCCGCCCAGCGAATCCAATCTATGACGATTGGATCGAGGATACTCTGCAGAAAAGATCGCTGGCCAACATACCCGAGACCCCAGAATTAGAAAGGAGTGAGTTGCAAGCCTACGGTGGCAAGCTTTATGCCTTCGAAGATCTTCACCGGGTGGGACTTTGGGTGCTCAAGGCCGATCGAATCGATGGTCTTGACGTGCGTCTGTTTGGGACGGAGAAGGATAATATCAGGGTAGTGTTGGAGAAGGTGAAGACTGATCAAGGAATTATCTGGGACTTCAAAATCGAGAACATGCCTAGCAAATTCTGGCGAAAATTGTGGTAGCACCCTTACTGCACGCTACAGGAAAAAGTTGCTAGCTTTAGCCTCGAGAGCTTCCCCCTCGGCATACATTGAAGGTCTACTTCTTCGCATCATTATGGTTCTTCATGTCTTGAGACCTTGAGACCTTGAGCCCTTGAGAACTTACACCACTTTATAATGATCCCCATTGTCAGTCGCATTTTCTTTGAGACATTGAAATTTAATTCTCGGCACTTCACTTTTAGAAAGCAGGTATCTAACAGGGAAAAATGGACCATGTTGACACAAACCCAATAGGCCACCTCGAGAGGTTCACCAAAATGCAGAAACTACTTCGACATCAGTCAAATCCAGCACGCTGGTGGTGAGGCTGGAGAAGAACAACATCAAAGGGCTACACGTGGATAAATTCAGACTTGGATGGGGACACGACTACCCTTGATTCATCATGTTCTCAGCCATTGAATTATTCTTCATGAGGTACATTTTATTTGCTTTTAGGGGACTCAGGACTCAGGAGCTTGAGAATTAACACTTCGACAGAAAGCCAAAGATATTCAGACCTTCTTGGAGTATGTCTTGTCTTCAAATATCTGTATCGTAATGCTATTTACTAGCTCTGCACGAAATAATTAAGGCTTGTAGTGCAATCCCTCCGCTGCCTAACATTGCTAAGCAGCTACCTAGAGATGACAAGTCTTCTTAACCATCTGCTGTATCAAAGCATCCTTATCCCTAAAGCCCTTTGGAAACTTGGCCAAATCAGAATCCTTGAACAATCCTCTCGCCGCCGAAGCTTTCTCCAACGCGCCCGCCCTCCCAGCCCCCGCACCAGCCGTCCCAGCAATAAGCCCCATGATCGCAAACGGTGCCGACTTAGGGTCGTTAACAATATCCGCGATGGTGATGGCTACATTGCCAGCCTCGCTGATCAGCAACGCGATGCGTGCGATGGCAGCGACGCTGCCGACCAGAGGGCCTAGGGCCTCGCCTACGAAGGGGAGCGCCATGAAGATGATGGTGAGGATCTTGAGGACTAGGTTGCGTTTGGCGTCTGCTGCGGCTTTGGCGCCGATGTCTTTGATTTCTTTCATGCTGCTGATGGCTTCGGACATTTGGAAGATGGGCATTGAGTATGCTACCACGGCGTCGATAGGGGAGCCACCGTTGTCGCCATCTAAGTAATAAAGAAGTCAGAAAATTGCCTGGAAAGGAATGTTCATGGAGGTTTGTCGCAGGACTCATATCATGAATAATACTAGAGAGGAGGAGAATGTGAACGTACCATCGTAGGACGTCATGCCAACGTCGAGGTACGTAGCCAAGATCGAATTCTGCAGAGCCGTTATATTGCTCATGGACGCTTCGATTACTGCCTTCGGGTTGCCAACATGAATCTTATCGTCCGCAGCCTTCTGGGGGATGTTCTTATAGTGGTGGAGGAGCCTGCGACATGGGCGGTTGCCGCCGCCGCCCGGATGAGGAATATCACCGCCGTCGGCTGCGCAAGTTAACGGGTCATTGTGGTCACCCCAGACAACCCACGATTTATCAATGCCGGTTTCGGCTATGAGGTCGTTGAAGAAGCTAGTCTCATCGTCCAGCTGGAAGCGGATGGTCCAGGACTCGTCATCTTCCCAGAAATGCGGCATCCCCGCGCAGGCGCCCTTCTCTTCCTTGCGGCCACCGACGGTGTAATAGCAGGTCATGTACTTCAGGCCAGTTCCGAACTTGTATATGGAGACGAAGGCGTCAAGTTTGTGCTGAATCTGGTCTTTGGTCCATTGAGCATACCATCCGAACTTGTCGTCGTAGTCCACCGAGTTGACTTTGAAGAGGGCCAGAGAGTCAATTATCTCGTCGTATAGGATGTCGAGGGCGTAAAGCGGGGCGCAGTTGTTGGGCATACCGTCGGCTTTGTCGGCGAGATCTTGGAGATTGGCTGGCCTGTCCTTTGCTTGACAACCACCAGGCATGAGATCATCCTCGTTGTCGTTGTTTAGATTGTCGCCCTCGTCCCAGGACGAGTCATCATAGTCCATTGTTTGGAGGCTGGATTTCCGGGAGTCAGCATTGCGTCTTCTTGGTATCTTTGGATGGAGGTTTAATAACAGAAAATTGACGAGTGGTCAGGTTCTTCCTAAAGCGCAGACACACTACACAAAGAGGAAAATTTAGCTGGACAGCACTACTTACTCGATAGCCCAATCTGTTGTCCCACCAAGATTGAGGCCCTTAATCCATGAGACACGATTCGTTTTGATACTCCCATCCATGTATGCAACCCAATCTACCGCGCCCGGATTTCCGTACATGAGGACATTCGAGTCCGCGGTTAGATCAGTACCAGTTCTGACAATCGAGTAGCTCCCATGGTCCTTTATGATCGCGTTAATCTCTGCGTTGCCAATATATCCCGGGGTGCCCGTGCATGTACCCAGATAGGCCTGCGAGTGGCGACTGTCGCCGAGCAACTTGCACATTGGTCCAGAGCAGCTGGAATCAGCCATGCGGAAACTTCTGCCGTAGCTGGCAATGCCAACGATGATCTTCGTGGAGCTGACGCCGGCTTTGGTCAACATGACCAGGGCGGAGAGGGTCTCTGTTTTGTTGACATGGGACCGGAGGCAGTTACCGCCTTCGCAGCTGGGAATGGCCCACTTGTTGCCCACGTCTGCATCACAGGTTAGCTCGTTCGCAAGATGTTTTGGGATGTCGAGCACTCACCCCATTGACCGTGGAGATCATATGTCATATAGATGAAATAATCCACGTAAGCAGCCATATCTTTCACCGGATACCCTTGCAAGTACCAGTAAGACGCTGGCAGCGCAATCGACAACGTCTTACCGGTCGGCATCTTTGATTTCAATAGCTTCAAGAAAGCCAGGTAATTGGAACCCTCGTCTTTACCCCCCGGCGTAATGTCCGGGATATCGGGCGCTCCTGGGTACTCCCAATCGAAGTCCAGGCCATCCAAATCGTGCGTACCGAGGAAGCTAATTAATTTGTTTACAAATGAGTCTCTGTTTGCCGCGTTGGTTGCTTGTCTGAAAAGCGTGAAAGTGGCCTGGTCCGTTGAGAATGCCCAGCCGCCAAACGACAAGACCCTCCGGAAGCCGGTCATGACGAGGAACTTGTCGAACTGGTCTTGTGACTTGGAGATGTCAACATCCCACGATGACGTGACGGTGGCGAAGGCGAAGTGTACGTGGGTGTAGACGCCAGGTTTGATGTCAGTCACCGACATTCTCATACAGGTACGCTCTTGATCGAAGGCCTCGAAGTAGGCCACCGACCGGAACTGGTCTGGCGGGGACCCGTTATTGACCATGTCCGTTCCACAGTTCGAGATGCAACCATTTGTTCCGGGTTTTGCTGTCCCAGGGGCGCCCGTATCAGCAGGTGTTTTGGTACAGAATTCCGCCGTGGTACCGCAGTAACCCCAGATGTCGCAGCAGGCGTTGAGGGGACATGGATTGAGGCCAGAGATATCGACGCCACTTGCTGGCCTCTGAGTTCCTGGGACTTGGGGTCCACAGGTGGTGCCTTGAATTGCGGCTGGCATGGGCGGATTTCCTGTGCTGAGGCATATCACCTGGCCGGCTTGGAGAACCGCGCAGCCCCCCCAGCCCCAGGTCTTGCTGTTGAAAGACTCGATGTCGGACTGTTTGAGGTAGTGGCTGTCGGCAATAGCATAACAACCGTCTCCCGCGGCGACTGTGTAAACGGCACAGGTGCCATCCGACTGAGGCTTTGGTGTATAGACGGGAAGCGTACCCGAGCTGCAGCAAACATGCTGCTTGACTTGAAGGGTTGAACAGAGTGTTGAAGATGGGTTGTACTTGGTGAAGTCAGCAGTCGAGATGCCGCAGCGACTAACGAGAGAGGCGCAAGAATCTCCGCTGACCACCTCGATGGCTCTGCAGTCCGCTCTCGCACTGAGTACCTGAGGTTTGGATAAAGAGCGAGTAGCAAGAGTCGAGTTAGCAGTCGAATTGCTGCCTTCACTAGTTGGAACGAGCACAGCCATCTTTTTGGTCTCGCTAGCAGTACTTCCGTTCAGGCACAGTAAATTTGTCCAGCTGCGGACGGCCCCCAAGACAGTGGAGAAGTCCTCGATGGCAGCAGCATACGCTCCGATCGTCAACGCAGCATTCGCTTGGCTACAGACCTGTGAGGCCTGCGCTGGTGATTCCACAAAAGAGTCAAGAAATGCTTTGGCGCCATCTTTGGCGACTTGATTCCCGGAATAGAGGCCAACCACGGCGGATCCAGACTTTGCAAAGAGGATGGTGGCTCCGCATAGAGCTCCTGAATCCATGAAATTGGCAAGATTACGAGCTGCGGAGGCGACATCCTCTGATTCCGGCTGCGACGATGAGCTGGATCGTTTCTCAACATCCACTGAGCCGCCAACTTGATATGTGACGGAAATCTCGGACACTTTGGCACCGCAGCTGGCAGACACAAGCAGTGGCTGGGTCGAGTTGTCCACATTTAGAATTTCTGGGGATGCTAGTGCCTGAAGCACATCTTGGGACGTGAATGCGAGGCTATCTACCATACAAGCCCGCGCCGTGAACCCGCTGTCTGGCCCATCGTACTGGTTCTGGACGTTGAGATCAAACAGGAGAGGCTCGTCGCATTTGATGAGATTGGAGAACAAGTGGATGTGTGTCCAATTCACAGGACTGGGACCAGCAATACTGCATAGTGCCGGGCACGCTCCTGGGAAATAGATATCGGTGGTAGGGCTATTGGAGCTGTTGGTGCTCTCTGCTGTGACGAGATAGGTGAGCCCAGGTAAGGCAAGCAGAGTGATAGCGGCGAGAAGGGAGAAGGAAGGGGTTGCCATCGTGGTTGTAGACCAGATCGTTGTTCCTTCCACCATAGAAGAATGAATGAGGGTGGGAAGAAGGAGAGGGGGGAAGGAATGAAACAACTTGAATAGATGAGGCAACTACTGCATAGTACTGTAGGTAGATGTGCCCCTCTCGCCTCGGCTTCAGTTAATCGAAAAATCAGTGCATGAGTACTTCGTACAGGCCCAAATAATTCCCAGTGGGTCGTCTGTGCACTCCTACAAATAAGTAGAAAGTTCTATGGTGAAATAAGGTGACCCACTGGGAATTATTCCGCCCTGTACGAAAGTACCATGTACTAAATATACCTTTCTAGCCCTGTTTCCGTCTTTTCCCAAATTTTCACTCAGTATATGGCTGCTGTGCCTCATCTCGCTGGGTTGTTTTGTTTGGCAAGCGAAGCGAGCCGCGTTTATAACCTTGTCGGGGGCCCCTTTGCCCCACCAGTTGTTGAAATTGACTTTCCCAGGGTTCTTTTTAAGCTTGCGGGGCCGCAGCGGAGGCGCAGAATCAAGCAATTTTAAGCTTTCGGTTAAGGTGGAGATCTCGATGCAATATCGAAATGGGCGCTATACCGAGGTTGTACCACGTCAGCGGCCGTCGCATGGGATATCTACGGATCTCCGAGCTGTGCCACGGATACTGACTTGCTTGCTCGGTGGAAATTCGGGAAGAAATAAAAAAGAACCTTGTCTCGACAGGGAGAATAAATCGCCTCTATATTGTCGTAAACCGGATTTGGCGGGGTGTCTGTCTACCAGTTTCCTCGTTCGCGAAATCTACTGCACTTGATGTTAGCACTCGACATTCAACTTCTGCTTCAGCCCTCATCTCAAATCTTCGATGAGACGAGTCCATCTCTGACTTAACTGCAAAGATGGGTGCCGCAATCAGTTCTCCGTACTACCTCACCGACGGTCAATTTTTCATGAATGGCAGCAACATCGTCACCGGTGACTGGACCAACCTCTCCACCGCCTTCGTGAATCCCGTCGCTACTCACGCAACTCCCATTACAGGCTACGACTGGACGAAGCCATTTCCAGGAAGTGCTCTATCCGGGCATACGGTTAACCTGACGATTGCTCATGAGATGCATATATCAGCAGATGTGGTGGAAGATTCCACTACCGTCTTGTCTTCGCTGACTTTCGGCACTCCTGCCAGCATTATGGCTGATTCTTCCCAGCCGAAGGCGATGGACCAGTCGTGGTATGTCTGCCGCCATGTTTTTATCTCGACAGATCCAGCAGTCAAGCAAAAGGTGGATGGAGGGGCGGGAACTTCTTTGTTACCGGCTGCTTGTCAGACTGATTTGAAAACGAGCTTGACTCAGGACTGGGGTACACTGGATGCCACCTACATGTGCGGTGCGCTCGGATTTGATTCCATTCCAGCCAGTTGCGTTGATTCTTTCGGCTTCTCTCGTCAAGATGTTATGTGTATGTGCCTCCTTCTCTCACTTCTCACTCATATTCTAATTCTCTCCACAGCCTTCGACAGCACATTTCTCGCAAACACTACTATAGCATCGGCCCAAGTCAGTAGCTTGCAGAAACCGTACTCCTGGCGCATTGGCACACAATACCATGAACCAGGCAGTGCGAAAGCCTATGAAATGGCCGCCAACAGGACCTATCTCGTCGCCACAGTGTGGGGCTACAGCTCTACCGCTAGCAGCAGCATTCGCAAGACGCCAGAGGTATCTTTCGGGATCCTCTCTTCGGGAGCAGCTTATGTACCACCCCCACCAGTGCCAAACACAACGACATCAGCTTCAAGCACCAGTACAGCGAGCAGCACCGTCTCAAAAAGCACCGCATCCACAACCTCGAGCTCTAAACCCACTACGACTACACCAGCAGCCTTGCCTACCTCTACGGACGGCAAATGCGGGGCAAACGGTGCGACTTGCAAAGGAAGCACATTCGGAAACTGCTGCTCAGTAAAAGGCAACTGTGGAAGTACTCTCGCTTTCTGCGGTGTGTCGAATCTCTGCCAGCCTGGATTCGGAACCTGCACGCCTGTATCAACAGACGGAAAATGCGGCTCTGCTTCTAGCACGGGAGCCATGTGCCTGGGCAGTACGTTTGGTAACTGTTGTTCCGTGAAGGGCAATTGCGGATCTACGCCAGCCTTCTGCGGGACAACGAACTTGTGTCAACCAGGTTTCGGGACTTGCACTCCTGTATCGACGGATGGAAAATGCGGCTCTGCTTCTAGCACGGGAGCCATGTGCCTGGGCAGTACGTTTGGCAACTGTTGTTCCGTGAAGGGCAATTGCGGATCTACGCCAGCCTTCTGCGGGACAACGAACTTGTGTCAACCAGGTTTCGGGACTTGCACTCCTGTATCGACGGATGGAAAATGTGGTTCTGCTTCTACGGTTGGCGCAATGTGCCTTGGTAGCTCGTTTGGGGATTGTTGTTCGGTGAAAGGGAATTGCGGAACTACTGCTGCGTTTTGTAGCACGGCGAATCTGTGTCAGCCCAGCTTTGGGACTTGTACTGCGTAATTAGAATATGTCTGGTTACTACTACTGTGTAGCCTTTTTTCGGCTTTCGAGATAGTCTATACTAGTTCAATAAACAACAGAAAGCTACATTACATGTGACCCCATCTCAAATTAAAGCAGGGTGACCAGACAGACTCTTGTTGATCTTCCTGACCTTAAGCGAGTCGAGCTCGTACCCTCCAAAATACACTCCCAGCCACTCCTAACTCGCTTCCACATGTCCTCTTGAATTCCTCTAGCGTATCTCTCTTTTTATCTCCTCTAGGACTCTATTCTCATTGCATATACTTATTTTATCAAACTAAATTTCTGCTCACGCGCGCATCTGTCGCGCTGCTCACCTACCTATCTCGCTAAGCTATCAAAGCTATCAAAACCCGCACCCTGTCCGCCAAGACCCAACGCAGATACGGCGATACAGCGCTGTCGAAAAACTCGGAAAATGAAAATGCTTTATCTTGCCAGACCGGCAAAAGTACCGCTTTCTGGATAATCTTGTCTTATTCCAGCAATACTCTCCGAGTCGTGGAGGCAGTGTACTACTTTTGTACGAAAGTACGAAGTAAGTTAGAACACCGGCGGCGCAGCATAGTACTGTACTCGCACAGTACCTAGGCTCCCGGTAGACAAAAAAAGCGGCAGGAAAACATAAACTGTATTTTGTAACTTTTCTAATAATACTCAACACTATTCGTATAATTTTCCTTAAAACCACATACTAGGACAATATAGCACCGTAGCTAACAATTTCTAATTTTTCAATTGCCAGAAATGGTTATATTGCTATGAAAAACAATACAACAAAATGTGGATTACGTAAGAAGACTGCCGCTTTTTTTGACTGCCGCGAGCTAGGATTTGCATTTTGGATAAAGCTGTGCCGCTGTGGAATTTTCCCCTGGCAGCGGCGCGGTAAGCTTTACAGGGGCATGGTAATCAATAGAAGCTTATATTTACAGATCCTTGAGCTTGTATTTTCGCTAACAGCCCACCCCCGATACAACATTGCTGGTCCGAAAAGCTATGTACCAGATTGTAAAAATAACTCTCTGCGATCAACTAGTACACATCTGAGTTCCCTATACATAGTACTACTACATAGTAAAAATACACCATGTCCGCCAAGCCGTTCACAGTCCTGCCCACAGGTGGCACTCCCTCATTTTACCAAGAGTAGAGTATCCCCTCTTCAAGTGGAAGAGAGACGGGCACTGATCGAACGCTCTCACTTCTCGTACTGGAATGGAGTGATTTTCTGATCTTCTTCATGACTGATATTGTGTTTTGTTACAAGGAAGCATTGCTTGCGCTTTCTCTCTCTGGCGTTTGATCTCTCGCTCTCTGCTTTCAATACCATCCTCACTTAACAGACGACCACACGCAAACCAGCATCATGTTACCCTACGCCTTCCTCCTGATGGTCCTCTTTGTCGGCAGCAGCATGGCCAATGTGCTTGCGGGAAAGTGGCAGCTTCTCTTCTTCTACCAGTAGGTGTTTGGGGAGAAATCCCTTCCTCTTGGGAGTGTCTCTGGAATTCTTTTCGAGTCACTGTTCAATTTCCTCCCATAACATTCCACTCTGAGTAATTGCTGACTCTCCCGTTACCTTAGAGTCTACCGGTACCAGGCCGCTGCCTTGGGCCTCAGCAGCTCCCTAATGGGCGTCGGTTGCAGCAAAGCCACGCCCCCCGTTGTGTGTGGACTAAAGGATTTTATCCAATATACCTGCCCAACAACCAAACAGCCCATAAAGGGCGACGACAAAAAGCCCATAAAGGGCCCGGACGGCAAACCAATTGGCTATATCGTAACCAATGAGTGGTCGAAGGTGGACTGGAACGCGATTGGTGACGGCGACAACTTCGACAAGGACAAGTTCAGCAGCGAGATGACGAAGGCCAACTTCAAGGGTGGAATGGACAACAAAAAGATATTCACGACCCCTGGGCTGATTAACTTCAAGGGCGTCATGGGGGAGGCTGAGAAGGTCTTCGAGGCGGCTGCGGCAAAACTCGCTGGAGCAGGGCTACCCAAATCCAACGGCTTCTCGGCGGGTGCGCTCGATGCCCTCGGCATCCACGCCGACGCGCGGCGGGCTGATCAGGCGATCCTCATCGTGAAGGATTTCTCGGACTGGGCCACGAAAAAAGGAATCACACCCGTTCTGGGGGCAGGAATCACGCGCCCAAGCGTGCCAACGTATCAGCTACTCGACGCAACAGCGACGATCAACCAGAACGGGTTGACGGGGGACAACGTGAACGAGGTCAGAGACTACGTGAAAATCCAGAATGCAGCGGGAGACAGCCCAACGCATCTGGAAGCTATCTCCACGGCCAAGACCCTGAAGACGAAGTTAGCAAAGGCGTGTGCTCCGTAATGGGGGAGGTTGGCTGATGTCGGTGAGGACGGGATGTGGTTTGGAGGTAGGTCGAATGTTGTCCAAGGTGGAAAGCTAGAATCTGTCTTTGGGCAATATATCTTGACAAGGTCCTGGAAAGAGAGAAGGTCGTTTGTATTGGAGTGGCATGACATGTATCTAGTTATTTCGAGAGATAATCCATCCATGTTTCTCTTTCTTGATTGAGCGTATCACCAGGGCATGATCACCCCGCACTTCACACAATGTCGGTGAACCACAGCTCCCCAAACATGTCTGGCCGTCTCTCCTCCCGGTAACATTGATTATCGCACAGTCGCACCATAATCTGAGGCACCACCTTGGGCAATAGCTTCTCCCCATGTTCTGCCCACCAGGGATGATCCTCGTTAGGTACGAACTGATCAATTTGCAAATATTGTAGTCGTGGATCATTCGGCACAGGAGGCGTCCATACTGATCTTGGATCTGCGCCCCCAAAGCTCTCGAGCCTCTCTCCTATTTGCCAATATCTCCATGCGGCAGCCTGCAATAGCCATCTGACCTTTGCCTTCCACGAGATCACAGCTATGTGAAATTCCGGGCTAAGAAGGACATTAAACATCTTCTCTACGTGAGGTTCGGCTTCTTTCACGCCAGGATCTGAGCTGAAGAGCTCGTAGAATTTGCGTAGCTGAGGCACGTCGTCGTAGTCGATCGTTTGTACTGGGGCATCAGCCAGTAAGCCGAACAGGCCGGATTCCAGAGCAACTGCCCTATCGAGATGAAGTGAGATGGCTACCAAAGTAACGTAGACGTGATGGTGGTAGAGGAGTTCGAAGATTGCCCCGGTATCGATCGCGGTGGCGTCCCGAAACACAGACGTGTCGCTCACTGGCATTCTGGGGATTTCAGATTGCACAGAATCGTCGCGAGATGGTGGCGCAGGCAATGGTGGCGCAGAGCCCATCAACTCTCTCAAGTCGAAGGCAAAAAGCACTTCCCCGACGAAGGATACCCGCATCTCATACTCCCAGCGTGCCGTACAGATGTGCATGGTGACTGGGGTATCTTCGAAGGGGGGAAAGTAGGCGTCCCATTTTCTGAAAAATGCTGCGTTCCGTCTGCGTGTCCAGTTGAGATGAAGCGCCCGGTCAATCTTGGGCTGAATCCATATCGATCTAAGGCTTGTATCATCCTGCGTCTCTTTGTGCGCACCGCACTCGGAGACTACCTCGCGTGCTTCACGGCAGACCGCAGCGACGACAGGTACTCGGGCGTTCTGATAGGTGGTACGGTTGGGCCAGCACGCTTGACGAGAGTCTTTGCCATCGAGCAGCGTGTACGGGAAGTCTACCTCTGCGATGCGGCGAGGAAGACAGTACCTCCAAATGAGACGACGGACTTCACTGGGGAAGGTGCTGAATTCGGGAAACGAGTCGTAGGTATTCATCCTGACTGACTCGCTGAGTGAAGTTGTGGGCGGCAAAGTGAGATGTCTCTAAAAGTGATAATGGGAGTGCTTGTTTGAGAGCTGGCAAGCAGTGACAGAACTTGTTTATGTCGTGCATTGAAATCAGCCGAGGTCACTCGCTTACTAATAGGGCACAGACCGTCTCGCTTTTTGCTTGGCAGAACAATTGGCATCTTATATCTCCTTTTATCAGCTTAATGGATTTAAGCGCTCGTTTACAATTACTCTCGTAAGCAACTTATGTATTAAATATGATAAAAACAGTTACAAATGGAACATGCAAAACGTAGCACTCCCCTCCCCTCTCTCCCCTCTTCCCATGTTATTCCTTCAAGCCTCTGACTTACCCCATCTTCACGTCATGGTGAATTTTGCAGCACCGGAAACAAATCGGATGAAAGACGTTTGATCGTTGCTCTGAACGCGAGAAGCATCCCTTGATCAGTAGTTTCACGTGATCAAAAGCAGTATAGCTTTGTGCCTCAGGCCACCCGCCTTCGGCCCCCGGAGGCGTTGAATTGACAAGCGTTAATTCAAGCCGACGGCGATCAAATGAACTAGCTAATTGCGTTCAAGGACCTCAAACGTTGCGATGTCTTCGGCGAAGGTGTGGGAAAGATCGCACATTCCCTTAGTTATTATATATTGCATTCCGTTACTGATGATTTTTCCTTGGCCCTCTTTCTACTTGCTCTCTTTTGGTATTGGAATTGTGTGAACATACAACTCATCGAAGATATCAAGCGTTGTCGTGATCCTTCTTAACCATTGCGGTGCTATATTTTCGAATACTATACTGGCTATACGCTTTACACCTAAATACAGGTGAAGATGGCTCCATTGGCCATCATGTCACTGTCGGGCGCCAGGCCATACAGCTTCGTGTTTCTCCCGGCCACAACCGCACTTATAATCATTGACATGCAACGAGACTTTGTTGATCCCGGTGGGTTTGGTTCTATACAGTGCGGAAACGACGAGATTCACTCCGCTGTACGGAGAATCGTTCCTGCGATTCGGAAAACTCTTGAGGTTTCCAGAAGTCTCGGAATGACAATCATCCATACTCGAGAAGGCCATAGATCGGATCTTTCTGACTTGCCGGCTTCGAAGAAGCTGCGCCAAGTTAGCGCGCCTAAAGGACATCATACGATGGGGATCGGAGATCAGGGGCCGATGGGAAGACTACTGGTAAGGGGTGAGTGGGGACATGACATTATTAATGAGTTGAAGCCATTGCCAGATGAAGTCATCATTGACAAGCCCGGAAAGGGGAGTTATTGGGGTACTTGTCTACATAGAACGCTCCTTGCAAGGGGTATCACTCATCTCCTCTTTTCAGGCGTCACTACTGAGTAAATTGTACTGATCCTCTGATGTCGATATGTAACTGATTAGCCTCTAGATGTTGTGTTACCACAACACTTCGAGAATGCAACGACCGTGGTTTTGAGTGTTGCATCTTAGATGATTGTACTGGTGGTTTTGATCAGCAGATGGTGACCGTCTCAATGGATACAGTCTGTAGCCAGGATGGGCTCTTTGGGTATGTCGGGACTAGTAAAGAATTCCTAGCCCAGGCATCAAAATCTCGGGATCTTACGCCTCCGGCTACTCCACCAGCAACAGATGATTCTTTGCTCTCGATTGGCGAACTCACAAGAAGATATAAAAGTGGTGTCACGATACCTGAAGAGACTATCAATTCTGTATTTGACAGAATAGAAAAATACAAGGCCATTGACTCAGCTGTTTGGATTTCAATCCAATCTCGCGATGAAGTGCTCTCGGCAGCAAAAAGCCTGTCCCAAAAATATGCGGCGCAGCCATTACCTCCTCTTTTTGGTATTCCATTTGCTTTGAAAGACAATATTGACATTGCAGGCGCTAAAACGACGGCTACATTAGAAAGCTTTGCATATACCGCGGAATCAACGGCACCCGCCGTGAAGCACTTGTTAGATGCCGGAGCCCTCTATATTGGGAAGCTGAATATGGACCAGCTTGCAACCGGTCTCTCCGGTTGCCGCTCACCATATGGAACACCACATAGTGTTTATAGTGCTGACCATATTTCTGGTGGCTCCTCCTCGGGGACTGGAGTGGCAGTTGGAGCAGGTCTGGTGTCGTTTGCTCTCGGAACGGACACCGCAGGCAGTGGACGTGTTCCAGCTGCATTGAATGGCATTGTAGGGTTCAAGCCAACGAAAGGAACGATTTCAGCCCGTGGAATGGTACCGGCGTGCAGAAGTCTTGATACTTTATCGATAATGGCACCTACATTAAAAGAAGCTCGCAAAGTGTGGTATATAGTTGATCAACATGATCCTTTAGATGCATACGCCAAGACACCACTTTCGCTATCCCTTTGGAAGCAAGATTTCCGTGGTCCAGCAGCTGGTGGTTTCACATTTGCTGTCCCAACCAATGCCCTCCTCGATACATGTTCGCCAGAATACCAGACTCTCTTCCAGAATTCTATTCAGAAACTGCGGTCCTGTGGCGGCCGACTTGTTGAGATCGACTATACGCCGTTCTCCAAGGCATCTGATCTTCTTTATGATGCTTCGTTAGTACATGAGAGAATTGCATGTATCGGTCACGATTTCCTACTTAAAAACTTGGATTCGCTGCACCCAACCACCAAATTCCTTTTTGAATCAGCCCTCAACTCAAAATTAGAAGCGTGGCAGGTGTTCCGCGATCAAGCACTCCAAGCCGAGTATACACGTCAAGCACAGCGCACTTTTGACACACTGGAAGGAGGTATCGACGTGTTGCTCGTACCGAGTGTGCCGTGTCATCCGACGATAAAAGAGATGGAGGAAGATCCACTATCGCTAAATGCGAAGTTGGGCATATTCACTCATGCAGCAAACGTCGTCGATCTATGCGCCGTCAGCGTGAATGCTGGATATGTGGATGGCCCCATACGTCTACCGTTTGGAGTTACCTTTCTGGGTGGCAGTGGATATGACGGTAAGATCTTGGATATCGCGACTGTGTTTGAAGATGCTGTTAAGGAAGCAAAAGCATAAATAGTTCAAGTTCAGAGGAGGAGATATCAGTTAGGATCTTGAGTTTTGCTTCTAGCATAATTATTTATTGCTCCCAGTCACAGACTATCTTTTCACCTATCCGTGTCTCCAGTGTCTTAGATAGACTATTACTTCCTTCAGCAAAATGAATCAACTATTCTACAACAACTATTAGGCCGATCATCTAGTAGGAACAGCAAGTAAACAAGCGGGGTCATAGAGGGTACACAGAGCGGTGGCAGAGTGAGAGAACCCCCCTTCTCTCATCCATAACGAACTTATTTATACTGAAGATGAGAGCTACCGCTTTTTATTGAATTCTAGATTATCACTTGAAATATCACCCAAGACTTCTCGAAATATTCGCAGGAGTAACATTTAAAAAACTACTTTTTCAATTTAATCTGTTCGAACGGCCTTCACTTGTCGTAAAGGAAAACCCCTTCCAACCCCATCACTAAAGTATATACATTAGAAACTAAACAAGAACAAGCGCACCAACAAACAATGCAGCTGCCAAAATGCTAAAACGCAAGGTGTGACCCAGACTACCAACACTAGCTGCACTTCCTTCTGTTGCTATCGTATCATCCACCATATCTGGAACATCAATTGCAAGATTTGATTCGACACCAAGACCCTGACTTGTTGTATCAACCTGGATTTGAGGGGAGGTCAGAGTAGCCAATGACTCTTGCGGTAGACTCGGAGCTGCAAATAATGGGTCGACAAGTACTGATGGAGTAACTTCTGGAGATAATGATTCGCTGGACTGAATGACCTGTGCACTTGGAACAGACTTTGCTGGTGACGGTCGGTATGGGAGTCTTGGCCAGGTGATAGTTGGATCGTAGGGTATTCTCTCTTCACTGATTGGAGCTGGTTCTTCATCTACAATCGCTGGATCCGTAGCAAAAATCTGAGTAATGGGACATGTGGTTGTGTAAAGCGAAACCGTCTCGGTAACAACATCTCCGTGATGGCAATCAGTCTTGGTTGGATGGCAAGATGTTATGGTATGTACCCTTGTCGTATAGATGGTGGTTATTGTCCATTCTGGATGGTTATGGCCTTTTTTGCCTCCAGGTACATTGGGTGGGAGAACGTGTATAAAACTTGAAGGCTCGTTTAAATAGTGTGGTCTGCTCTTCAGTTCCTTCCAGGTAGATTGTTTCTCATTTTCTGGACAGACTGTCGTATAAAGTGGGACAGTCTTCGTTACAATATGTCCAACTTTGCATCCAGTCTTGGTTGAGTGACAGGATGTAATTGTGTGCGTCCTAGTGACATAGACAACTGATGTCCTAAAACGATAACCCGGAAGTCTGAGATCCGGGTCAATAGAAATCCGAGGCGCCCCTCTATCTGCAGAATCTGAAGGAGTTGGCAGCAGTCGGTTGACTGCGTCGGAAGAACTTTTGAATCCTGGAATCTCGTCGACCAAGCCAACATTTGGAACCTCAATACTAGGAAGGCTTGTCGTTCTTGATAAATCAGGGAATGGATCCATCAGACTAGGGTCAGGCAAGCCTCTGGCAGGCGGTTCACTTGCCAAGCTAGGATCTTGTATAGGAAAGTCGGTAGGCTCTGGACTCAATCTGTTGCCTCGGCTTGGGAACTCATTAACGATGTCTGTATCGGGCAATCCTCTGTTAGGTGGGTCTGTCTCGCTAGGGAATTGGTCGATGAGACTAGCATCTGGGATTTCTCTGTTTGGAGAACCAGTTCTGCTCGGGAGTTCATCGACTAAGCTAGCATCTGGAATTTCTATATCAATCGGATCATCCGCGCCGGGGATAAGTGTGAAGCCATCACTTGGTGAAGGTTCCACTAGATCAGTGTCCGATGGTTCTGGTGCTATCATATTCGGCGGAAGGGTACCAGTTGCCACCAAATCTCTAGACATGGAAGGATTAAACACATCTCCAGTAGGTAGAACTTCTATAACCTCAGTTGGAAGAATATTGCCTGTTGGGCTTATGTCATTATTATTCGTGGGAACTGTGGCTGGAATTGTCCTTGCAGCTCCTGTAGGCTCAACTTCCACATCGCTTGGGATTGGCAAAATACTATTTGCAGTGGGAATGATATCTGACATCCCTATGTTCTCTGAGACCGTCGCGCGGAGAGAAGTGTCTACCTCTATATCAGTTGTAGGCAAACGAGGCGCTGCTGTAGGGACCGTATCAACATCACTAGTGCCGATCGCATTATCTGGGCTGGTTAAAGCTGGCGCATCTGGTGTCGCGTCAACACTAGCTTTGGCATCACAAGTCTTAATACCTGGTGCTCCTAGGGATCCTTGGTAACACTGAAAGCTAACGGCCCGATCTTGGAATTGTTCAAGTATGTCGGGATTAGGCAGAGCAAGACTTGGTACTTGAACTCCTATCCCACTACAATCCTCTTGAGGATAAAGGACACAGCCTGTGGCCACCTGAAACTGTAATGATGAAATAGTTTTCTCGTAGTTTTTGGGCAAGTTATAGCATTGATTAAGATTACCACAGATTGGGAACCTGCGTCCCTCATATCTATAATGCTCGAAAAAGATCACTAGATCGAGACATGGAACAGCAGAACAAGCTGGCGAAGGCAGAGCACCAGTCGGAATCAAGTTGACCTCATTTTCACTTGACAAGGAAGGTTTTAGAGTCGGAGGATCACCAGTTACTGCTGTTCCAGGAACTTGTATGCCAGTAGGTAAGTCCGGCAATGAAATCGTTGGTGCTGGAAGTTTTCCAGTGGGTTCTGCACCTGGGGACTCCCCTGTTCTCAGACCTGGGACCTGAATACCAGTAGGAAGCCCAGGTTTTATTATTACTTCTTTTGAACCTGGTGCTGAAGCTGAAGGTAATTGACGATCACCAGTGCCATCTATAACAGGTGGATCTGCAGTTTGTACCACAGGGGGAACAAGGCTAGGAATGATCGGCACTGCAGATGTCGGTGACCCGCCTATAAGGGTTGGCACCTTCGCATTTGGAATAGTGGGATTGACTTCCTCATTGCTGGAATCTGGCAATAGTGGAATTGGAATTATACCAGTGGGTATGGCCGGAATAACTGTTCCACCGCTGAGGTTCGGCGGTACGGGTATCGGAACGATGTCAGTGGCACCTGGAATCTTCACGGTTGGGTTTGCGGAAATATTTTCTCCGCTGCTGAGTATAGGTAGTAATGGTATTGATGGTGGTGTCAGAAGAGGAAGCTTTTCAGTAATATCAGGAACTTCGGGCAGTGTTGGTGGAGGTGGCTTGCCAGTGGCATCCGGGATTCCATCAGTGGCACCTGGAATCTCTGGAACCGGTAATACAGTTGGTAAAGGGATGCTAGATATATCGGGGACTTTTGGTGTTGGGATAATTGCAGGAATTGGTATCTTCGTTATTTCGCCAGTAGGTAGTAAGTCCTACGTGACAGATTAGTGTTAATTACTTCTTCAGCAAAACATACAAAAAAAAAGATTAAGATGAATCACTTACTCCAGTCCTTAGATTGCTGTCAGGATTAGTGTCTGCAGCACAAGTATCTTCAACGCGTTTCCCATTACAGCGTATACGCACTCCAGCTTCTCCCACCAGAAGTCGGAGTATCTGAGGCAATTGGCGGCGGGAAAGCAAGTTAGTAGTTACATCCAGATTCGGGGAATTGGCCCCAATCGAAGACAGACCACTTCCATTACAATCTGTGTTTGTAGAGTCGAAAAATGTACATTGTTCAACGAGCGGAATAAGTGATCCCACAAGACCCGGAACGTTGTTGAGACTGATGAGTTTACAGTCATCCACCTTAGCGCAGATATCGACACGTCTCAGAGCCCCAGTATCGACTATCCTACTTGCACCCAGTACAGGAATTTGGCCAGATGGGCACGAATCGATTGAGCATTCGACACAAGGATTCTCAGGTATCTCGGGTAGACCTCCAACACATTTGATGAAAGACGTAGAGCCTGGTTCTTGACGGGGAACAATATCCGAGACAGCTATTCCGCATATTTGAAGGTTCAGCAAGCCAGTTTGTTGACATTCGCGAGGGGTGCCACCGAGACCCAAAGCTGGTGGTACGGAGAAACCTGGGGAAACGAGGAGGCCTGAAGGAGTATCCGAGCAGTC
>Ga0247734_1000512_pt1 | contig 33660 bp, 27 predicted proteins | sample UWRJL103311B2_FD_180933 | JGI IMG/M metagenome (GOLD analysis project Ga0247734, IMG submission 180933) | Plant litter microbial communities from Arlington Agricultural Research Station in Wisconsin, United States - UWRJ-L103-311B-2 | ecosystem: Environmental > Terrestrial > Plant litter >...
TAAAGAGGATCCACGGGTTTGATTTTGGTGATTATACAAAGGCATCGTTAAAACGCCGGCTGGGCCGCATTATGATGCTGAAAAAGCTGGAGTTTTACGATCTTAAACACATACTGGTAAACGACCCCGATTTTTTCCAGGAATTTTTGGAAGAGATCACGGTGAACGTTACCGAGATGTTTCGCGACCCGGTTTTTTACAAAGCGCTTAACAATCAGGTGGTGCCATACTTGTCTACTTACCAGCATGTAAAAGTTTGGTGCGCGGGCTGCTCATCGGGCGAGGAAGTGTATTCGCTGGCTATCTTATTAAAAGAAGAAGGCCTTAAAAATAAATCGTTCATTTACGGTACAGATATCAATACCGAGGTACTTAAAGAGGCGCGCAAAGGCATTTACAGTTTACGCAAAATAAAAAGCTACGCCGAAAATTACCTATTCACGGGCTTGCCAGGTTCTATAACAGATCATTTCACCATTATGTACGATGCCGCCGCCATTCACAGCGAATTAAAGCAGAATACCCTGTTTTCGGTACATAATCTTATTTCTGATACCGTTTTTAACGAATTTCAACTGATAAGCTGCCGCAACGTGTTTATTTACTTTGAAACCGAGCTGCAGGAGCGTATATTGGATGTGTTTTACAAAAGTTTGTGCCCGCTGGGTTATTTATGCCTTGGCAATAAAGAAACCATCCGCAGTGATAGTTTCCGTAAAAAGTTTAAGGTGATCAATCAAAAAGAAAATATCTACCAGAAAATTGGCTCTTAACAATGAACTGATACGGCGATGGAACAACTCTAAAGTATTGCTGTTGGGCGGTTCTGCAGGGTCGTTTAAGTTATTGTTCAGGCTGGTAAAACTGTTTCCGCATGACCTTGATAAAACGGTTATCATCGTTATTCATCGAAAAAAGAACTTTTTTAGCGAAATAGAAAAACTGTTCGCAGAAAATAGCCGTATGTTGCTCAAGGAAATTAGCGACAAGGAGCCCATAGGCAGCAATGCCATTTATATAGCCCCGGCAAATTACCACACCCTTATAGAATCCAAAGGGTATTTTAGTCTTGATGTATCCGAGGCTATATGGTATTCAAAGCCATCTATAGATGTAACCTTTGAAAGCGCTGCTGATACATTCAGTTCAAGTTGTACAGCCATATTGTTTTCGGGAGCTAACCAGGATGGTGCAGAAGGGTTATTAAAGTTACGCCAAAGCGGCGCTTTAACAATTGTTCAGGACCCTGACGATGCAGAGATGGCAGAAATGCCAAATGCTGCTATCAACATCAACGCAGCAGAATACATTTTAAAAACGACTGAAATATTCAGGCTTTTAGAAAACAGTTTACAGTAGCACCTTATCTTATTTTCAATGACCCCCATTAATATCCTTATTGTTGACGACAGAGAGGAAAATATCATTGCCATGGAAGCACTGCTTAGCCGCAATGATATCCGCCTGTTTTCAACAACTTCACCAAACGATGCGCTTAAAATAGCGTGGGAGAACCATATCTCCATTGCGCTGGTAGATGTGCAAATGCCCGAGATGGATGGTTTTGAACTGGTGGAGATGCTAAAATCAAACCCCCGTACAAAAGATATACTTGTAATATTTGTAACTGCCATATCTAAGGAAAGCAAATACGCTGTAAAAGGCTTCGGCGCAGGCGCTATAGATTACCTGTATAAGCCTCTGGATCCATATATCACGTCTGCCAAGGTAGATTCCTTTATCACCCTTGCGCGCCAGCAGGAAGAGATTAAACAAAAAAGCGAGGAACTTAAGAATTATGCCGTTGTTGTAAAAAACAGCGCCGATATAATTGCCACTGTTGATGCGGCATCATTAAGGATAAAAACAATTAATCCAGCTGTTGAAAAGCTGCTGGGGTATACGCAGGCCGAAATACTGGGTAAAAGCATTATCGACCTGGCGGTGGAAGAAGAACGGGATGCCTTCCGTAAAAAAATAGGAGAGGCCATAAAGGATAACCTGCAATTTGCCAATTTTGAGTTTCAGTTTGATACGTTTGATAAACGCGTTATCTGGACGGAGTGCCGTGTATCCTACCGTAACAAAGTATTGTTTTTTAATATAAACGACTGTACCCCGCAGAAGAGCTATCAGCAGCAGCTGATAAAATCTAAAGAAGCGGCGGAGTACGGTAAAAAAGTAAAAGAAACCTTCCTGGCCAACATGAGCCACGAACTGCGCACCCCTGTAAACGGCATTATAGGCCTTACCAATTTATTGCGCAAAACCGGTATCACCGAGCAGCAGGGCAGTTTGCTGGATATGATGGAAACCTCATCGCGTTCGCTGCTTGGGGTGATAAACGATGTACTGGATATTTCTAAAATAGAAGCCGGCAAGTTTAACATTGTGCGTTCGGCCAATAACCTGCGCGATATTGTTAATTCGGTTTATGGCTTGTTAAAGTTTAGTGCCGATGAAAAGGATATCCAGTTTGAGTTGGATGTAGATAATGATGTACCTTCTACTTTATCTATAGATTCGTTAAGGATCAACCAGATTCTGATGAACCTGCTGAGTAACGCTATTAAATTTACCGATAGGGGTATAGTGAAGCTAAGCGTATCGGTACTGCAAAAGAACCAGGATAAAGTAAAGTTAAAGTTCAGCGTGGAGGATAGCGGAATAGGGATCCCTACAGACAGGCTCTCCAAAATTTTTGATTCCTTTGAACAGGCCGAAGATGATACGGCCAATAAATATGGTGGCACCGGCCTTGGTTTAACCATTGTTAAAAAGCTGGTTGAGCTGAAAGGCGGCGAGCTTACGGTAAGCAGCCAGGTAGGTAAAGGTAGTGTGTTTAACTTTATTAACTGGTTTAGTATTGCTACCGAGCCCGAAAGCAATAGCACCCGGAAGCCCGCCAAATCACTCTCACCTTTTGTTGATTTACGTGTGCTGGTTGCCGAGGATAACATGATAAACCAGTTTATGCTGGTGAAAATGCTGAAAGACTGGAATATAAAAGTAGAGGTGGCAGACAACGGCACAAGTGCATTAGAGCGGCTTAAGGAAGAAAGCTTTGACCTGGTATTGATGGATACCCACATGCCCGGCATGAATGGTTATCAGGCCGCCCGCAGCATCCGGATGGATTTTGAAGAACCTAAAAGGAGCGTGCCTATCATTTCATTATCAGCCGCCGCTTATGAGCATGAGCACCAGGAAGCCATATCATCAGGCATGAATGATGTATTGCCTAAACCATTTGAACCTCAGGAATTGCACAGCAAGATCTTAAAACTGGTAAGCGGCAGCGATGCGCCTAAAAAAATAGTTTAGTTTGGCCGGTGCCCATTACGCGGGCTTCATGCTCCAGCAGCCATTGTTTACGCCAGATGCCACCAGCATAGCCGGTAAGGCTGCCATTGGCGCCAATAACGCGGTGGCAGGGCACCACAATCCACAAGTTATTTTTACCGTTGGCCGCGGCAATGGCCCGTATAGCCAGCGGAATATTCATCTGCTGCGATTGCTGCGTATAAGTAATGGTTTTGCCGTATCCAATGGTTAAAAGCTGCTGCCAAACCAATTGTTGAAATTCTGTACCCGCCTGGTTAAGGGGCAGATCGAAATCCAGCCGTGTGCCGGCAAAGTATTCATCAAGCTGTAGAACAGCCATTTCAATTTCCGGGGTCTCTGCAGGCGTTTCCACACATTCCTCATCCCTGGTGCTGATGGAAGTAATAAAACCATCCTCAGCACGGATACGGGCAAAGCCAACCGGTGTTTTATGGAACGTTTCGTACAGCATGCTCGTTTATAAACTTTCTGCTTTCAGTAAAGCTTTGTAATATACCTTACCCATATTTTTGGTGATGAACTTACGTGGCATAAAGCCCATGAACACATTACCCACCCGGTTTAAAAAGCCGGGGATATGCACGTGCTTACGCGAGATAAAAGCATTAAGCCCTTCGGTAGCAGCCTGCTGAACCGGCATCAGCCAGCCTTTAAGGTCGTTAAAGTTCTTCCCTTCCGTCATCTCGGTTGCAATACCACCGGGAGCATACACGGTTAACGATAAGGCAGGATTTTTTATCTCAACAGAAAGCGCATTGGCAAAAGCCATAATGAACGCCTTGGTAGCCGAATAGATAGCCTGGTACGGTACCGGGAAAAACGCCGCCATGCTGGATACGATCATCACGCCGCCTTCGGTTTTTGCTTTTTCAAAATGGTTAACCAGTCGGCTGGTCATGTATACTACACTGTTTACATTAGTTTGGATAATGCTTTGCGCCTGTTCCCAGGGCAGATCAGCATTACGGCCAAAGAAGGTAACACCAGCATTCAGGATAGCGCCGTAGAGCTTGCCATCGGCAAGGCTTTCATCAAGCATGTTTACCACATCGGCATGTACAGAAAGATCGGCCACGATAACTTTTATTTTAACGCCGGCGGAAGATTCCAGTTCGGCCTTAAGCTGGTCGAGTTTATCTTTGCGGCGGGCGGCAATAATAAGGTTAACGCGGTATTTGGTGGCCAGCTGTTTAGCCATTTCCTGCCCCAGGCCCGATGATGCCCCGGTAACCAGCACCCATTTATCAGTTAATTGAAGTTTGCTCATTGAGTTGTAAAACTAAGCAATAAATGTATTTGGTTGGAATTGTTTATTAAGTTGAATGGTTTGTTGCTAACCGGGAGCGGTAAAACTTTGTACCCGCTGCGTTTTTCTCTCTGCGCCTGCTGTGGTAAAAACTAATCCCTTATCTTTGCGCCCAATGAGGCTTTTTAACGAAACCTACAATCTGCTTAAGAAAGAGATCATCCTCGAATGGCGCTCTAAGTACGCTTTTAACGGTGTGCTGCTTTATATTGTATCCACTGTTTTTGTGTGTTATATCTCCTTTAACCTTAATCCGGGTTTTAAAGAGAGCCAGGGATATCCCATTGTGTGGAACATTCTTTTTTGGATCATCATACTGTTTGCATCGGTAAACGCCATAGCCAAAAGCTTTATGCAGGAGAGTAAGGGCCGACTGCTTTATTATTATACCATTGCACATCCGCAGGCTATAATCCTCTCTAAAACCATTTATAATATTTTGCTGATGGGCCTGTTAAGCGTGCTGGCGCTGATCGTGTATAAGCTGTTCTTTACTAATAATGTGAACGATCTGTTCTTTTACTTCGTTACCGTATTACTGGGTAGTATTAGCTTTTCAACCGTATTTACCATGATCTCGGCCATCGCAGCCAAGGCGGGCAACAACGGTACACTGATGGCTATCCTCAGCTTCCCGGTCATCATCCCGGTAATACTTTTATTGATCAGGGTGAGCAAGGCCGCCATGGATGGGATAGACAGGAGCCTGAGCCTCGGCAACATCGGTGTACTGGTAGCTATTAACGCCATTGTAATAGCCACTTCACTGATCCTGTTCCCATATTTGTGGAGAGATTAATAACTAAGGGATATAATCCTCTCCATTGGAGAGCGAAAGGTGAGGCTTCTTATCTTCGTATCATTTTAAATACGCTTCATATTTTTCATCTGCTCTTCATAAATATTTACTTTATTAGCATACTCTAAAAGATTTAATAATAAGAATGCGTCGCTGGTGTTATATCATAATTTGTTTAGTACTACCCTTTGCAGCTATAGCGCAAAACGGCATTATCAGCGGGGTTATCACCAGCGCGGGTACTAAAACCCCGGTTGGGCGTGCCAGCGTATTTTTAAGCAATGCCACTTTTGGCACCGCTACTGCCGATGATGGTACCTTTGCCCTCAGATCTGTAAAGCCCGGCCAGTACGATTTGGTGGTAACCACCATTGGCTTTGAGGAATATACCGAGAAGGTACTTGTAGGCAATGCGCCCATCAAACTAACCATTCAGCTTACGCCTAAAGTGATGATGATGCGCCAGGTATCCATCATAAGCAATGCCGACTGGAAGAAAAACTTTGAACAGTTTAAAAAAGAGTTTATAGGTACTAATGATAACGCCAAGCTCTGCAAAGTGGTAAACCCGCGCGTGCTTGATCTGGTTTATTACCGTAAAAAGCAGGTGCTGGAGGCATCATCCGAAGAGTTTTTAGTGGTAGAGAACGATGCTCTCGGTTACCGCACCAAATTTTTACTGAAGAATTTTACCAGCGATAATTTGTCGCATATTATATCCTACTCGGGCAAGGCCCTGTTTGAGGATCTACCGGGCAGCGAATCGCAGAAGAAGAAATGGAAAGCCAAGCGCGAGGAAACTTATTACGGTTCGGCGCAGCATTTTTACCGCTCGCTTTATAAGAATAAGCTGAACGAAGATGGCTTTGTTATTTACAACTACACCCGCAGCCCCAACCCGCGCCGCCCGCCGGAAGAACTCATCCAGCGTAAAATAAAACAGTTTAGTCAAACCAACCGCGATTCGGCCTTGTTCTGGATAGACCAGGAGCAAACACCCCGCTGGTATAAAGAAGTTTTGGTAAAGCCGCCTTTAAAGGCTTATGATATTATCCGCAGCACCCCGCAGGAGGGGCTGTTTGCTGTTACCGTGCCCGCTTACCTGTATATAGTTTATACCAAAAGGCACGAAGAAACGGTGTTCCGGGATATTTTCCGTCCGCTGGATATGGAGAATTTTGAAACTACAGTGGCAACCCTTTTTAAGGGCTACTCTATTTTTGATATGAACGGCATTATCGTATCCGAGAGCCCGCTTTACGAAGGCACCTGGTCTAAAGCCAAACTGGCCAACCTGTTGCCGGTAGATTACGAACCGGGGGATTAGTTGGTTCAGTTGTTCAGTTTTTCATTGGTGGGAAGGTCCGTAACGCCTGATTGATTAGATCAGCGCAATTTCGTAATCAATTAAATCAACGATTCAGACAATCCTCATCTCCTGCAAATTCCTCAACCAACTTTCGCTATACAAAACAACATGATAATACACCGCGGGTGATAATGTAACAATGATAATTATAGCATCAAACGCGCATCATCAGCGAACATATTATTACCTTTGCGGCACTATATGAAATTTATTTATCAAAGCTGGTGGAAGGTGTTAGCCGTTGTGCTGATATTTTACACACTGACAGCAGGTTTTTTGATAGGGGTGCCCCGCCTGCCTATTCTGCACGAAACTATCCGCAACACTTATTTCCACGTGCCTATGTGGATAGCCATGTTCACGGTGTTTACCATATCGGTAGTATACAGCATTAAATACCTCATCTCCGGTAAAGAAGAGCACGACCTTATCGCAGTAGAATGTGTTAATACAGGGATGTTCTTTTTCGCAATAGGACTAATAACCGGTATGATCTGGGCCAAATACGCCTGGGGCGAATACTGGAGCAACGACCCTAAGCAGAACAGCGCCGCAATTGCATTTTTACTGTACTGCGCTTACCTGGTGCTGCGTAACTCTATAGACGAAGAACAAAAACGCGGAAAGATCTCCGCTATCTACAACATCTTTGCATTCCCTATCATGATCGTGCTGATCATGGTGCTGCCGCGGATGACAGATTCGTTACACCCCGGCAACGGCGGTAACCCTGCCTTTGGTAAACTGGATATGGATAACCGTATGCGTATGGTGTTATATCCTGCGTTTATTGCCTGGTCGCTTATGTCGGTTTGGATTGCCACCATCCGTTACCGCATCCGCTTAATTGAATACAAAAAGAACGCCATTGACTAACAAATGAAGAAACTGATATTTTTAGCGGCTATGCTGCTGTGCTTTATTACCGTAAAGGCCCAGAACGGGCAGGATGTAGAAATGGCCGATGCCTTGCGCGCCTCGGGGATGATCTACGTAGTAGTGGTTACCATCTCTATTGTTTTTATTGGCTTGGCTATTTACCTGTTCACTATCGACCGCCGCTTGCGAAAAATAGAGAAGGAAAATTAAACCATTGCCCCCTTTAAACTGTTTAAACATAGATTCGAATTTCTTTACATTTTAAACAGATAACAAATCTTTAAAAATTGCATTATTGATAAAAAATACACCAATTTTGTCCATCTTTTTAAGAGATTAATTTTATACCAATTTTAAATTATGAATATCAATAACCCGACTGCAAATCAGGATACGCACTTCTTTGGTGATGTGTGTAAGAATTTTGACCACGCAGCGCAATTTACCAAGCATGATGCCGGTTTGTTAGATCAGATAAAATCATGTAATAGCGTTTATCGTTTTCGTTTCCCTATCCGCAAGGGCAATGGTTTTGAAGTTATAGATGCATGGCGTGTAGAGCACTCGCACCACCAATCGCCAACCAAGGGCGGTATCCGCTACAGCGAAATGGTGAACGAGGACGAAGTGATGGCCCTTGCCGCACTAATGACCTACAAGTGCGCCATTGTTAACGTGCCTTTTGGCGGCGCTAAAGGCGGTATCAAAATAAACCCTAAAAACTACACCGTTGGCGAACTGGAGAACATCACCCGCCGCTACACCGTAGAATTAATAAAGAAAAACTTTATTGGCCCCAGCATTGACGTACCCGCACCTGATTATGGATCGGGCGAGCGCGAGATGAGCTGGATAGCTGATACCTATGCCACCATGAACCCGGGCCAACTGGATGCATTGGGCGCAGTAACAGGTAAACCAATTGCATTGCATGGTATTGCAGGTAGAAGAGAAGCTACCGGCCGCGGCGTTGCAATTGCCATCCGCGAGTGTGTAGGCGTTGCCGAGGATATGCAGAAGATTGGTTTAACCACTGGCTTAAGCGGCAAAAAAGTAATTGTACAGGGTTTGGGTAACGTAGGTTACTACTCTGCTAAGTTCCTTTCGGAGTTTGGTGCCCTTATTGTTGGCCTTTGCGAGTTTGAAGGTGCTATTTACAACGAAAATGGCCTGGATGTGGAAGCCGTATTTCAGCATCGTAAAGCAACCGGATCTATCTTAGGATACGCAGGTGCTAAACAAGAGTTTAAAAACACCATGGACGGTATGGAGCAGCCATGCGATATCCTGGTACCGGCAGCTTTAGAGAACCAGATCACAATCCAGAACGTTAAAAGCATTAAAGCAAAAATTATTGCCGAAGGAGCAAACGGCCCAACTTCCCCGGAAGCTGAGGAGATTTTTTACGCAAACGGCGGTTTGATCATTCCGGATATGTATGCTAACGCCGGTGGTGTTACCGTGTCATACTTTGAGTGGTTAAAAAACCTGAGCCACGTAGCGTTTGGCCGTATCAACCGCAGGTTTGAGGAAAACTCTAACCTTAACCTGGTGAACATGGTAGAAGGCATTACCGGTGTTGCTTTAACATCGCTGCAGCGCTCAACTATCATCAAAGGTGCATCAGAGCTGGAGCTGGTAAACTCAGGTTTAGAAGATACCATGATCCGCTCATACCACGAGATCCGCGAGATTTACAAAAACAACCCTAAGGTAGAAACCCTGCGTAACGCAGCCATGGTAGGCGCTATCAACAAAATAGCGGTATCTTACATGAACCTTGGTGTTTGGCCGTGATCAATTTTAGAGATCAGAGGATGGAGATTAGAGATTAGTTTCCTGTTCAGATATAAAAAAGCGCCCCGTAAAAGGGCGCTTTTTTTGTGAAAGTACTTGCCATGTCGAACAAGGTATGAGAGACATCCTGTTCATTCAACAATTAATAAACTAAAATTATTCCCTATTCGCCACAAATGGCGCTTGCCGCACAAACTTGTCGCTCCAAAGCTGCTCTATCATCCAGTTACCGAGGCTGCTTGCGCTGATGAAATCGCCGGGGCAATCCTGCAGACTGGTAATAATTTCGGGCATCTCGTCGGTTTGCTGGATCATGGGGAGACGAACCAGAGTCCAGCTGGCTTTGCTGGCTGCGAGTACTTCGTATTCAACCTGTTTATCTTTGGTGGTGTTTGGATAGTTCTGGTACATCCAATCGGTACCGAATTTGGTGTTAGCGCTTTTTTCGTCGAAGGGTGTGTCAACGTTTAGTCCGGTAGTGCAGATGTATCGGGTAACATTCAGCTCAGCCATTATCTGCAAAACCTTGCGGGTAACATCACTGAATACAGGCGGCTCGCCTGCAGGCTGGCCAACGGTGCTGATGATTGCCTGGCAGCCGGTAATCAATTTTAGAAGTGCATCATAATCTCGCGCATCGCCTTTAATTAATTCTATGAGCGGATTGTTTATTTGTAAACTCTCCGGGTTGCGGTGCAGGAATTTAATAGGGATGTTGCGGTTAAGTAATTGCTTTACCAGGTATTTACCGGCTTTACCGGTGCCGCCAATTACGGCTACTTTTATGTTTAGTTGCATAATGCTCTTTATAAAAAATGAAATAGGAGTTTATTATCATGCTTGTGAATGGCATGATGCATTACAATCGCTTAGCTAAGCAATGTAAAAAGAGAGGTATTTTATAAAGAGATTTTAATAGCACTAATGTAGGAAATATACTTAATATGGCGCCTTACTTTTAATGCATCAAAAGTAAATTGCGTTGGATTGACAGGGTTAGGGAGTGCGATGATTATTGTCTGAACTCAAATTTCTCGAAATAAAGAATAACAGAATTTAAAACAAACATTCCTGTAAAGCATTTTTCTCTAACCTCTAACCTCTAACCTCTAACCTCTAACCTCTAACCTCTAACCTCTAACCTCTAACCTCTAACCTCTAACCTCTAACCTCTAACCTCTAACCTCTAACCTCTAACCTCTAACCTCTAATTAATAACAATTCTAAATAGCACATATCGCTTGTAATAAACATTATTAGCTAAGCGTTTTGTATTTTTGTAATTCCGTATTACAGCATAATCAATTAATGAAGAAAAGTTCCATTATAGGTATAGTTGTTATCGCTGTTGCGATAGCGCTAATCATCAGCACTTATTCAAACACAAGTACTTACGGTTCTTTTAACGATGCTAAAAAAACCGAAAGCGAACTGCACGTGGTGGGCCGTTTAAACAAACAGAAGGAATTGTTTTACGATGCTACCAAGGATGCCAATTACTTTTCTTTCTATATGAAAGACAGTAAGGGCGAAGAATGTAAAGTAGTTTACACAGGCACCAAGCCACAGGATTTTGAACGTTCAGAGCAAATTGTTTTAACCGGGCAAATGCGGGGCGGGGAGTTTCATGCATCTAAGATACTGATGAAATGCCCTTCTAAATACACACAGGATAAGGTGGAAACCACCGAGCACAAGGCAAAAGACGCCTGATTTTAATTTTATTTAATGGATATAGCTTACAAAGGCGAACACCTCTTCCCGGGGCAGTTGGGCCAGTTTTTTATTGTACTTGCATTCGGTTCGGCACTTATATCGTTCATCAGCTACTATTTTGCAACTACAGAGAATAAGCTAAAGGGGGACGATTCTTCCTGGCTGCGCATGGGCCGCATTGGCTACTGGTTAAATTCTGTATCTATATTGGGGATGGGCAGCTGCCTGTTCTATGTAATTTACAATCACTATTACGAGTATCATTACGCATGGTCATACACCTCGCGTGCCTTGCCGGTCTACTACCTGGTTTCGGGTTTTTGGAACGGGCAGGAGGGCGGCTTTTTGCTATGGTTGTTCTGGGAAGCTGTTTTAGGTAACATCCTGATCTGGAAAGCAAAATCATGGGAGAAACCTGTAATGACCACGCTTGCTTTATCGCAGGTGATATTGGGTACCATGGTTTTGGGTGTAGAGTTTTTTGGCGTACACATAGGCAGTTCGCCGTTCCTGCTGTTGCGTAACGCAATGGAGGCGCCTATCTTCCAAAACCCGGATTACCTTGCATTTATAAAAGATGGCAAGGGCATGAACCCTTCGCTGCAAAACTATTGGATGGTTATACACCCGCCAACGTTGTTTTTAGGTTCGGCGGCGTTTGTAGTACCATTTGCTTACGCGGTGGCCGGTTTATGGCAAAAAAGATATAAGGAATGGATCCAGCCCGCTATCCCTTACGCGCTGTTTGCGTGTATGGTGCTGGGTACAGGTATCATTATGGGTTCGTTCTGGGCGTATGAATCATTAAACTTTGGCGGTTTTTGGGCCTGGGACCCGGTAGAAAATGCTTCGCTGTTCCCCTGGCTGATGCTGATAGGTGGCCTGCATGTGCTTATTGTTTATAAAAATACTGGTCACTCTTATTTTACTGCCGCGTTTTTAGTGCTTATTAGCTTTGTGCTGGTTTGGTACTCATCGTTCCTGGCACGTAGTGGCGTACTGGGCGAATCATCTGTACACGCCTTTACCGATCTGGGGATGTTCTGGCAACTGGTTTCGGGGATCCTTGTGTTCTTGCTGATCACCGTTTACCTTTTAGTTAGCCGCTGGAAGGAACTGCCGATTACCAAAAAGGACGAAGAAACGTACTCCCGCGAGTTCTGGATGTTTGTAGGCTCGGTATTTATGGGCTTATCGTGTTTCCACCTTATCGTGGTAACATCGGTACCTGTTTGGAATTTGATGTTTCATACTAACCTGGCCCCGCCTACAGACCCGGTTAAACATTATAACGTTATCCAGGCTTCCTTTGCGGTGGTAATAACTTTACTGAGTGGCTTTACCCAGTTCTTAAAATATAAGAAAACAGATTTAACCCGGTTCTTTATAAGTACAGGTATTTATCTTACTTTCTCTGCATTAATAACTGCGCTGATAGTTTACGGTACAGGCCTTTACAAATTGCACTTTGTGTTTATTTTAGTAATGCTGTGCTCAGTATATTCTATTGTGGCAAACGGCAACATACTGGCTAATGCGCTTAAAGGCAAGGTTAAACTGGCCGGTTCGGCAGTGGCGCATATCGGTTTTGGTTTGCTATTGGTTGGCGCGTTAATTGCCGCCGGTACCAAGAAAGTAGTATCTGAAAATAACACCGGCGAGCGTTACAACGAGGAGTTTGCGAAGGACGAAAACCCGAAAGAAAATATCCTGCTGTATAAGAACGAACCAATTGTAATGGGCCCTTACAGGGTAACGTTTAAAGGTGACACCATAGAAGGCCTTAACCACTATTTTAATATTGATTACCAAAAGGTAGACGCGCAGGGCAAGGTTACAGAAACGTTTAAGCTGAGGCCGAACATCATTGTTTCTAAAGAGGCGGGTGTTTCTTCATCCCCGGATACCAGGCACTACCTGCTTCACGATCTGTACACACATATCACCATGACCAACGTGATAAGCACCCAGCCAAAAGCTGAGGAGGCCGGGCACGAAGGCGAGGCCGAAGAGAAAAAATACGAAGCGCCTATTCCGCATGAAATTGCCATTGGCGATACCATGACCTATCGCGAAGGTATCATTGTACTGAAAGGCCTTAACAAGAAAGCCAAACTGCAAAACATCCCGCTTACCGATAAGGATATTGCCGTAGGTGCGCAACTGGAAATTATCACCCACGGTAAAACCTATACCAGCGAACCCGTTTATATGCTGAAAGGCCAAAACGTTTTTGACTTTGGTAAAGAGATTGACGATGCAGGTTTAAAATTGCGCTTTACCAAAATAATACCGGGCACCACTGCGGCCAACGGCAAGGTGGAGATAACCGTTTACCAGCAGCCGGAAAGCGAAAAGAAATATATTGTAATGAAGGCCATCGAATTCCCATACATCAACTTCCTTTGGGCGGGTACTATTATTATGGTAATTGGTTTCTTACTCTCCATATTCAGGAGAAATAAAGAAGTGAAAGTGGTATAGAAAGCGCTTAACTTGATTGCAAAGCCCGCGGAGATCTTCTTTGCGGGCTTTTTGTTGATGTGGAAAACGCTGGGCATGTGGCTTATAAATAACTACACATATTCATTTAACTTTGCTTTACACTACGCAAATGAATACACAGATCCAGGATTTCGAAACAGATGGATTCACCATCCTTAATAATATTTATTCGCCGGAAGAAACAGCCGCTATTCTACTGAACATCAGTGCTGCAGATACAGGTAAAAGCACTTTTCGTAAAACAGATGACCTGTTTGCCATCCGCCAGTTTTTAAAGGAAATTCCTGCGCTAAATGCATTGATCTTTAATGATAAACTTAAGGCTGTTATAAATGATCCGTTCGGCAGTGAGTACTTTGTTGTAAAATCTATTTACTTTGATAAACCCGAATTATCTAACTGGTTTGTAGCCTGGCACCAGGACCTTACCATCTCTGTAAGTAAAAAGGCCGACCTCCCCGGATACGGGCCCTGGACGGTGAAACAAAACCAGTATGCCGTACAACCACCTTTAGCCATCTTACAGGATAATTTTACCGTCCGCATTCATCTGGATGACGCCGGTGAAGGCAACGGCGCGTTAAAGGTTATTCCCGGCTCGCACCTCAAAGGTGTATACCGCCCCGAAACGATTAACTGGGATACCGAAAAAGAAACAACCTGCAGTGTACAAGGCGGTGGTATTATGCTGATGCGGCCCTTACTGCTGCATGCATCAAACCGTACTACCAACAATAAGCCCCGTAAGGTGATCCACATAGAATTTAGCCGGGCCCGGTTACCGGATGAGATTAACTGGTCGGAAAGGCAGGCGGTTTAGCAATTATAAGTGAATTTAAAAATCCTTCTCCATTGGAGAAAGTGCCCGTAGGGCAGATGAGGCTGCAGAGATTGCAGACATTCTTGAAATTTTGACCATTCCCGCCGCCATCTCCCAAATTCTATTTGTTTTCTCCACATGCTATGTAAGATATTTATTATTAATTTTATGTTTACCCGCTAATATCACATGTTTAATAAGCTTTAGAACCCCTATCCAGTGAAAGAACAGGCCGAACTGCTTACTTTATTAGATAAGCTTAAACAAAGCGAAGAGAAATACCGCGAGCTTATAGAGCAGGCATCGGATGCCATTTATGTACTTACCTACCAGGGTAATTTTACCAGCGTTAACCAAAGCATGTGCGATCTGCTGGGTTACTCCCGCGAGGAATTCCTGCAAATGAAAATTACCGACCTGATAGATCCCGAGCAGCTAAGAACCGATCCCCTCCGGTACGTTGCCCCAACAGAACCCGTAACCTCTGTAGTGCGCGAGCGCCGTTTTAAAAGAAAGAATGGTGAAGTGTTTGACGTAGAGATCAACGTAAAAACCTTCCCCAACGATAGGGTGATGGTGATTGCCCGCGATATTACCAAGCGTAAAGTAATGGAGTTGGATCTCAAAACTGCGGAGCTGAAGTTCCGCACCATAGCAGATAAATCTATGGTGGGCATCTACATCATCCAGAATGAAAAGTTTGTGTACGTAAACCCGCGCTTTGCCGAAGTTTTTGGTTACACGCCCGATGAAATGACAGGGCAGTACCCGGCGGATACCATTATCCATCCCGACAACAAAGAAGCAGTAAAGCAGCGCCTGCGCGACAGGCTGAGCGGCAAAATGGAAAGCGTGCATTACGAAACCGTAGGGGTATGCAAAGACGGCAGCACCAACTGGGTTGAGTTTTACGGCAGCCGTGTAGTAATGAACGATGTGCCATCCATTATTGGTACCATGCTGGATATTACGGAACGCAAGCATGTGGAAGAACAGATCCTGAAAGAAAAAGAATCGTTACTAAGATCTGAAGCCAACCTGCAAACCATCTTAAATAATACCGATACCTCTTACGCCCTGCTGAACACCAATCTGGATGTAATAGAATATAACAACATGGCCTTAGAGTACGCGAAGAAGGAGTTTCATTACGATGCCCGGCGCGGTGGCAACCTGATAGCATATATCCCAGAAGAACGCCGTGCCGTATTTAAAGAATATCTCAACACGGTGCTTAGCGGCGAACCGGTGAGCTATGAAATGAGCTATCCCGAACCCGAAGGTTTACATTCCTGCTACCATGTGCGCATGTTCCCGATAGCAGGTAAAGCGGGGCAGATCCTCGGGGTGGTACTGGCAGCGACTGACATATCGGAAAGAAAACGGTCTGAACAGCACCTGCAGCAAGCCTACAAGCACATCCAGCGCCATGCAGAAAGCATTAAAGATATGGCCTGGAAGCAGTCGCATCTCATCCGAAGCCCTGTAGCTAATCTGAAAGCGCTCGCCGCCATGTTAAAGGCAGACCCCGGCGATGCCATAGTACTTGATTATATGATGAGCGAACTCGACAGGCTGGATACCGTGATCATCGATATGTCTAACGATGCGTCATTGCAAACGGTGTAGGGTTGATGCCTTTTCTTCTTCGTTTGTCATCCCGAGCTATAGCGAAGGGTCTGATATACACATGATTGTTGGTGATAGCAAGGTGAAACAGATGCTTCCTTCGCCAGCACAACAACGCTTATAACTTTTTACTTTCTACTTTTAACTTTCTTCCACATTCGCCCTACTTTTCCACAATGCCTTTAATCCGCAAGCAATGAATTAAATTAGCAGATTATTAAAAGGACAACACTTGGCTAAGACCGATACGAAAGAAACCCCCTTAATGCAGCAGTACAACGCCATAAAGGCCAAGTACCCGGGTGCTTTGCTGCTGTTCCGCGTGGGCGATTTTTATGAAACATTTGGTGCAGATGCTGTTAAAGCCGCCGGCATCTTGGGCATTGTGCTCACCCGCCGTGCAAACGGCTCGGCATCGCATATAGAACTGGCTGGTTTTCCGCACCACTCGCTGGATACTTATCTTTCTAAACTGGTACGTGCCGGGCAGCGGGTAGCCATCTGCGATCAGCTGGAAGACCCAAAAACCACCAAAACAATTGTAAAGCGCGGCGTTACGGAACTGGTTACACCCGGTGTAGCTACAAGTGATAACATCCTGCAGCAAAAACGCAACAACTACCTTGCTTCGCTCTATTTTGAGAAGAACAGCGTAGGGATTGCTTTATTAGATATTTCTACCGGCGAGTTTTTAACTGCGCAGGGTAACACCGGCTATATTGATAAACTGCTGCAAAGCTATGCCCCAAGCGAAGTGATCTTTCCCAAAAGCCGCCAGCACGATTTTAAAGATACCTATGGCGACCGTTTTTACACCTACACGCTGGACGAATGGCCCTATAGCGGCGATTACGCGCACGAAACGCTGCTGAAGCACTTCGGTGTAAAATCACTCAAAGGGTTTGGTATTGATAAACTCAACCTGGGTATTGTAGCTGCCGGTGTGGCGCTGCATTACTTAAACGAAACAGAGCACCGCAACCTGCAGCACATCAGCGCTATTGGCAGGATAGAAGAAGACCGCTACCTTTGGCTGGATAGATTCAGTATCCGTAACCTTGAACTGGTAGGCTCGGCCAACGAGAATGCATTGACACTGGTTGACGTGCTGGATCAAACCTGCTCGCCCATGGGGGCACGTTTGCTGCGCCGCTGGATAGTGATGCCGTTAAAGGAGATAAAACCGATTAACGACCGCCTTGGTGTGGTAGAATATTTTATTAAGGAGGAAGAGCTGCGCGAAACCCTGCAGCACCAGATCCGCCAGATAGGCGACCTGGAGAGGCTGATCTCTAAGATAGGTTTGCAAAAGGCCAACCCACGCGAGGTTTGCCAGCTAAAGAAAGCTTTAGTTGCGATAGAAACCATTAAAAAGCTAAGCGAATCTGCCGAAAGCGCACCGTTAAGGGCCATTGGCGAACAACTGAACCCGTGTACCTCCATTTGTGAAAAAATTGCCCGCGAGCTGCATCCTGAGCCGCCGGTGATGATGGTAAAAGGTTCGGTAATGAACGAGGGGATCAACGATGAGCTCGACCGCCTGCGCAAAATAGCCTTTGGTGGCAAGGGCTACCTGCTGGAGATTCAGCGCCGGGAGGCAGAAGCTACCGGCATTCCGTCGCTGAAGGTGTCATTCAATAATGTATTTGGTTATTATTTAGAGGTAACCCATAGCCACCGTGATAAAGTGCCTACAGAGTGGATCCGTAAGCAAACGCTTGTAAATGCCGAGCGCTACATTACTCCTGAACTAAAAGAATACGAAGAACAGATATTGGGTGCTGAGGAAAAGATTCTGGTGCTGGAAACCAAGCTGTATAACGACCTGCTATATGCACTTGCTGAGTATATTAAACCCATCCAACTGAATGCGCAACTGATAGCCCGGTTGGATGTACTGCTCAACTTTGCTACCATCTCCATTAAAAACTATTACGTAAAACCGGAGGTGAACGATAGCCGTATTCTGGATATTAAAGGCGGCCGCCACCCGGTGATAGAGAAGAACTTGCCGCTGGGCGAGGAATATATTACCAATGATGTTTTCCTGGATTCGGAGTCGCAGCAGATCATTATTATTACCGGCCCCAACATGGCGGGTAAATCGGCCTTGTTGAGGCAAACCGGTCTTATTGTACTAATGGCGCAGATGGGCTGTTTTGTGCCGGCAAAGGCCGCTTCCATCGGTTTGATAGATAAGATCTTTACCAGGGTGGGGGCATCGGATAACCTGTCATCAGGCGAATCTACGTTTATGGTGGAGATGAACGAGACGGCGAGCATTCTCAATAATTTGAGCGACAGGAGTTTGATCCTGCTGGATGAGATAGGCCGCGGTACTTCTACGTATGATGGAATCTCCATAGCCTGGTCTATAGCCGAGTACCTGCATAACCAAACATCGGCACGTGCCAAAACATTATTTGCCACGCACTACCACGAGCTGAACGAGTTGAGTAACAGTTTTAACCGCATTAAAAACTTTAATGTATCGGTAAAAGAAGTTGGTCAGCAGATCATCTTCCTGCGTAAGCTGGTGCCGGGCGGCAGCGAGCACAGCTTCGGAATCCATGTGGCCAAACTGGCGGGGATGCCGCAGAAAGTGCTGAGCCGCGCCAATGAGATCCTGAAAAAACTGGAACACGAACGCACCGGTGGTGAACATATCAAAGAAAGCATCCGCAAGGTGCAGAAACAAGCTGTGCAGATGCAAATGTTCTCCATAGACGACCCCGTACTGGTGAAGATCCGCGATACGCTCAACAACCTGGATGTAAACACCCTAACCCCTGTAGAAGCCCTGATGAAGCTCGATGAGATCCAGCGGGTAATAAAAGGGTAGGTGGGATTTAGAATTTAGATTTCGGATTTTAGATGTGTGAATAGATGTGCAGATTTCAGATGCCCGGATTTGCAGATGAGGAATGAAATGGAGTTTCATTGCCGAAGGTGCGCCCTTGCTCACGCGTTTTAAATTAGAAAGTATCTGCAAATCTTAAATCTGCACATCTGCACATCCACATGTTGAAATGTTTATAAATCCTGTTGTAACATTTAAGCCAATCCGGCTATCTTTATTATATGTTTAAACAACATCTACCTAAAATTGCGTTGCTATTTGCTTTCACGGTCATATTATCGGCCTGCCATTCCCGTAAATTAACGGTACGGAATGATAACAGCGGCATTACCGCGCCGGTTAAACGCGGTCCGTACGTGATGATTAAACCGGATAAAGATATAGCCGATAAATATGCCGCTGCTATGGGCGTTAAACGCGGCGACATTCAAAACGGCCGCTTATACAATTTTATTGAAGAGTGGACCGGTGCCCCATATCGTTTTGGTGGCATGGGTAAAGATGGTATCGACTGTAGCGGGCTGGTATTCCTTTTACAGCTACAGGTTTATGATACCCCCGTACCACGTACCTGCGCCACACAGGTTAACGTAATAAAACGTAAGTACGAAGACGAGCTAAAAGAAGGCGACCTGGTATTTTTTGACTTTGATGGTAAGCAATTCAGCCATGTGGGGGTGTACCTGCAGAATGGTTATATGGTGCACGCCAGTACCCGCAAGGGCGTAATGATAGCCCGCCTGCACGATAACGGCATCTACCAGTATTTCTCTCGCGGTGGTACGGTTATAGATCCTGCCGAAATAAGCAACGGCGCGCAGGGGAATTGATTTGGTTCAGTTGTTCATTAGTTCATTGGGGAAGATGTGGTCCGGCAATTAACTTATTCACCTGATCACCCGTTTAACCAATCAACAAAAATTGGTAAATTTGCGTCCATTATGTCAGACCCAAAAAACGATTACTCTTTCTGGACTAAGTATAAAAGGTTTGCCGGTACCGAAATTATGCTCTACGTGATCATGATCGTTGGTATCATTCTCGGTATCATCATCTTTAGCTGATCAATTCTTTATCAGGGCTACGTTGTAATTGTCCGCCTCGGAAATGGAATGGTAAAACTCAACCAGTTCATTATACAGGTCTTTGCTGTAGGTGCCATCCACCAGTTGCAGTTTGCGTTTAAACGTAAGCTTATCTCCGTTTAATATCATAATAGCAGTAAACGAACCAAAGGGCTTTTCCAAGAACAGGCGCAGGGGGCGGTCTTCCAGTTTATAGCCGGGCGGCAGTTTGTAGGTTATCTCATCCTCATCAATATAACCACGGTTAATATACAGCGGCGTAACCCGGGTACGCACCTCTCGCGGCGACCGGCCCGTACGGTTCAATGGGTTTAATGAAAAATACAGTTTGCCATTATTATCCGTAGCAAAATCTCTGGCGTTTATTTTCAGGGTTTCTGTAGTGGAAGGCAGTTCGGTTTTATCCTGCTTCAGGCTGAATTTTTCGATATCGAGGTTGTTGATCGCAGCGTAATAGCGGTGCAGCATCTTTTGCTGCTCGGTAACGGGTTCATCTATCAACTGCTCACGGTTATCGTACTGAGTGCCTTTAAAAACGGTATTAACGCTCCCTGTAAGCACGCCTTCTTTATCAATTGTAAAATCTGCCTTGCGCAGCTGTGCATTTACCTGCGCGGTGTATTTAGGCGTATGCAATAGTTTGCCGCCTTCCGGGGTGCAGGCCAATACGGTGCGGTCGTCGGTAAAATCGCTCATGAAACCAAATGGTGTTTTCTGACTGGTGCATTCTAAGAACGTTGTGTCGTTTTTAAAGGGAAGGCAGAGGATAACGTGATTGCCCTGGTCCATACTGGCAAAGTCTTTCAGCATACTTACCTTTTCTTCGCCTGCCTGCACCACGCAATACCACGATTCTATCCCCACAGCTTTTAACAGCGCCTGGGTATAATTCACCAGCGCCTTGCAATCGCCGTAGCTTTGGTTGTCAACTTCCGATGCTAAAAAGGGCTGGTAACCACCAATGCCTACCTGTACGCTGATGTAGCGGGTTTTGCCCTGCATGTATTCGTAGATCTTTTTTGCCTTTAGCTTATCATCAGTTATACCGGCGGTAAGCTCTTTCATACGTGCCATAGTGCCAGCAGGGAGTTCTTTACGGTTCACCAGGAGTTTATCGTAGGTCCAGCGGCCAAGTTCGTTCCAGTTGGTGAATGATCCGCTTATGCCTTCATATTTAAAATTCTGCGGGGCAATCTTTACCGTGCTTAAATAATCATCGGGGTTAGGGCTGTAAGGCTCGTACCTGAATGCTTTTAAGTTGCTTACTTGCCAGGTGTATTTCTTTTGGCCATCTTTTGTATTGCCTTTTACAACTGTTACGGGCATATTGATCTCTTTATACCTGATATTGAACGATTGATTGCAGATAAATGTAAAACTGCTTTTTTCCACAGCCATACCGGGTGCAGAGTTGGGTGTCCAGTCGTTAAAGTTGAGCGATTGTTTAGAGCGCTTTTCGTACTCATACTCAATAGTGTAAGGGTATGAGCCTGTAGAGGGGATAAAATGCTTCACGCGCGAATCTTCAAACAGCGAAAAATCGTTGCTGGCGTTTACATCGGCAAAATCCCTTTCGGAGAATTTGCCAACCGGCTTGCCAAACTCATTATAGGTTGTGCCTTTAACATTTTTTATAACGTTGCTTTTGTTGTACCAAAGTACAATGCGGGCAAGGTCGTCGCCGTTTTTGTTGAGTACAGTTATGGCTGTTTTAATATGGTAAACGGTGTTATCGGCATCCTTTACCTCAATATTAACCGTTTGGTTACGTACTACTGCGCTGGCGTAAGGCAGCAGGCTTTTATCAATAAGGCTTACGTCGTAATTATCCTGCGCATTGGCCAGCGTGGCCAGCAGCAGTAAAAAAGCGGTATAAAAAACTTTCATTATTTCTTCCTGAACACTATCTCTGCCTTTTGTGCAGCTATTACTTTGTTAAACAATTCTTTTAAATACAGGTATTCTTCGGGAGCGTACAAGCCCTTATTCAGCTGAAAAATATTGCTGAACATAAAGGTGCTGTTATCGGTATTAAAGCTGGTGATAAATTTACCGCCCTGGTTGGGCAGGGCAATGCCTATTTCCTGCGGGGCGCTTTCTATTACGTAATCTGCAGGGAGATGCACGATCACTACAAAACGATCATCAGACGGCATGCCCAGGTCCACCGGAAAACTGCGTTCCGATAGTTTGAACGGATTGATGGTGTACCTATCCATAAAGAAGGGATTAAAGGCAAACTTATCATGGTTTAAACCATTGAAGGCATCTATCTCCACCTCGTATTTTTCGCTAAGCGGCAGGTCAAGGCTATCTACATTAGTTAAATCGGCTTTCAGAATTTTTAACTTAGAAAATTTTTCGTCAACGCTCTCAATATATTCATCCTGCGAATTGAATTTTTTAATGGCCTGGCGTTTCTCGTAAGCCTCATACCCTTTGTAATAAGTAGTAAGCGTTCCGGTTAATTTGCCGTTGTTTTGCAGGGTTAGGTCATAACTGCTGGTGCTCGATTTGCGGTCTTTAACTTTCAGGTCTATCCAGTACGATGGTTTATCCAGGCTCATTACCCGGCCCTGGTCGTTAAGGCATTTAATCGGCAGCATACCAAAAGCCAGCAGCGGGTCGGTAGCATCCAGGAGGTAGGTGTTTTCGCCAATGTTTATCTTGGCAATTACATAATCAAAATCATCTTCAACAGGGTAAAGCTTATTAATGAGGCCGTTTGCACGGGTGCTTAGCAATACGGCCTCGGCATTAAGGCCGCCGGCAGCTAATGCGGTAACCAGGGCAATGTTGATCTCGCCGGCGTTACCGGTATGGCTCTCCATTGTTTTACGTACGCCATCACCGCTGCCATGTGCGCGAATATTGTTCCACTTTAAAGTTTTCTGCATGTAGGCATATATGGCCTTTGCTTTAGCCAGGTCGTCTTTTTTACCCGCAATAACAGGGGTGATGTATGATTTTAGCAGGTCTTTACGCCTTAGCTGCACGCCAAAATAATCGGCATGTTTAAGATTGTAATCAATATCCTTCCACTCTTTAGTAACCTTAACTTTTGTACTGTTATATGGGTTGGTGTATTCTGACAGTTCAAAATTGATAGCCGAGAGGAAATTCTTCGGCGCTGTCATATATTCTTCCTCAATAAAGGCAGGGATATTATCCATCCCAAAGGTGAGGTGAGAGCAATCGGCACTGGCACCGTGGGTAGAAAAACAGCCCTTCTCTACTTCCGATTTATTTTTGCTGAGTTTAAGGATGCCGTGCAGGGATATATTATACGTCCAGAAACCGGGGATGAACACTTCATACTCCGAATGTGCCTTTGGAATATCATCCTGAAACTGCCATGATGGGAACCTGTCCCAATACGGGCTGGTGAGCGTGTATTTATATTCGATGATGCAACCCGGGCGCAGGTTGGGCATGGTGAATTTAATGGTAGTCCAGTACCGGTTTTCTTTTACTGTAAATATTTTTGTTTTATCCAACTCGGTGCGTTGTACGCCGCCGTTATCGCCGGTGTAGGTGGTGATGCCTTTTACGTTCTCCACTTCTTCCTGCGAATCTTCGCCTGTACGGATAGGTACCTGTACAGTGCCTTTATCAAACCCTTTGGTATCCAGGATTTTTATTTTAACATGATACTCGCGTACTATTTTGATGCGGTCGTCGCTTACCACATCAATTTTTGCAGTGCCATACTCATTTATTACAAAAGCGTGTGCACTGGTATCTTTATCGTAACGCTTTAAGCCGACTTCTTCGTTGGTAAAATCGCCGTAATTAAACTTTTGCGCGTAGCCAATATTACAGAACAGTATGAGGGTCAATAGGTTTAGGGAGAATTTTAACATTATACTTGCAATAGTCAGGTGAACCGAAAAATACAAATTATAGTGATAATTTTATGATAAAAATAAAAGCCGATAATTTTAAGACTTTTGCCACCTTTGCATTTCCTGAAAATTAAAAATGAAATTAAACTTAAAGCGGCCTCTTGCCTTTTTTGACCTCGAAACAACCGGTACAAATATCGGCAGTGATCGTATTGTAGAAATATCTGTCATTAAACTTAACCCTGATGGGAGCGAGGAAGTAATGACCTACCGCATAAACCCGGGTATCCCAATTCCGCTGGAATCATCTGTGGTACACGGTATTTATGATGAGCATATTAAGGATGAGAAACGCTTTCATGACCTGGGCGAATCGATTGCCGCCTTTATTGGCAATAGCGACCTGGCCGGTTATAACAGCAACAAGTTTGATATCCCGATGCTGATGGAGGAATTTTTGCGTGCAGGCGTTGATTTTAACCTGGATGAGCGCCATTTTGTGGATGTGCAGAACATTTTTCACCAGATGGAACAGCGTACACTAAAGGCCGCTTACCAGTTCTATTGCAATAAAGAGATCATCAACGCGCACTCTGCGGAAGCCGACACCCGTGCTACCATGGAAGTTTTGCTGGCGCAGATAGAACGCTATGAGAATGTAGAATACACCGATAAAAAAGGAAATAAAAGCACGCCTGTTGTAGGCGATGTAGAAGCCTTACATACCTTTACCAACCTAAGCCGCCCGGTAGATTTTGCCGGCCGTATGGTTTATAATGAACAAGGCGAAGAGCTGATAAACTTTGGCAAGCACAAAGGTAAGCGCGTAGAGGATGTGCTGAATGTAGAGCCAAGCTATTACTCTTGGATGATGCAGGGCGATTTCCCGCTGTACACCAAACGCAAACTGGAAGAGATTCACAAACGCTGGAGCGCCAAAAAAGCAGCCGAAAGGCAAGCCGCTAAACCAGCGCAAGCAGCAGCGGGAGCTCCAAATACTGATGCGCCTAAACCCGCTTTCCAGAACAACAGCCCTAAAAGCACACCGCAGATTAATAAGCCGTACAACAACCAGCAGCCTTTCAAGAAAAAAGAGGAACCTGCCAAACCGGTTAATGAAGATATGCTACAGCAATTAGCCATGAAGTTCAAGAAGGGGTAGAGCCCCCTTCGCGCCCTGAAGGGAAACTTTTAAAACGCATAGAAGCCCGTCTGTTTTTTTTCAGACGGGCTTTTTTTATACCGCTTTTTATAAGCTTAATCTTGCTTCTCCGGGCTCCATATGGCTCCCCCTTCAGGGGGCTGAGGGGCTAAAAAACTAATATTCCTTTTCAGTCCCTCAAACTTGGTGCGTTTTACAGCGGAGTTTTTAAATACCTTTTGGAATACATCCTGCGTAATGTCCTCCCAGTCTTTTTTGCTGATGCCATGCAAGTCGGGGTGTGGGGTGAAGGCCGGTTCGGTGTTGAGTATCGAGAAGCGGTTCCAGGGGCATACGTCCTGGCAGATATCGCAGCCGAACATCCAGTTATCCATTTTGCCTTTAAACTCCTGCGGAATCTCGTTCTTTAACTCAATGGTGAGGTAAGAGATACAGCGGCTACCATCTACTACGTAAGGGCCTACAATGGCATCGGTAGGGCATGCGTCGACACATTTTGTGCAGGTGCCGCAATGGTCGGCCGTAGGCTCTATATCGTACTCCAGTTCCAAATCGATGATGAGCTCGGCCAGGAAAAAGAACGACCCCACCTTTTTGCTGATAAGATTGGAGTTTTTACCTATCCAGCCCATGCCTGCTTTTTTGGCCCAGGCCTTATCCAGCACAGGTGCCGAATCTACAAACGCACGGCCGCCAACTTCGCCAATCTTCTCATTAATAATAGCCAGTAGTTGTTTAAGCTTATCTTTTATTACAATATGATAATCGGCCCCGTAAGCGTATTTAGAGATCTTGGGCGCCGTTGGGTCCAGCTGAAGGGTGTCGTTATAATAGTTCAACCCTAAGGAGATCACCGATTTGGCACCGTCTACCAGCAGGCGCGGATCCAGCCTTTTATCAAAATAATTCTCCATGTAGCGCATTTCGCCGTGCATGCCTTTGTTAAGCCAGTTTTCCAGTCGCGGCGCTTCTTCTTCCAAAAACTCTGCCTTGGCTATACCACAAAAGCTAAAGCCCAGGTTTTTGGCCTCGGTTTTAATCAATTGCGAATATGCGGCGCGATTTTGCATTATTGCAAAGATAGGGGGAAAGTGTGATAGTGTGAAGTTGAAAGACCGAAAGACAGTTAGTCCGAAAGACGGAAAGTCGATAAGTTCGAAGGATGAAATTAACATTTTTTGAATGTAAAAAGAGATAGCATTTTTTAACGCTTCAAAAACTTAATTTATTTGATTTTAGATTCTGTCTTTCGGACTTACCGACTTTCCGTCTTACGGACTAATTTCTATAATATTAATTACTGGTACGGTTTTTTCTATTAATAATTTAAAAAGCCAGGTTATGCTACAATTCATAAATGATTTAGAGCCACATGTAGTGGGCATCCATGCTATAGGAGAGGTTACCAAGGAAGACGTTGCAACTGTTCTGATGCCGCGCATAGACGAACTGGTTGCAAAACAGGGCGAAATAAACTACCTGTTGGTTTTAGAAACCGATGTGCAAAACTGGACTGCCGGCGCCTGGTGGGACGACCTAAAAATGGGACTAAAGAACTTTACCAAGTGGAACAAAATAGCCGTAGTAAGCGACCAAAAAGGCGTTGAATGGTTTACCAATGCTTTCACTTTTTTCGTTCCGGGCAAATCAAAAGGGTACCCGCTTGCTGAACTGGAAGAAGCAGTGAAATGGGTGACAGAAAAAGAATAACATCAAACTATATAAATTATACAGCTATGGAAAACAAACCGGAAGGATTTGACAGGGCCAATGGTCAGGGTCAGAACCATGATACAACAGGCAATGTTGCCAATGTGGGCAACGATACCCTTAAACAAAACACAGACGATAAAGACAAGGCAAAAGAAATACCAACCGTTACGCCCGAAAATGATACCCCGGATAATGATACCCCGGAACTGGAATCTCGGGAGCCGCAGAAAGCCTCTAACAAGGGGCAGGGGCCAAGCGGAGAGAATTTGTAATTTGCAATTAACAGTAAAGGCCCGAACGTTTAACGTTCGGGCCTTTACTGTTTAATATGTTCTGGTTAATTGCCGTTATGATAAGCCATTGCGTTGGTGTAGGTGGCTTCGCTGCCGATCTGGTTCTTATCGTCAATCCTGAAGATGCTGCACCGGCGAACATCGTAGCGTACTCCGCCGTTGTTCTTATCCTTAAGCCCTATAACATCGTATTCCACTACCACGGTAGAATCGTTATTGATGGTTTTATCAACCAGGTACTTGGCATCTGGCGATACATAAAACTCCAGGTGAAAGATCTCATCCGCACCGGTTTGGCCGGTAGCCATGCCTTTCCATTCGCTTGAAGTAATATTCGCTTTTTTTGAGTACTGGCCTGTCAGACTTTTCAGATCATGATCGTTCATGTACCTGAAATGCTGCTGTATCAAAGTTTCGGCCTGTGCTTTTTTATCCACGGCAGGTTTATCTGATTGTTGGTTACAGGCAGTGAACGTTAATGCGGCGATTAAAAAAGCAAAGGGTAAGCGATTGGTTTTATGCATCATGGTTAAAGATAGAAAATATGCTACTAAAGCTGCAAAGGGATAAGTAAAGCTAAAGCCTTACTTATCCCTTTGATATGTTTTTCTGTTATTTTGAACGCAGGGAGAAATGACAATTTTGCGTTTGTTAAGCGAGTCGTTATCTTAAAAACTTCCCCTAACGTTGTTGCCAAAGGTTTTGGTGCTCCAGTAACCGCTATCCAAAATCCTGCGGATGGTGAACAACGGATAGTTAGCATCACGCTTTTCTGCTAACTGGAAAGCGCCGATGAAGCCGCGTTTCTGTAGCTCGGGTATGCCCTGCGCATTCCATAAACCAAAAGGGTAGGCAAACCAGGTGATCTTTTTACCGGTGATCTCTTCCAGCTTTTTGGTTGGTTTATCAATTTGGGTTTCCCAATCCTTACCGGTGAATTTTTTAAAGTTGTGGTGATCCCAGGTGTGCGAGCCAATTACGTGGCCGTTGTCTGATAGTTCTTTTATCTGCTCCTTATTCATGTAATGCGGCCGGCCGATGGATACCGTCATGATAAAGAACACGCCTTTAAAGCCGTATTTTTTCATCTCCGGGGCAGCAATGGTAAATTGATCCAGGTCGGTATCATCAAAGGTAAGCATTATAGGTTTTTTAGGCAGCGGTGCGCCGATTGTAAGGTAATTATACAACTGATCGGGCAGGATGGTGTGGTAACCGCTGTCGGCAAGCATTTTAAGGTGTTCTTTAAAGGCTGCAATTTGTACAATATAATCTTTAGCGCCTTTGCTGTCGGTAGGTTTCCAGTCGCGGATTTGGTGGTAGCAAACTACCGGTACCTGTTTGCGGGCCATTATGGCGGCGTTATCAACCGGGCCTTTGGCTATTTTAGCAACGGGCGATTGGGTTTGTTCGGTAGCTGCAGAATCTGCAGGCTTTTTTTCTTCGGCGGGTGCCGATGGTTTCGACTGGCACGAGATCATGCCTAAGATGCAGAACGGTAACAGGGCAGAAAAATGCTTCAGCATATGCATAGGATAAATGGTTACTAATTTACAGGGCGCTAAAATAATACAATTTGGGAGGATATATTATTAACTGCTAATAAATAAAAGAGCCCGCTGCTTGTTAGCTAACGGGCTCTTCCATCTGAAAAATATTGTATGAGATTTTCTAAAGCACTATCCGCTTACCCTCGGCAATGGAGCGTTTGGCGGCATCCAGTATTACCATTACCATCATATTGTATTTTAATGATGAACGATCGTTAATGCCCAGCAGCCTGTTATGGAGCACCATTTGCAGGTAGGTTATTGGGTTATCCATAGGTGCCAGCAGGGCATCGGTGTTCTTTTCGGTAATGGTAGTATCATGAATGCGGTTCACCAGATTGTTTTTATCCAGCGCATGCATGTAGCCGGTGGTGCCAAAAACTTCCAGATCCTTGATAGAGAAGGGCCAGTTCCACGATGCTTCTATTAAGCCGGTGGCTGTGGGGTATTCTATGATGATATTTACATCATCTTCTACCTTAGGGTAAACATTCAGTTTAAAGTGGCGGGCTACCGCGGTAACGGCTATTGGTTTTTGGCCGTCCATCAACCAGGTCATTAAATTGGCGCCGTAGCAGCCAAAATCAATTAAGGCGCCGCCGCCGTTAAGGTCGGGGTCGGTAAGCCAGCTCAAAAACTCCTTACTGCAGCCTATCTCTTTGGGCCCCTGGTGACCATCGTGCACTACTATCTTTTTTATTTTGCCAACACTGTCTTTAGCAACCGCGTTATACACATGCTGATAAGATGGGTACCACGTGGTTTCGTAATTGGTGAGCAGCTTAATATAGTACTTAAGCGCCAGAAACTCCATGCGTTTGGCTTGGGTAAGGTTGGCAGCCAAGGGTTTTTCTACCATTACACTAATGCCCAACGGCGCACAAATCTCCACCACATCAATATGTTTGGCAACGGGGTTAAAGCCTAAAACGGCATCCGGCTTTTTGGTAACCGCCATTTTCTTCAAATCGTCAAAGAAAATAGAATCCGGCAGCTGGTATTTCTCCTTGTATTTGGCGCAGAGTTGTTTATCAGCCTCGGCTATACCAACAATGATCACTTTGCCATCATGGTAATCGCTCAAGATTCCGTTTACATGATCGTGCGAGAGGCCTGCTATACCCAATTTAAGACTGCTGATAGGCACTGCAGGTATAAATGGAACCGGTGCTAAATTAACAGGAGGTGCGGGCGTTTTAGCAGGCACCTCCTGCGCATATGAAATTGATTTAAATGCAACCGTTATTATCAGCAGGAAGAATAAAAATCTTAATAATTTCATGATACAATTTTTGTTTACAAATACTATTTCTCAGTTGATAACGAGTAAGGCACATCCGCAGGTTTTACACCACGGGCCTTGTTTGGTACCGGGGACATGTTAAAGTTTAACGTAGCGCCCTGTAACAAAGCGGTATGGCTTAACCAGTTCAGATCGTACGGTTTGCCGTTAACGCTTAATGTATTTATATACCTGTTTGCCTCGCTATTGTTTGGCGCGTTTATCACAACTTTTTTGCCGTTATCTAAAGTAAGTGTTACTTTTTTAAACAACGGTGCACCTAAAACGTACTGATCGCTTGATGGCGTAACCGGGTAAAAGCCCATTGCCGAGAATACATACCAGGCAGATGTTTGCCCGTTATCCTCATCGCCGCAGTAACCGTCTGGCGTTGCTTTGTATAGCTTGTTCAGTACATCGCGTACGTGCAGCTGGGTTTTCCATGGCTCGCCTGCGTAGTTGTACAGGTAAGGCATATGCTGAATAGGCTGGTTACCGTGTGCATACTGACCCATGCCTGCAATCTGCATTTCGCGGATCTCGTGGATCACCTCACCGTAATAACTGTCATCAAACGTTGGCGGCAGGGTGAATACCGAATCCAATTTGGCTACGAATTTTTGTTTGCCGCCCATCAGGTCAACCAAACCTTGTACATCCTGGAAAACACTCCAGGTGTAGTGCCAGCTGTTACCCTCGGTAAAGGCATCGCCCCATTTAAACGGATTGAAAGGGCTCTGGAACTGGCCATCCTTATTTTTGCCGCGCATTAAACCGGTTGATGGATCGAACAGGTTCTTATAGTTCATGCTGCGTTTTTTATAAATGTCGGTTTCAGAAGTTGGGCGGCCCAGCGCTTTACCTAATTTATAAATAGCAAAATCGTCGTTAGCGTACTCTAAGGTACGCGCGGCGTTCTCGTTTATTTTTACATCGTATGGCACGTAACCAAGCGAGTTATAATATTCCACACCCTCGCGGCCTGTTGCAGCAGGGCCTTTGTTGTTGGCGCCATGCAGTAAAGCCTCATACAGTTTATTAATATCGTAACCGCGAACACCCTTAATATAAGCATCAGATACAACCGAAGCAGAGTTGTTACCTATCATTACTGCAGAGTAGCCGGGGCTGCTCCACTCAGGCAGCCAGCCGCCTTCTTTGTAATCGTTTATCAGGCCTTCCTGCATCTCTTTGTTGATAGATGGATACACCAGGTTTAAGAAAGGATACAGGGCACGGAAGGTATCCCAAAAACCGGTACCGGCAAATTTGTAGCCCGGCAATACCTGGCCGTTCTGTGCGCTGTAGTGTATTACCTTACCCTGTGCATCTATCTCGTACATTTTGTTCGGGAAGAACAGCATACGGTAAAGGCAAGAGTAAAAAGTGCGGGTTTCATCAACCGTACCACCTTCAACCGCTAAGCGGCTAAGGGTTTTATTCCAAACGGCTTTCGCTTTGGTTTTGGTAACATCAAAGCTGTCTTTACCTACTTCTCTTTGCAGGTTAAGCTCGGCTTGCTCTATGCTGATAAATGATGATGCCACTCGCAGATGTACCTTTTCGCCTTTGGCGGTTTTAAAGCCGATAACCGCGCTTGCATGTTTTGCGGTAAGCTCTGTACCATCAGCAAGGGTGCTGTCACTATAAACCTGTGCGGTGGTAATAGGTTTATCCACGTAGATCACAAAGAAATTCTTAAAATTCTTCAGCGGGCCGCGGGCGTATTTGGTAGAGTAACCAACGATCTTTTTCTCGCCGGGGATAACTTTAATGTACGATCCTCTGTCCAGCGCATCAACTACAATGTAAGAGCTATCTGTTTTTGGATAGGTGAACTGAAATTGCGCGGCACGCTCGGTGGGGGTAATCTCGGTAGTAACGTCATGATCGGCAAGGTAAACGCTGTAGTAGTAAGGTCTAGCTATCTCTGCTTTGTGCGAAAACCAGCTGGCCCTGCCGTTTTGCGATACCTTTAGCTTACCTGTAAGCGGCATAATAGCAAACTGCCCGTAATCATTCATCCATGGAGATGGCTGGTGGGTTTGTTTAAAGCCGTTTATTTTGTAAGAATCGTAAGTGTATTGCCACCCGTCGCCCATTTTACCGGTTTGGGGGGTCCAAAAGTTCATACCCCAGGGCAGGGCTATGGCAGGGTAGGTGTTACCGTTGCTGAGGTCGTATTTAGATTGGGTACCCATTAACGGGTTAATCCATTCAACCGGATCGGTAACCTTGGTTACCTGTTGTGCAAAACCGGTAGCCGCGGATAAAAGGAGTCCTAAAAACAGAACGTTTTTTTTCATATATAAAATTGTAATAAAATATAAACCGGCCGTAAATATAAAAGACTGGCGGTTAATGCCAGTCTTTTATGTTGTTTTTGTTACCAACCCGGGTTTTGGGTGAGTTTACTGTTGGTGCTTATTTCGCGCTGCGGAATTGGCCACAGGTAATATTGATCGCGGAAGGTTACATTTTGCTCGCTCGGCGTTGAGGTTGCCGGGCCAAACTTATTGTTTTTAACATCGTAAACCATGTGTGTACGCTGTATATCAAAGTAGGCTTTGTTTTCGTAAGCCAGCTCGTGATAGCGCTCTTTCCAGATGGCTTCCCTAAGCTGCTCTTTGCTAAGGCCGCTTAACGGGCCAAGGTGCGCACGTGCCCTTATGGCGTTCAGCGGGCCGTAGGCTTCATCGGTAGGGCCGTTAACCTCGTTACTTGCTTCGGCCAGTATTAGTTGTGCTTCAGGGAGCCTTAACAGCGTCCAGTTTTCATCGCTGATGCCGCTGCTTGCCGCACTTTCTACATGGAAGTATTTGTATAAAGCATGAGAGCCAAAGGTTACTGTAGTAGCCGGTTCTTTATACTTTGGGTAGCTGGAGTAATAGAACTGGCGCTCTTCGGTACGTAAGTCGCCTGCTTCATAACTTTCAAAGAAAGCGTTGGTAGGGATCATAGCGCCCAGGTGATCGCCGTAGGCGCCAACAGGTAGATTAAATGGAATGGTTAATTGCGGAATAGCGTTATCCTTAACACCTACCAGATAATTTACCTGGAAGATCAGCTCGCCCTGGTTCTTGTGCGCGTTATCATGCAGAAAATCATAACTTGTAAATAACGAATACAATGGTATTACGTCTTTAGCTTCGGTAACAGCTTTGGCGTAATTTTCTGTTTTGTTCAGCGGGAAGCCGGCTGTGGTTAGGTAAACGCTGGCCAGTAAGGTCTTAACCGCTCCTAATGATGTTCTGCCTGTTTGGTCGGTATTTGGTAAGCCCGATGCTTTAGAAGCTTCCAGGTCGCTAATGATGAGGTTGTAAACATCAGCCACCGGCGACCGTGCCACATAAATATCGGGGTTGTTTGCTTCTACAACATTGGTAACCAGCGGTATATCGCCATATAGCCTAACCAGGTGATAGTAAAAGAAAGCCCTGATAAACGTTGCCTCGCCTAAAAGCCTCTTTTTGAGCGTTTCGTCCATAGCTATGGCGGGGATGCGTTCCAGCGCCAGGTTGGCATTGGCAATAGCCGAGTAGCTGTTGCGCCAAACGGTTTCAAAGCCTGGGTTAACGGCATCTGTACGTTGGTTTATAACATTGGCGTTGTTAACGCTTTGGCCTAATGATGTTGCGTGGCCGGCAAAAAGTTCCATGGTAATGAACGGACTTTCGCCATAAGCATCGCCGTTTTTGAACATGT